>Ga0307991_1003173_pt1 | contig 10761 bp, 12 predicted proteins | sample EllFjometagen131_FD_203146 | JGI IMG/M metagenome (GOLD analysis project Ga0307991, IMG submission 203146) | Marine microbial communities from Ellis Fjord, Antarctic Ocean - #131 | ecosystem: Environmental > Aquatic > Marine > Unclassified | place: Southern Ocean | collected 2014-10-08 | reverse complement strand
CCGGGGAGGTGGATATTCATCTACTTTCTACACCAAAGGAGTTATGCCGGTAACTATGGTAAGGATAAACCTTATCAAAGGTCTAGGTCCGGTAATCCAGATTGCCGAAGGCTATACTGTAGATATATCTCCCGAAATCCACCATATCTTAGATGAACGTACTGACCCCACCTGGCCGACTACCTGGTTTACTCCCATCTTAACCGGTAAAGGAATATTTAGAGATGTCTATTCGGTTATGAATAACTGGGGAGCTAATCACGGAGCGATCAGTTATGGTCATATCGGAAAAGACCTTATTACTCTTGCTTCTATGTTCAGGATACCAGTTGCCATGCATAATGTCCCCGAAGAGAAAATATTTAGACCTAAGGCCTGGGCATCCTTTGGCACTCCTGATTTAGAAGGAGCCGACTTTAGGGCATGTGAAAATTTTGGTCCTTTATATGGGAGAAAATAGGAGGAGAGCTGCATGAGTAAGTATACTATATGGTTTGGATTTTGGAACTTTAGATGGACGGGCAATACTGGTTGGTGTAAAAACGGGGAAGGAAATAGTTGGTGCTTCCTATACTTATCCCGATGGAGTAATTGAAGATATATTGCCAAATACAAAAACCAAGCTTCCTCCGTATTATGCCTTGCAGAATCCAGTAGATTATCTGGATGTTTTAAAGAGAGCAATCTCTGAATTATTAAAAAAATCCAGAGTTTATCCTGAGAACATCATCGGTATAGGCGTAGACTTTACTTCTTGTACCATACTTCCTATTGATAAACAGGGCATTCCCTTATGTATGAAGGAAAAATGGAAAGACAATCCCCATGCTTGGGTGAAGCTCTGGAAGCACCATGCCGCAGAACCTTATGCTAATAAATTAAGAGAAATTGCCTTAAAACGCAAGGAAAAATTTATTCTTCGTTACGGAGGAAAGATTTCTTCGGAATGGATGTTTCCTAAAATTTGGCAGTCCATAGAAGAAACCCTGAGGTCTATCCGCTTCCTTGAAAAAAATAGTATCCAATGATATAGAAAATAATTTTGTAAATTGTGGTTATCAACTATAAGATTATAGAAAGATTCCATACCATAATAGGCTGAAATGAATGCAATCTCGGCTCTGTATATTTTAATAGGGCCACAAATTAATTAGATTAAAGGAGAGATTTCAATAATGAATATATTTGTAAATCACGTACATCTATTTCCAAAAGATATATTTCCAGAGGGTGATAAATACCACTTGTTAAAATTAATGTATTTTGATATGATTTTTAAAATAAAATAAAAAATCAAAACTTAATAATTAAAAAATATAAACATATAAAAAAATATATTCAATATTTAATAAAGGAAATTTTTCTAATGAATAAAAAATTATCAATATTAGTAATTGGAAGCTTAAATATGGATTTAATTGTAAAAACAGAAAGAATACCACTCGTAGGAGAAAGTTTTTTAGGTAAAGAATACAAATATATGCCTGGTGGGAAAGGAGCAAATAGAGCAGTTGCCGCAGCTCGTTTAGGGTCTGATGTGACTTTTGTAGGTAAAATTGGCAAAGATTCTAATGGTATCGAATTAAAAAATAAGATGAAACTAGAAGGAATTAAAGTGAATTATTTAATTGAAGAAAAAGGTTTAGCAACAGGTCTTGCTGTAGTTATTCTAGATAATAGAGGACAAAATAGAATATTAGTTTATCCTGGGGCTAATATGACAATAAATTATAAAGATATTAGAAAAGCTTTTGAAAGAGATTACGATGCGGTAATTTGCGAATTAGAAATACCTATTCCAATTGTGATAAAAGCATGTAAATTTGCCAAAGAAAGGGATATCCCCTTTGTTTTAGATACAGGACCTGCCCAGAAATTTCCTTTGGAAAAAATAAAAGGTCTTGAAATAATATCACCAAATGAAACAGAAACTTTAACTCTTACTGGAATCAATATTCGTAATTTAAGAGAGGCAGAAAAAGCTGCTAAAATTATTGCTGATGGAACAGAAGCAAGATATGTTGTTATTAAAATGGGTGCAAAAGGAGCATTGTTATATATAAATGGAAAAGCAAAATATTTTTCTGGTTATAAAGTGAAAGTAATAGATACAACTGCTGCTGGTGATGCTTTTATTGCTGCCTTGACTTTTGCTTATCTTCAAACAGACATAGAAAGAGCAATTAATTTTGCTAATATTGTTGGAGCATTGACTGTAACGAAACTGGGTGCCCAGAATTCGATTCCCTATTTAAACGAAGTGGAAAAATTTATAAAAGAAAGAGGATTGAAATGGTGAAATTTGCTGCTTCACTTATGTGCGCGAATTACTTAAATATAGCTGAGGATATTAGAAAACTTGACAAAGCAAAAATTGATTATTTTCACATCGATATTATGGATGGACATTATGTGCCTAATTTAGCAATGAATCTTAATATGATAGAAAAGTTGAAGGAAATAACAAATACACCAATGGATGTTCATTTAATGGTAGATAATCCCAAAGAATATATAAAAAAATTAGCAAATCTTAAAGTAGAATATGTATCATTTCATTTTTCGGTTTCCGATTACCCCTTTCGCTTAATTGATAGTTTTAAAGAGGAGGGAATAAAAATTGGTATAGCAGTTAATCCAGTTGAAAATTTAGATTCAATTAAATATCTTTTACCTGAATTAGACTATATTAACATTATGTCTGTAGAACCTGGTTTTTATGGTCAAAAGTTTATCAAAAGTGTCCTTGAAAAAATTGTTATATTAAAAAAAACTATTGATAAAAAAAAATTATGCATACCTATAGAAGTCGATGGTAATATTAATGAAGAAAATGCAAAATTATGTATAAAAAAAGGTACAGAAATATTAGTACTTGGGTCCTCGAGCATTTTTAGAAGAGGGCAAGATCTTTATAAAACTTGTTGTGCTTTTAAAGACTGTATAAATAATTAAAGAATAGTGAGCAAAAAAGTAAGTAAATAATTCATTTCATCAGTAAAATAATTTATTATAAAGTAGTCATCTAGAGATAGCAAAAAGTGTGAGTAACGATTTTTCAGTTTATTTATATAACCTTCCTGGCTGCACTAACAATGATCTACTGTCGGTAACCGTATCTAAATTAGCCAAAGTAAAAAATATAGTAGGGATTAAAAATAATATGGAGGATATGTTGAGATTAAGTCAATTGATAGATGAAACTCCTAATAATTTTGATGTGACAGTATTTAGATGGAGAATTAGGTAATAATAGCAATCAGGAAGTAAAAAAATTACAGATGCAAGTAGGAAAACTTGAGCAGATGATCGGTAAACTTACCATGGAGAACTACCTTTTAAAAAAAGAGAAAGAATACCTACTACAGAGGAAAAAAGAGGGTTCATCTATCATTACCGCTTCCTATTTGCATCCATTAAAGAAGGCTGCAGACTAATGGGTATAAAAAGATCTACCCTTTACTACCAGCCAAAAGGTAATCTTGATAAAAAGATAAAAGAAACAGATATTAAAAATAAGATAAAGGATATTTCCTATAAACATCCCTATTACGGTTACAGAAGAATAATCGCTCAACTAAGAAGGGATCAGGTATATAGTAAATCATAAGAAGGTATTAAAGATGATGAAGGAATTAGGTATACAAGGTAGGATAAAACGCAAATATATAACTACTACCAATAGCAGACATAATAATAAAATATACTCTAATTTAATTAAAGATAAAGAGCTTACCGGTATCGATCAAGTCTGGTGTGCGGATATCACCTATATCAGGATACTTAAAGGTTTTGTCTACATCGCTGCCATTATAGATATCTATTCTCGCAAAATAGTAGGTTATGCTATAGGTAAAACTTTATCTACAAAGCTTGCCATCACTGCACTTTCTATGGCTATAGCTACTAGAAAAACCAATAACCTGATTCATCATTCGGATCAGGGCATCCAGTATACCTGTAAAGATTATATAAAAATATTAAAAGATAATGGTATCAGAATAAGCATGTCCGGGAAAGGCAATCCTTATGATAATGCCTTTGCTGAATCATTCTTTAAAACCCTAAAACAGGAGGAGGTATATCTATGGCAGTACGAAACCTTTTCTGATGTAGTAGAAAGGATTCCCTATTTTATTTTAGATGTGTATAACAGAAAGAGGTTGCATTCCTCTTTAGGGTATCGGCCTCCAGAGGAATACGAGAGGCTATTGGCAGAGAATAGCTCTCGGGAATGCATGGTGTGTTAAGACTTAAGGTGTCTAGCCTAAGGGGTTTACTCCAAAAGGAGGTGTTGAATTGGTATTAATAGACTTTTATTAGAAAGCATGACAGACAGAAAGTATTTTTAATTTAAAAAATAATATTAATAGGAGGATATAGAAATGAAATTTAGGAAATTAGAGATTGTTTTGTTGATTATTGTGCTAGTTTTAAGTTTAAGCTCTATGAATATCTTTGCTGAAGATATTAAGCTTACGTGGTCTACCATAAGTGTTCCGGGAGATACCCTTGTTGGGGCGATGGAAGTTTTCAAAGAAGAAATAGATAAACTTTCAGATGGGCATATAACTGCAGATCTTTATATTGCAGGTCAGCTTTATACCCAGGAAGGAGAGTTGGCAGCTTGCCGAGAAGGAACTCTGGATATGGCTTATTATGCAGCTAACTGGTTAGCGGAATTTATACCTTCCCTTTCTATGTTTGGTGCTGTATATACTTTCAGTGGTTACAACCATGGGACTAAAGTTCTTAATGGTGAAATAGGGAAAAAGGTCTTTGAAGAAGTTGCTCAAAAAACAGGTTTACGGCCTCTTGCTGCTTTTTATTTAGGAACCAGAGAACTTAATTTAGTAGAAAAAGTAGGTCCGGTGAGAACTCCTGAAGATATGAAAGGCGTGAAACTAAGAACACCGGCTAGCCCTGCTTGGATTGCTTTAGGTAAAGCTTTAGGCGGCAATCCTACTCCTATGAGTTTTGGTGAAGTATATATGGGATTAAAAACCGGTGCTATTGAAGGTCAAGATAATCCACTTCTAGTTGATGAAGTTAACAAGTTTTATGAAGTAACTAAATACATAATTCTTACTGATCACGTAGTAGGTATGGTATTCCCAACTATCAATGAAAAGAAATGGCAATCTTTGAGTGATATAGATAAATTAATAATTCGTAAAGGTATAGAAAAAGCGCGTAAATTCTGTGATGAGACTAACTTAAAAGCTGAAGCAGAGCTACTTGATTTCTTTAGAGATCAAGGGTTAATAATAATTGAAGATCCAGATAAAGATGCTTTTGCTGCTTATGCTAAAAATTCATATGCCACAGAAAGCAAAGATATTTCTAAAGCATGGGATATGACTCTCTATGATGAGATTCAAGCAATGAAATAACCAGGATAGAGGGTTAAAGCTTCTACCAAAACAGAAAAGAAGAGGGACTCATTATTTAATGATGAGACCCTCTTCTTTAAAGGAAATAAAATAATAGTGAAAAATAAGGCGATTTTAAAACGAATTGGATTAATTGCACTAAATTTTATAGAAATATATGTACCAGCTGTTGTGTTTATTATGTTGTTTATTGCTTTCATGTTACAAATATTTTTTCGCTATTTTTTAGTTCCTCTAACCTGGCCATTAGAATTTACTCTTATTGCTTTTATCTGGATAACTTTGTTGGGTGCCTGTTTTGCCCAGAGAGATCATTCCCATATAAAATTTTCTATGATTTATGATAATGCCAAACCTCGAACTAAAATTTGGATAAGAATTGTCGGAAATATGCTACTTTTTATTTCTTTCTGCATTTCTTTCTATCCTACTTATAAATATATTAATTTTATGTCCTTTAAAAAATCTAATGTTCTTAAGATTCCTATGAATATAGCATTTTCTCCTTATATTGTGTTTCTGATTATTATTATTGGGCGATTAGGTTATGATATAATAATTGATTTTAGAAAAATATATCAAGAAAGAGGGGAAAGGTAAAAGATGCATATCCCACTAATTGTTTTTATATTATGTTTTGCTTTAACCTTTATTTTAAGGATTCCTCTAGCTTTAGGTATGTTGATGAGTTCAATTTACTATTGCCTCTTATCTCTTGGTCCGGCTACTGGGTTACAGATGCCTGCAACTCAATTACTAAATAATCTCAACGTAAAATTTATCCTTATAGCTGTTCCTCTCTTTGTTTTTACTGCCAAAGTGATGAATACGGGGAAAATTACAGAAATGATATTCAAATTTTCTAATATTCTTGTTGGTAGATGGAGAGGGGGAATGGGACATGTTAACGTACTTGCTTCTATTATATTTTCTGGGATGACTGGTTCTGCTGTTGCTGATGCCTCAGGTTTAGGAATTATGGAGATAGAAGCTATGCGAAAACAACATTATGATGATGGGTTTAGTTGCGCCATTACTGCTGCTTCAGCAACTATTGGTCCTATTTTTCCACCAAGTATTCCTATGATTTTTTACGCCATGTTTTCTGGAGCTTCTATCGGTAAGCTTTTTTTAGGTGGTATGACACCGGGAATTTTAATGGGTATAGCTTTAATGATTTATATTGCTTATATATCGAAAAAGAGAAATTATCCTAAAGGGAAAAGTTACCCTTTCAGAGAAATTATCAAAATTACTATTAAAGCATTTCCTGCCCTTTTAACTCCGGTAATTCTTTTAGGAGGTATTTACAGCGGAATAGTAACTCCTACTGAGGCAGCTGCTTTGGCTGGATTTTATGCAATGATTATTTCATTTTTTGTATATCGTTCTCTTGGTTTAAAACAACTACTCGAAGTAATTGTAGATACTGTTAAAACAACCGGTACCTTATCTTTGATGGTTGGTGCGGCTTTTGCCTTTTCCTATATTGTAGCTATAGAACATATTCCGGATATGATATCGGGAATATTCCTTGGGTTCACTAATAATAAATACCTTATGCTCTTGGTTATAAATATAGTTTTTATCATTCTGGGGATGTTTGTTGATACTTCTTGTATTCAGGTAGTATTTGTCCCCATGGTTTTGCCTTTAGTAGAGGCTATGGGAATTGACTTAGTTCACTTTGGGGTAGTGATTGTATTAAATCAGATGATTGGTTTATGTACTCCTCCTTTTGGTATGTTACTTTTTATTGTATCTGGAATTTCTGGCACAGCACTCAAGGTAGTAATTAAAGAAATTTTCCCCATGCTTTTAGTTTTAATTGCCGTTCTTTTATTAATTACTTATGTCCCGCAAATTGTATTGTTTATTCCTAATAATATGTGGAGATAAGTATTAAATATCAATATTATTCTTTTCTTCATCAGAATATAATACTGAAAAATATGGACTCTATCATAATGGAACCCTTAAAGAAGTTGAGTTATAAAAGATAAAGATATTAGTAGAATAATTAATATTACAAAGATTATAGGGAGTTTAAATAAAATGAAAATATTATAATTAAGAAATCATATTTCCATAAGTGGCCCTGCAAGGAGAGAACCTGCTGATGGGACAGAATCAGATATGCGAGTTTCTTTAGGTTTTGAGCCTGCTTGGTTTCACAAACGATGTGATGTTAATTTTACAGAAAAGTGGCATAAGGATCCATTTTACCGCTATAAAACTTTAGTAAAGATGAAGAGAGAATTATGCCAGAGATTTCCTACGGTTTCTTACTGGAATGAGGATTATAAAGATGATTTAGCAACTATTTCTGGATGTTATGGTTCTGATGTTATTCCAAAGGTATTTGGTTTTCCTCTGTTATATAAAGAAGATATGTGGCCAGAAATTAGCAAGAATAAAGAAAAATTATCTGTTAAGGAAATTGAAAAATTAGATATTGATAAAATTCTTTTAAGCCCTTTTGTAGAAGAAATTTTTCATCAGATGGATATTATAGAATCAGAATGGGGGAAAATACATGGATATTTAAACTGGCAAGGTGTTCTTAATAATGCTTTTAAATTGAGGGGTGAAAAAATATTTACTGATTTTTATGATAAACCAGATCTTGCGCATCATTTTTTATCAATAATCACTGATGTAATGATTAGATTATCCCAAAAAGTTCAAAAAAGACAGCGGAAGTCCGGAAAATAGATCATTATTAAAACCTCTAAATAAAATAGAATTAAAAAAGGTCTATCGAAAAGCCTATAATTGTGGGTGTAGCGGTATCAGGGATAAGCTTGCTTATATAAAATGTGAAACTTGCGAGCATAGGTTTAAGAATGGCAAATTAAAAGATAGTAATATTTTGATTAAAAATATTAGAATATTGTCGAAACTTAGTAATGCAGAAGCTAAAATAGCTTTGATGCTGGGAATTGTTTTTGATGGAGAAAATCCTTCAATAAACAAGATAGTATTAAAAGCAAAAACGGATTATCGTACAGTGGGGAAAGTAATTAATAATTTAAAGAAAAGAGGTATTATAAATAAGTCTTTATATAATAGATAAAATTACGAAAATACCCGTAAAATTACGGGGGTAATTTCTTTATTTTCCAATGGTTTCAGAGCCTAAATGCCGACTAATATACTGTAGTAGGATGTGTTTAATTTAATTATTATTTATCTTATCTCTTTTTCTCTCCAGTATTAAGATATCTGAGGTATCAAAAAAAGGATTTTAGAAAATAATAAGAGCTCTATAAAAATTGAGGATCCACTCTTTATCTCCCTATCTCTCTCTTTATTTACCAGGATAATGTTCTTCAATATTTTACATTTAATCTTAACTTATTTTAATCTGTTATAGCTTTAGTCTTTTCCCTCGAAGAGAGAGATAAAAAAAATAATTGAAAGAAATAATAGCAGGAATATTTTATCTCCTTTTTTGGTGACCACATCTCACGGATTCCTTTCGGTTAAGAGATGAGGAGACACTCAAATAATCTTAATTGCTTGTGGCTTTTAGCATACAGGAGAGCTAATCAATATTGATTGGTATTTAATATATACTTGAGTGCCGTCCTATCGCCAGGAGAGAGAAAGAGTATTGTTTTTTATAAACAGGGGAAAATCGCCCCTCTTTTACAAAAAAACAATATCAGAAATAGAAAAGCGAAAAATAAAGCATAACACTCAAAAAATAATTAAAATTTATTAAAAGCGGAAATTTGAATTATTTTTATCGTGTAATGCTAAAGAGAAGACGAACGCTTAAAAGATATATAAGAAGGGGAAATAACCCCCTCTTATATATCTTTATTCTGATATAGAATGTCAGCGGTTAACGAATAGTGACTTAGTCTTGCCCCCGTAAAAACAAGATAAAAAGTAAATGAAGGAATAATTGCTGGAACTTTTTATCTTCTTTTTCGGTGGCTATATTTTATCGGATTCCTTATGGTTAAGCGATAAGTAAAAACATCCATAAATAAAAAGTTAAAAGAAAAGAAACATTTTATTTATGTAGTTTTCACCTATCACCAGGGAAGGATCATCTTTTTTCTCCTCTTTGTCATTTCTTCTCCTGGCGTTTGTAGAAGCCGGTGCCGCAAAAAATTCTCGTGCTTAATTGTTTGCCTGCATTTTTTTGCGGTGCTGAGTCTTCTATAAACGCCCTTGGTGTCGCCTATAAAAGCTCCTGGAATAGTTTTAGTATTTTTTTTATCAAAAGATTATAGGCCGCTTCAGCACCGGATAAAAAAATATTTAAACGTATAAGTATAGTGATCAGGAAGAGAAGGGGAAGTCATGCGATTATTAAGAATATAGGCTTTGCCCTGTGATAAAAAGTATCAGATTTAGCCCGCCATTATATTTTTTAACCTGGCCAAAAAAGCTTTTAGCCGGTTAAAAACAGTATGCATTTTTTTACTATACATAACAAAGCTTTATCGGATAAGATATGCAAAAAATTATTTCTTGCAGAATGTCCGATAGAGACGTGTTATGTAGGGGAAGACTTTCATTTAAGCACCTTAGTAAAAAATGCTCCCGGTGGGCGGTCGTGGAAGAAGTAGATTAGCCAGATTCGTAGAGGTGGGTTAATATAGAGTGGCCGGAATAGAGTAGAATTGATGGGAATATGTCCGGATGATAAATTATCAAGGGAAATTAAAATTGGAAAGATTATATTTTATTCTTCTTTTCGCCTGCCTGTAATTTCATATAACGTATGTGATTAGATTAAGAGAAGTTCGGCGATGCCGAATTTGGACGGAACGAAGTGCAACCGAGTGAAATCTTTTAATCGCTGTTAGTTGTGTCACGAAGTGACCGAGGGTTAGTGCAACGGTCGGCGAAGCCGAAACCCGAAGAGTTGAATTTTTACTTTTTTTATATAATACGAACAAATTGAGAGTAAATTAAGGGTTAGGGGGCAACATATTTTATAGGATTTTGACTTCCTTTTTTCCAATACTTAGAAACAGATTTGTTAATGTATTTTTCTCTTACATTTTTTGGGGCAATTTTTCCTTCAAACACATATCTTCCTTTTACTTCTAGAGATGGTAACCATCTATTAATTGTGAAAACTTCTCTAATAATTCCACGATAAACCGAACAGGCAATTTTAATATCTGAAACATGACTAATACTAACTTTCCAAGATTTTCTTGTAGCATCATAAATTTCTTTTTCAGACATATCTCTTTGATAAAGATTATTTATGTTAATTAAAATTGCAGGTTCTTCAATATTTGCTTCTTCAGCTTCATACTTTATTTTAATATCTTCTAATTTCATTATCCCTTTATCTTCAGAATTATGTCCTTTCACAATATTTGTGAGATTGTCTTTC
>Ga0307991_1003171_pt1 | contig 10763 bp, 8 predicted proteins | sample EllFjometagen131_FD_203146 | JGI IMG/M metagenome (GOLD analysis project Ga0307991, IMG submission 203146) | Marine microbial communities from Ellis Fjord, Antarctic Ocean - #131 | ecosystem: Environmental > Aquatic > Marine > Unclassified | place: Southern Ocean | collected 2014-10-08 | reverse complement strand
TATATTTTTGATTTATTTTTGTCTCGTAACGCCGGCATCAGCGGACGTTTTTGCGTAGCGAAAATGTCCGCTGGATGAAATTGATTGGATGATAAAGACAAAGGTGCGAATTGGTTAATATGGTGGACCCGGACGCAACCAATTCGAACTATTTCAGAGATATCTGTTCACATCAGAATACTACCTGCAAGATTACCCTATTTATACCAAAATCTATCCCAAAAAGCAACTGAATTATACCTCTTAGGCCTTTCTTATATTAAGATTGGCAAAATTTTAGGCATTGATCCTAAGACCGTCAAGAAAGCAGTGTCACAAAATAAACACAAAAGGAGGTAAGCTATGTTTTTCCATATCCCCTATTATCATCCACCAAGATATTTTCGGGAAAAAAAGATATGGGTAAAAGTTCGCTTCTTACATGAAACCGAAAAAGCGGTTTTAGTTTTGCATGAAGGCAAGAAGATTTGGATTGCGAAATCGAGAATTTATAAAATACGATTAAGAAAGAATGTGTTTGAAATTAGGGTTAGAAAAAGTATGTTGAAATAATTAATTATTGTATCCTCAGATTATGGGCAATTAAATACGGTGTGTCTTTTTCCTGGATTCCTAATCCTCGAATAATTTTATGCATGCCTTACCCCTTCCCCTATATTCTTTCCACCGGGCCCCTACATTCAGGACAGCAAACAGAAGATGTGCGTTTCCCTCTTACCTCAGCTTCTCCAGGTTCAAATATTTCTACAACAAACTTATTTCCACATCTCTTACATTTAAACTTTGCTTTTCTCATTTTACATTACCCCTCATTAATATTTCTCTTCGGCGGCATTACAAACCTTATCCCACATATATTCGATAAATTCTTGCTGGGTAAAGTTTTGGTCTGAACCAGACATACCTGAAAAAGCACTAAAATCATTCATTTTCAAAACAACACATTCTTTTTCTTTATCCCATTCAAAATCGGCAAAAGCATTGTACCTGGAAGTCATTTGCATTTCTCCATGGGCATAGCTAAAACTTAGGCCGTGATCGCGATGAAAACCACCCAACTGTATATCTATCGCATAGACAGGATTTCCATTAATGACAAACCTTAAACACCGCTTGCCTTCTCTGGGAAAATGGCTGAACGATATTTCTGAATCCTTGCATCGCTTTTCCAATTCTTCACCCAAATGATCTATCCATGCTTGGGATTCTTTATAGGGGTCAAATGACTTAGATGTTTTTGGACGGCGAAAAGACCGAGCAGAACCAGTGACCTGAACAGATCGGACTTTCTTCCCTAGTTTCTGAATAATCATTTTTCCTAATTGTTCAGGTGTTTTTTGCCTTAAATCAACATAATGAACTGTCGGAGGCAATCCCGGAATATCGGTGTCGTCAAATCTGGTAGGCAAAATATATCCTTCATCTGTAATGGCTCTTGCCAGTGCGCTCCTTCGTTCATGCCGTGGCCAAGCTTTTTGTAAATAGTATTGTGAAATAAACATGATACAGTACTGAGCCTCATTACGATATATTTCATCAAATCGGGCAACTAAATCTTTTCCCCATAATTCAATTCCTTCCGCTGCATCATAAAATGGCTTTAGTCCGTTCGTGGAAAGGTAGTTATAAACATGTTCAACGTAAGGCCGATCTTCACCAGCGAAACTTAAAGCAACATCATATAGATAACTTTTCTTCATTTTTTAGTCCTAATTTTTACGTCTAGGAGGCGGTTCTTCTGCCTGTAACCTATTATACATAAAGTAGTTATAAATAGACAATTATATTATTGCTAATTGTATATTATTCTTTTCAATTAAAAAACTTATAATTGTGTGTTTACAAGTTCTTGTTTCAGCAAAGGATATAGCAACAAGAACCGTTCCCTGTTATTTTTAAAGGTTTTTGACAAGAAAAAGGAACTTGCTAGAATTCTTTAATTTTCGTAAGGACTAAAGTGTTCACTATAAAGAAAATCCCAATCAATATTATCTTCATTGTAGTCACTTAATGGCCCGATTTCTTTTCCCTCTGGGCTAACAAGCCAAAGCCAGTCGTATGATCCTCCTGTAAGGAAATATTTATGCCTTCTAATTATCAAATAACCTTTTGCGCCACCTTTATCAATAACCTGTAAAGTATTACCATCAGTTATAAATTGCTCACCAGTACCATCAATATTTACTGAGTGAACCGCACCCGAAGTAACCCATGCAGAAGAAATAAAATATATCTTTTTACTGTCAGGCGAAAACTGAAGGCTTGGATCGTCTATGTGAGCTATGGTTCGTCTAAGGCTTTCGGTAATGCCTTTTATCCCAGACTCAGCAGGGGTCCGATCTTTACAAGCTAACCATTCTTTTTTACCATCAATAGTTACTATCCAAATCTGATCACCTAATAGGTCTTTTTTATCAATAAAATCCTCTCGCCCTCCTACGGATAGATACGCTTCCCTCTCAGATTTACGTAGAAATGCTACCATTCGCCCATCTGGCGATAAAACAGGTGTTCTATTCTGCCCTTTACCGGTAAGTTGAAATACCTTGCTGCCATCATGATAAAAAATATTGCCTTCTTTCTCAAATGCCTTATTGATTTTTTCTTGCATTCTTAATACAGCCGAATCTGGACAAAAATAATAGCCATTTTCAGGCGGATCTACCACTCTCCATTCAAGGTGATCTCCTTTACGAACTATAATTGCTTTGCCTATTTCACTTCCTCTAGGGCCCATCCCTTGACCGTAAAAACTACCGAAAACAACATCTGCCTTGTTACCATTAATGCTTCCATGTATGTTTCTGCCAGCATCGGGGTCGGCATCTATTCTATTACCATGCATTGCGATTGCAGTGTATTTTCCAGTTAATTTCTCGCCATTTTGTTGTAATTCTAAAGTAAAGGAAAGACCTTTAGAATCATCTGACGTAAACCACTCCCCCGAAAAACTATTTAACTCGCTGGTCTCCACATCAAGACTTTTTGTTGTTCTATAATAATAACAAACCTTATCGTTGTTGAAATTATCAGAAACCCACAAATATCCTCTTCTTTTACGAGTTCTTTTATTAAATCGATACAGAGGTGCGATATTATCAGGAAGATTATCTATAATATCCCAAGAAGCTATAGAGCTATCTGAAAAATCAAGCTTAAACATTCTAAAAGACCAATTACAAAGATAAATGGCATCATTATCACTAATTAATGGAGTCAAATAGTAGGATTTACCGGTAAGTCCAGCGGATCCTTGAGGCTCATATTTTTTTGTGAAATTGTAGGTATAAACAGCTTTTAGCATTCTCCATAACGAAACTCTTTCTACTGGCTCACCACCTATCTGCATTTTTAATATTGCATAATTATCGCCAAATTTTTCTTTTAAGCCTGAACTTATCTTCAAAGAAATAATCTGCTCTGTAGCAAAATACAACAAACCAATCAAAACTATAGTCATCAATAATAATAAGCCTATTTTTTTCATTATTCTTTAATATTTTTAGGAAACCATCCTAATTTCTTCGCTTCTTTCCCCAGCTCAGTTTCAGAACATGTATTTACTAACTCTTTCCAAAACTTAAGTGCACCGTTAGGATCTTTGATCTTAATATACGAACCACCAACACATAAAGCTTTTGCTTTAAGCTGGTCATTGTCTGGTAGCAATTCTGCAGACATCCACATCAAATCAGCAGCCTTAAATCGATAATGAAATCTTTTTGCAGGATTTGGTAAAGAGCTAAAAACTCTTTTTTCTTCATTTTTGCTTCCTGTAAAAAAATTTCTTTTTTTCACGATTTCTTTGCGTATCCGCTCAGCTTCTTCAATTCTCTCATCATACCAATCCTTGTAATATTCCTTCCGATCTTCCTGCATAACGCCAAATCTTTGTTCAGTGGTAGCATCATAAGCGAATTGGCCATTAAAAACAAACCAATCTGGATCAAGTTCAGTTCCTACTAGCTCCATACCATACTCACGCATCAAAAGAGCCGCTTTGTAATAGCTTTTGGCTCTTTGTTGATTTGGTAATTTCTTATTTTGTGCTTTCTCTAGTAATATACATAATTTTTCTAACTTTTCCTTAGGACTAAATGTTTCATACTTTCTTCCATCGTCATACCAATACCTTGTAAATGAAATAGGCATATAGCTAATTGCTTTGCCCCACACTTTATCTCTTGCAAAGCGCCTTGCTAATAAATATCGCAATGCGTTATCAAATGTTGGTTCATCTAAATTTGATGAGTAGTACCATTCAACCTTAGCGGTTAATTTATTTTTATTATGAGCAAGGTATTCTTCTAATTCTTTTGTCGTTAAAACCTTCTCAGCCACATATGCAATGTCTTCCCAATACGCACCACCGATAATCAATGTCTCGAAAGCTGCAATATAATCCTGCCGTCTCAATTGAAGCAATCCTATTTCTGAACTTACCATTCGTTTTACTTCGCTTTCATCTGTTTTGTAAAACATTTTTCCTTCTTGGTTCTTTTCAAATAAGGGAATAAGTAACTTTAATTCTGTTATTGACTCATCAATCTTGCCTTCTCGTAAAAGAAGTTTTGAATGAATCCAACGAGCAAGCGGTGAGTCTTCATCTGCTAATTTTATAAACTTTTTCGCACTATCGAATTCACCATTATTATAAAATGCCCAGGCTATTCTGTCAGCATTATGAATATTTGTGTCTTCCCCTATCTTCTCTATAGCAGCTAATAACTTATCGTATATATCCTTATTTAATCTGTCTCCTGACCAGTAGCTCCATGCCGGATTTGAAACTGTCCAAGCAATTAATACCTTTCTTGCTATTCCATCCTTAGCAATATCAATGAATTCGGCCTCATCAAGTTCGAATACCCTTTTACAAACCCAACTTAAGGAAATCGCATCCAGTTTTTCGAGATAATGTCGTATGCTAGATATATAATCTTCATCCTCGTATTCTGCTAACGCCTGCCAGCCATAACTTTCATGAGCTAAATCTAATGAATCTTTATAGCCCTTTGCAGAAAAATTTCTTGTTTTTTCAAAGTAGTCGATTGATTCTTTTGACTTTCGCATTGATAGGTAAGCTTTACCGATCATATAAGAAGCCCATACTGATCTATATCGCCTTTTATCTTCAGGAAGCTTTAATAGTTGCTCCCAGATTTTGATAGCAGTTTTAAATTCATTGCTATGGTACTCAATAGCTCCTTTCAGGTACAGCACAAATTCAATAGGTATTTCATTTGCAAATTTAAAATCTGATCTTAATCCAAAATAAGTGCTTTCCCCGCTTTCGTGATTTCGAAAAGAACCTCCGTACCAGCCCCATTTTCTTTCAAATGGAAACGACTTGAGCATATGCAGAATTTGAGAACGTGCGTCTGCGTAAGAAGCTACAGCCTTATTTTTCTTGTCCTTAGAAATATTCATTTTCATTAATGCTTTTTCCAGTTCTAATACATCTGAATCAGCAGTGTTTTCAAGTACATCAACCTTGCTAGCTGGTTTCTTCTTGTACCCAATAATTTTTTCCAACTCATATAAGAAATAACCTTCAGGAATTGACAAAAAGCTCTCCTTTGAGCCTCTCACAAGATAGGCATCATCAAACTCTGGACCACAAGAAAATGATACATTAATGAATATCAGAGAGAAAACAACACATAGACAACAAGTTCTAATTATTTGTTTCATGTAATAACACCTCGCTTACATGCATGGGAAGTTCCCTTTGGATTTCTTCCTTATACTTAAACCATGCCACAAAGACTTCATTACCCACTTTGGGTGGAAATCCTGAAATTTCAATACCATCTCCAAATTTTATAGTTTTACCTTGGAACTGCCCTAAAATATCATAAAGAGGGGTAGCACCTTTCGCCCAGCTTATCTTAAATTCTACCGGTCTAAGTATATTTTGATTACCGTTATTTACTAAATAAATTTCATATAATCCCGGTTGAGGCTTTTCAATTTTCACGTTAAATTTAGCATGTGGAACATAACCATTTAGCACAGCCTTGAAAGTTTCCGTATGCCAGTTAAATTCATCTGTTTCTAGCGGCATCCTAAACCAACAAATACCCAGAAACTTATCAAGCTTACTCAGTGAAATATCATCTAAGAAACTCAGTATTTTTGCAGGATCAGTCATTACTGCTTTGTATTGTATATCTTTACCTAATATATTGCGCTTAACTTCGCCTCTTAAACCTAAAAATCCTCCATTCTTGTCAAAAACTACTTCATACCCATAAGTAGGCAAAGAAATACTAAAAGGATGTTTCAGGCGAACAGCTCTCTTAACGTACAAAGAAGCACTATCCTTTAAAAAGATTTGCTTTGCTTTATCCATAGTCTTAGGAATTTCGAAAGAATGCAATTGTAAAACATAATAAGAAATATTTTTAACAACTTTCTTGAATTCTTTGCTATTAAGCCATGTTGGCAAGGCAGTGATAGAGATTTTAAGGCTCGGAAAACGTTCTTTGTATAAGGCGAGAAACTTACCGTAATCAGCCAACTTTGAAGTAGGACAATCATAGTCAAGCTGAACCTCTGTGATTTTAATTCTTTGCTCTTGTGTGGAAAGTATTGCCTTATCAAGAATAATTTCTAATCCATCAATAACTTGATAAACGGAATCGGATTTTAATAATGCTTTTGTGCCTGTGTTAATGCGGATAGCGAGGATAATTTCTGCGTCTCCTTTGCTAAAATAATTCCAGTCTATGTCTACTGTGTTAATACTTATCTTGCCGTTTTCATACCGAAGATCCCCACAAAGAATTATAAATTTGTTAAGTTCAGTCTTAAGATCAGAAATAGATTCACCAACATGCTCATCCCAGCTTCTCTGCCATATATAAACTGAGTTTTCGTAGCCAAAGCTAATACCGGGGTTAAGCAATGAAAAATAAATACAGATTAATATGAGGGACTTTTTTATGATACGGCTCATTCTTTCATTATATTTTTACATATTTTTGGCTAATTCAACTAAACTATCCTTTAAAACCATCGTTGCTTTGCAATCGTCTTCATTATATTCAATAATTCTTTTCAATATATCTGGATTTTTGGTCTCTATGTACTCATTAAACCACTGAATTGACAATGCACCAGAAGGGCTTTCATCTCTCCACTTGAAACCAAGATAATTTGCAATATCTTTAATAGAATAACTTGCTAAAGGCCAATCTGTTTTTTTAAATACAATATCTGAATAAAGATCAATAACATTTGGGTTTTCAAAAAATTGTTCAATTTGTTCAACAGTTTTTATACCAGGATATAAAGCTGCCATTTGCTTATAAATAGTTTTCTCGTATGGGGAATAGTAATAAACAGAGAAATCGCCTAAGGGTAATCTATCGATATATTTCCAGAATTCTTCCCAGGCCGTCTTTTCGGCCTCAGGCGTTATACTATCAGCTAAAAAATGGATAAAACGTTCGCCTTTTGGTGTCCTTTCCCAAACACCGTGCAGATAAACAAAATCCCGTGTAGGATCTGTTTCAATATCGAAAAAAAGTTCATATTTTACATTCGGAAGGTTTATTTGCTCATACAATACTGGTTTTTTCGTGTTAGTAATTATTTCTGCTCTTCTAGATGACTGCATCAAAATATTTTTACCGACTCCTTTTAAAAAACTTTTATCAAGCTTTTTCTGTTTCAACACATTCTCAACATCTATTCCTACCAATTCCTCAACCTTTTCTATTCCTAAATCACTATTTATAACATCTCGCTTGCCTCTTCCAAGATAAAAAATATTAGTAAGGTCAGATGTAGCTCGACACCAATCTTTACAACTAGTAAACCAAGGGCACATTTTGCACACTCCACCAAATGCTGGCTTATTTTGCTTAGTGTTGCTCAAAAGAAGCTCTACTTCTCTTTTTGTCCCTTCATAGAATTGCCACCAGCTCAAGTTATTTTTTTTACCCATAGGGCTATCTAAAGAATATTCAACCTCGTTACGAAGAATATCTATGATAATTCCTTTATTTTCATCAGCGAAACCATGTTGTTTTAGAATTTCAACATAAAGGCATAGCTGCACAGCATAATGCTTTTTTGGCTTCCTTTCACTTTGATCTTCACCGCTGCCTTCTAATCCTTTACCTGATTTAATTTCAACCGGAATATAATTATTGTCTGAAAGTCGCTTAAGCAAATCAGGAATACCAATAAGACTTTTATATTTAAGAACACCTTGATAAATCAGAGGTGTTCCATTTTGTATTGCAACTGTAGTTGCGTTGGCGCGCTCATCAAGTGTTCCTTGCCGCAAATCAGTAAACTCTCCAATATCTTTAATGACTCTTTCTTCGTGTTGTACACCTTTATCCCACAACAATTGGACAAAAGGATTCGTTTCCTTAATTTTCTCATCTTGCGGTCCATGCTTATCGCGCCAAACACGATGAGGGCATTGAGTGTAATCATAAAGTATTGATGCTGTAATGTTCATATCGTACAAAATATTCTGGACATTCTAGAATCTCTAGAATTATAACCTGGCCTAGGACTTAAAAATTTATCTTGAGTGATTGTCAAGCTTGTTATTTCAGACACTCGAAAGAGTCTCCAGTCAGGTAAATTTCCAGATTCACTAAATCCTCCTAGCTGATAGCCTGAAAGAACTTCATTGTTTGTATCTTTGTGGATGCCATAAGTATGTGGCTCAAAAAGCCTAATCCACTTACCTTTGTAACGAAATTCAATAACATTTTTATTAGCAATTGCTTGGCAAATTTGTGTATTCATTTTTTATCCTCCCCAAATTTTTATTATTTCACTATTTTAGTTCCTCATCTTTACAAATGCCCCTAAAAATAAAAAAGCCTTCAGCATTCTACCGCTGAAGGTTTTACTTTATTATAGTCCGGGATTTAGCCCTTTTAACACGGGACTTGCCTAATTGTCATTTTCAATATAGCTCTGGTTTCTATTTATGTCAAGAAATAAAATGAGGAAAAAGGCGCTGTTGTCCCCTTTTAAGCATGGCTATTCCTCTAGTTCCATTGTCACTTCTTTCAATTGCGAAAGTGGTAAAATTTTATATACGTTGGGTTTTCTGTCAGAAAAATCAGGGGGAATTAACTGGCTCCTGGTAACTTCAATTATTCCTTTTTCTTCCAACTCTGACACTGCGTTTGTGATACTCCTTTCACTTATACCATACAATTTAACCATATCTTTTTGGCTACGAAACCATACTGGATATTTCGTGGACCTACTTGCTTCATTTAAACAAATAAGATACATGTACTGTGCCACCATGGAAAGGCTATTAGAATATTTATAATCCCAAAACTCAAATGGTATTATTATGGCTGAACTTTTGGAAACATTATTCTTTAAAGTAATCTCTCCTTCTTGGTAGTCTATTAGACCATAACGTTTAAGAAATGTAAGCAAGTGATGAATTCGCTGCCAAAAGTAATGATGTTGGTTACGGTATTTTCCTAGATCCTCAAGCTCAGTATAACCCATCTGTTTCGCTAAAGAATCATAATCAATAGTTATCTGCGTTTTGCCGGTTTCCTGTTGAATTTTACATAGCAATAGATACAAATCAAACTGCTTATCACCATGGCTTTTTAGAAGTCTGCGTCCTAGTTTGGGTGAAAGAAGAAAATCTGCAGATAAACTGACTCCTGATGTATATGGCACAAAAACATCTTCTTCCTGAATAGGTATTTCTTTGATGTATTTAGTTAAGGTTTTAGCATCTTGAGGAGAATCTGCAAAGTGGGTTGCTTCATAGTTTTTTTCCATTGCAGATTTTGACCAATTAGCACTTCCCACGAATACGTATCGGTCATCAATTACTATTCCTTTAATATGCAAAAGCTGTTCGGGGGTGTCAAAATATACCTTTACTTCATTTTGTCGCAATTTCTGATAAGCGCGACGGCTTACATTAAGTTTTGAGCCTTCTAAAACTACTTTTACATCTACCCCTCTCTTTTTAGCATCTACTAAATCATTGAGCAACTGATTGATTGGATTATCCGGATCCTCAAAATTAGGATATATAAAATACATTCCTATGATAATTGACTTCTCAGCCTGAGTTAGGTGCTTATGAAGGGTTTGATAATAGGTTTCCCCAAAAAGAACCTCGGCAAAAGCATTTAAGGAGAAGGATAAAAATAAAGATATAAAAAATATTAAAAGTGAATTTTTAATGTTTCTGTGTTTCAAAGAATTAATTCCTTTTTTAATAATAGTTAGTATTGTGCTTCCGATTACTTTTTCTTAGTCATATCAAACTAAAGCCCGCTCTTTGTAACTCAATATACTTGCTAGAGTAAGCGGGTTAGGATCAGTAACATCTACCGAACTCCAGGCGTCCATCATATAGCGTTCAATATAAGCATAGGGTAAGAATCCGTAACCTTTTTGTCCCCACTTATTAGACCAAGAATTCTTAAATTTGATAACTTTCTTTTTATCATCGTAACCTACCGGGCAAATCGCGTGGCCACCTAGGTTACTTTCATTTTTTGCGGGCATTGGCACAAGGCCGGTTTTAGTTTCCATCATTCCTTCAAAAACTTCAACACCAATAACGCAAGGCCCCTTATTAGCAAGGGTCAAACGCAGCTCATTAAGATTAAGTATCCGGGCATAAGTCATAACACAAAACTTTTTCGCGTTAACTGCCGCGCCTTTTTTAGGTTTATTCTTCTGATGCGGTTGATACGGCCAAAACTTTTCCTGACAAACACCTTTACCTTCAAGCACCT
>Ga0307991_1003168_pt1 | contig 10768 bp, 9 predicted proteins | sample EllFjometagen131_FD_203146 | JGI IMG/M metagenome (GOLD analysis project Ga0307991, IMG submission 203146) | Marine microbial communities from Ellis Fjord, Antarctic Ocean - #131 | ecosystem: Environmental > Aquatic > Marine > Unclassified | place: Southern Ocean | collected 2014-10-08 | reverse complement strand
AGAAAATGAAAAAAGTTGCATTGTGGGTTTTAGGTTTTTGTGTTTTAACCGCAGGAATTTGTTGTACTTTATTTTTCTGGGAAGATGTTGCAAGTCTTTTTAAGGGATTGATCGGTGGTTTTTTAGCTGTTATAGGGCTTGCCATGATGTCTGTAGCTCGAGATTAACGAAGAAAGATAATCAAATGATTTTCATGTGGCTTAAATTTTTTGTTAGTGCAGGATTGGTTGTTTTCGCAGGTGTTAAGCTAACAAAATATGCTGATATTATTAGCGATAGATTTTCGATTAGTAAAGCCTGGGTTGGAATGATTCTTTTGGGCGTGGCAACATCGCTTCCAGAGCTGACAGCAACCATTGCTTCAGCTGTTGGATTGAATGCACCAAATTTGGCTGTCGGTAACATTGCTGGAAGTGTAAACTTTAATTTAATGATCATTGTTGTTTTAGATTTTTTGTATCGCAAGGGTTCTATAACAGGACAAATTCAATCTAAGAAAACGTATGAATGGTCTGCGGCATTTTATGCGGTTTTGTCTTTAATTGTTGTGCTTGAAATATTTTTTGCATCAAAGGCGCGCCTTATTGGAATTGGTTCTGTTAGTCTTGGCAATATTTTAATTGTTGGAATATATATATTAAGTTCAAAATATATTTTTAAAGTGGATTCTGATCAGCAGGCTGTTGAGAGCGTGCGCCATAAGATAACAAAAGATGATCAAGTTCTATTTATAAAAATTGTCCTAGGTGCAGGGGCTGTTATTCTAGGTGGAATTTGGCTTGCGGATGTTTGTGATAAAATTGCTATTGTAACTGGGCTGGGAAGAACATTTGTAGGAACGATGCTTTTAGGTTTTGTAACGTCTTTGCCGGAGATTGTTGTTTCTGTTTCTGCTTTAAGGATGGGGGCTTTAGATTTAGCGTTTGGTAATATTTTTGGAAGCAATATGTTTAATATTCTAATTTTATCAATTTGCGAAATGACTTATGCTAAGGGTTTTCTTTTTGAGAATGTTTCAAAAGCTCATATTATGATGATGACATTAAGTGTTGTCTTGACAACGATTTTGATTGCTGGTATTAAAAAGGGGAAAAAGAAGGAATTTCTTGGTTTTGGGATTGATTCAATATTAATGATAATTTGTTTTGCAATTGGTATGAATTTTCTGTATCATTTGAAATAATTTTATTTTAACTATTTATGAGGAAAACGTTATGAGAACTGCGCTTAGACGATATTTTGTTTCAGGAATAGTTATATTTTTACCCTTAGCATTAACGATTTATTTGTTTTTGATGATGTTTAGCGTTGCAGATAATTTCTTGGGTCGATATATTGAGCCTTATTTTGCTAGAGAATTTGGATTTTATATTAAAGGTATTAGCATTTTAGTATGTTTTTTGTTTATTTTCTTAATTGGATTTTTTGCAACGAATTTTTTAGGGAAGAAAATTTATCCTGTTCTAGAGAAATGGTTAACAAGGCTTCCATTTTTTAAGCAGGTTTATCCGGCGATTAAGCAGATGGCGATTTTTTTATTTTCGCCAGAAAAAATGTCTTTTCGTCAAGTTGTTTTAGTTGAATATCCTCGCAAAGGTGTTTATTCATATGGATTTCTAACAAATGAAGCATCGCAAAGCGTAGCTGATAAAGTGCGTCAAGATGTGTGCCATGTGTTTATTCCAAGCGCCCCAGGGCCGGTAACGGGATATGTTGTTTTAGTGCCAAGAAAAGAAGTTATTTATCTCGATATTAGTGTTGAGCAGGCTATCCGTACGATTGTTTCGGGTGGTGTTGTTAATTCAGTGGAAAGGAGTTAAAGAATGGGAAAACGTCAAAGACGCGGCAAGTTAAGCTGGCGTAGTAAAAAAGCACGACATGGTAAAAGCCCAAATAAGGGTCATTAATAAATTGTTAACTTATTGGATAGGGGGATAAGATGTCAGGAAACATTTTAATATTCGTTCCGATAGCTGGATTATTGGCTTTGGGCGTTGCTGTGTTTTTGTTTTTCTCAATTATGAGGAAAGATGAAGGAACAGATCGGATGAAGGAAATTGCATCAGCTGTTCGTGAAGGTGCAGCTGCTTATTTAAGTCGTCAATACAAGGCTGTAAGCATCTTCTTTGGAATTGTATTTTTAATTTTAATTATTTTAGCTTGGAGAGGATACTTGGTTATGTTTGTACCGTTTGCATTTTTAACGGGCGGATTCTTCTCAGGGCTTTCAGGTTTTTGTGGCATGAAGGTTGCAACGTTAGCATCGGCTAGAACAGCGAATGCTTGTCGTACTTCTTTAAACGGAGGTTTGCGTGTTGCGTTTTCTTCTGGATGCGTTATGGGATTTTCAGTTGTTGGATTTGGTCTTTTAAATTTAACAGCTTGGTTTTTCTTCTTAAAATGGTATTACACAGGTCATGCTTTGCCAGTTGGCATCATGGATATTCCAAGCGCGATTACAAATGTTATGATTACTATTGGACTTGGTGCAAGTTTCTTAGCATTATTCTCACGTGTTGGTGGAGGTATTTTTACAAAAGCTGCTGATGTTGGTGCAGATCTTGTTGGAAAAGTTGAAGCCGGTATTCCTGAAGACGACCCAAGAAACCCAGCTGTTATTGCAGACAACGTTGGTGATAACGTTGGTGATGTTGCTGGTATGGGAGCTGATCTTTTTGAATCATATATTGGATCGATTGTTGCTGCTGCTGCTTTAGGTGTTGCAGGTGGCTTTGGTTATAAGGGAATGATTGCTCCTATGATTATTGCGGCAATTGGTATTTTGGCATCATTTGTTGGCATGTTTTTTGTTCGCACAGGAGAAGATGCTTCTCAAAAAGTTCTTTTAAAGGCATTACACGCAGGTGTTAATGTGGCATCTGTTTTAGTTTTTGTTCTTTCTTTTGGTTTTGTTTATCTTTTCTTCGGAAAAGAAAATCTTGGAATTGCAGGAGCTGTTGTTGTAGGTCTTGTTGCTGGTATTTTAATTGGGCATGTGACAGAATACTTTACATCGTCTCATTTTCCTCCAACAAAGAAAATTGCAAAAGCATCAGAAACAGGACCAGCAACGGTTATTATTGCAGGATTATCTGTTGGAATGATTTCAACTGCACTTCCTGTTATAATTGTTGCGATTGGAATTCTTTTAAGTTATCATTTCGCTGGTTTATATGGTATTGGTATTGCCGCTGTTGGTATGTTGAGCACTTTAGGCATTACTCTTGCAACAGATGCGTATGGTCCGGTTGCAGACAATGCTGGCGGAAATGCTGAAATGGCTGGTCTTGAACCAGAAGTTCGTGTAAAAACAGATGCTCTTGATTCTTTAGGCAATACAACAGCAGCAACGGGAAAAGGTTTTGCCATTGGATCTGCAGCGTTAACCGCACTTGCTTTAATTGCGACTTTCAAGGAAAGAGCAATTCTAGAAGCAGGAGCTTTGGATATTGCAAATTTTAAGTTAAATCTTGATTTGATGGATCCAAAAGTTTTAGTGGGTGTTTTTATTGGTGTAACAATGCCGTATATCTTTTCTGCTCTAACAATGAGTGCTGTAGGGCGAGCAGCAGGACAAGTTGTAATGGAAGTTCGAAGACAATTTAAAGAAATTGCTGGCATTATGGAAGGAACAGGAAAACCAGATTATAAAAGTTGCGTTGACATTGTAACAACATCAGCTTTAAAGGAAATGGTTTTACCTGCAGTTCTTGCTATTCTAACGCCAATTGTTATTGGGCTTTTATTGGGTATTAATAGCCTGGGCGGACTTCTTATGGGCGCAACTGCATCTGGATTTGTTTTAGCTGTTATGATGGCAAATTCTGGTGGAGCTTGGGATAACGCTAAGAAGTATATTGAAGAAGGTCATTTTGGAGGCAAGGGATCTGATTGTCACAAAGCAACGGTTACAGGTGATACTGTAGGCGATCCTTTTAAAGATACATCCGGACCAAGCATTAACATTTTGATTAAGTTAATGTCAATGGTTTCGATTGTTTTTGTTGCCTTTATTATTCAAAATACGCTTGTAAGATAAAATGTAATTTTATCGCTTTGCTTTATAGTAAATGATAAAATAAAAAAGAGTTTTATTTTATGACAAACAAGTTAAGTCAATTAAGTGAACCTCATCATCCGCGCCCGCAATGGCGGACGCGGATGGGTTTTATTTTAGCCGCCTTAGGATCAGCTGTTGGCTTAGGTAACATCTGGCGCTTTTCCTATCTTTGTTATAAAAACGGTGGTGGTGCTTTTTTAGTCCCATATCTTATTGCGTTGCTTGTTGTTGGCATTCCGTTAATGATCTTAGAGCTTGGGCTTGGTCACAAGATGCGCGGTTCAACACCGATGTGTTTTGCTAAAGTCGACAGGCATTGGGAGTGGGCTGGTTGGTGGGCTGTAAATTGTGCAATGTTTGGTATTATGGTTTATTATGCAGTTATTATTGCCTGGTGCGTGAGTTATGTTTTCTTCTCGTTTAATTTATCCTGGGGTAGCGATCCCAATAATTTCTTTTTTAATGAATATTTGCAAGTTAGTGCTGGGCCGGGAATCGTTGGAAATATTCGTACGCCTATTTTGTTTTCGCTAGCTGCTGTTTGGGCTTTGAGCTGGATGATTGTTTTTTTTGGTGTTCAAAAAGGTGTTGAGCGAGCTAATAAGATTTTCATGCCGCTTTTATTTGTTTTGATTTTGATTTTAGTTGGATGGAGTGTAAGTCTTAAAGGGGCTTCGATTGGTATCGAGAAATATTTAAAACCAGATTTTTCTCTTTTGTCGAAACCACAGATTTGGATTGATGCATTTTCGCAAATATTTTTTACGCTTTCTTTAGGATTTGGCATTATGATGACGTATGCATCGTATTTGCCGCGTAAAGCGAATATCGTAAAAGATGCATTGATGATTACTTTTGGAAATTGCTTGTTCTCTTTTATAACGGGATTTGCTGTTTTTGGTGTTTTAGGCTATATGTCTTTTACGATGGGTTTGCCTGTCGAAGAAGTTGTTAAAGAATCTATTGGGCTTGCATTTGTGACGTATCCAAAAGCGATTAGTTTGATGTCGGGATTTGGTAATATATTTGGAGTTTTGTTTTTTGGAACATTGGTTGTTGCTGGTTTGTCGAGTGCGATTTCTTTAGTTGAAGCGTTTACGTCAGCAGTTATTGATAAATTTCATTATCCAAGAAAAGTGATTGTTTCAGTTGTATGTGCGGTTGGATTCTTGGGAAGCATGGTTTTTGCGACAAAGGCTGGGATTTATTGGGTTGATATTGTCGATCACTTTATTACACATTATGGGCTTGTGGCGATTGGTATTATTGAATGTCTTTTAGTTGGCTGGGTTTTAAAATCAAAAAAGTTGCGTGAGCATATTAATCACACAACTCAAAAAGTTTTAAGTCCGGCTTGGGATGTTTGTGTTCGTTTTGTTACGCCAATGGTTTTAGGGATTTTATTGATTAATGATTTGGCGAAAGAAATTGTTCAGCCTTATGGTGGGTATCCATGGATGTCAATTGTGTTAATTGGGCGAGATTGGCTTTTAGCAGCATTGATTGTATCTTTATTTGTAGCTGCACGATCTTGGCGACGAGATCTTAGCGCTGTAGAAGATGTATAAAAATAAAGTTTAATTTTAAAAGGGGAGGCTTTTATGCTTTGTTTGAGACAAAAGAATATGTTTTTAGTTGTGCTTATGCTTATTTTCTCTTTGAGCACAAGTGGATGTGTTTATGTCATCGCAGGAGGTCTTGGTGCTTTAGGCGGGTATGCGATTAGTCCAGATACGGTAGAAGGAGACGAGGAGGTTGATTATGATACTCTTTGGGATTCAGCCGTTGAAGTTGTTGGTATTATGGGATTAATTCAGACAAAGGATTATAAGCTTGGGAATATTGAAGCAAAGATTAATGGTGCTTCTGTTATTATTGATATTGCTCAGATTTCTTCATCGGAAGTTCGTATGCGCGTAAAGGCAAGAAAAAATATGCTTCCGAATATTAAAATTGCTCAAGATGTTTTTGTAAAGATTAAAAATCGTTCAAAACAATAAAGTGCTAAGTAGTTGTCTTTTTTCAGTTGCTTAAGCTTAAACCCGTTGACAACTTTTAGAACTTTGATACAATGGGTATTTCCAAATATAGAGAAATTGATTTATGCCGAGATAGCTCAGTAGGTAGAGCGAAGGCCTGAAAAGCCTTGCGTCCCCAGTTCAATTCTGGGTCTCGGCACTTTTCTTTTTTGTAAATATGCAATTGGATTCTGCTTTTCATAGAATTAGAAAGATCTATATATGACTAGTAAAAAAATCATTGTTTTCCTTATTCTTCTATTTTCAGTATCTTTTCTATCCAAATCTTATGCGATACATTCACAAGAATGTGGCGATGTTCAGCTTGTCGTAAAGATTTCTGATGTTATTGTTTATGGTGAGATCGTTAAGGTTGAAGCTAAAGAAGTTAGACATGGAATTATTATCACACTTGTTAATGTCAAAGTTGATAAATATATAAAAGGCGAAGGAAGAAGCAGTATTGTTCTTAAGCTTCCTGGAGGCTGTATAGAAGCGTATTGCATGGGGGTTTCGGGGATTCCTGTATTTCATGTCGGACAAAAAGGATATCTTTATTTAAGCAAATCTCAAAGCGATGATTATGCTTCTCATGAATATTATCGACCGATATGCGGTTACGGGGTGGTAAAAGCGTTATTAGAATAAAAAAGATTTTTGCAAGAATGGCAAGACTTGCCGACGTAGCTCAGTTGGTAGAGCAACGCATTCGTAATGCGTGGGTCGGGGGTTCGACTCCTCTCGTCGGCTTATTTTCTACTTAGCTAGCGCCTTAATACAAACAAGAATGACAAATAAACAAATTCCTCATTTCTTTTCTAGAACATCTATTCAAGTCTTCATTATCCTCAGCGTTGGTTTTTTTCTTTATTCGTTTATGCTTTCAGCTCCATTTAAAATATTAGACGATGAAATTTCTATTTTAAATAATACCCAGATCGAAAGTTTTAAGAATATTCTTTCTATTTTTAAAAGTTCTTTTTTTGGTGCCGATCGTTATTATCGACCACTTGTTACATTAAGCTTTACCGTTGAACGCCAACTATTTGGCCTTAATTCTTTCTTTTTTAATTTAACAAATTTGATTCTTCATCTTTGTGTTTCACTTCTTGTTTTTAGGGTATGTAGTCGAATATTAAAGAATGAATTTTTAGGTTTTTTAGTCGGAATTTTATTTGTTATTCATCCGATTAACGCAGAGGCTGTTTCTCATATTGCTGGTCGATCTATTTTGTTATCGGCTTTCTTTGAATGGTCTAGCTTCATATTGTATTTAATTTTTAGAGAAAAAAAGAAGATTTCTTGTTATTTGATGTCACTGGGATGTTTTTGTCTTGCTCTTTTAAGCAAGGAATCGTCTTTGATGTTTCCGGCAATTATTTTTATATATGAATATATATTTCATCAGCTGAATAAAGAGAATATTCTTAAAAGAATAAAACCTGTGTTGGGTTTCTTTTTAATTTCTGTTATTTATTTGTTTCTTCGAAAAGATCTCGGAATTGTTTCAATGCCGCATAGCTTTGCTTTAAAAGATGCGTTTCTTGGGATTCTTACTTTTATGATAGGGTTTTTTGATTATTTGCGTATTCTAATTTTCCCTTGTGATTTGTATTTCGAACGAATCTTCTCCGTTCAGCAAACGTTATTGACATCTCAGTTTTTATTAATTTTATTGATAATTGTTATTAGCGTATTTGTATTGATAAAGCTTCGTAAGCATATTGACAAAAGAATTGTATTTTTTGGTGCGTTTACTATCATAACTTTCTTTCCTGTTTGTCAGATTATTCCGCTTCGTCTTCAGCCGGGTTATATTTTTTTTCCAAATCATTTTTGGTATGTTCCATCGGTGGGAATATTCTCACTTTTAGCTATCTTGATTCTTTTTTTACATAAAAATTTTTCGGGATTGATTTTAAAAATTGTTATTATTCCTTGGTTTATTGTTTTAGGAGCTTTAACCGTGCAAGAAAATATTTATGCGACAAGCCCGATTGCTTCGCAGAAGAAAGCTATTTTTTATCAACCTCATCATCAGAGGGCGCATGCAATTTTGGGGCTTTACTGGGCACGACAAAAGGATTTTAAGCAGGCTGAGTATCATTTTAGAGAGGTTCTTAAGGTAGATCCTGGCGATGTACGTGCGCGTATTAGTCTTGGAAGAGCATTAATTGATCAAGATCAGTATTGGAAGGGGTTGTCAGAGTATGAAAATGTTGCTCATTCTCAAGATTTCAAAGATATTTTTGATGGCAATATTCGAGAAGCTTATGCGACCCTTGAGGATAGATATAGAGGTATGCTCTTAGAGGATCCTAAGAATGCAGCTATTTATTTTAGTTTGGGAGTTGCATATTCTAAAGAAGAAAAGTTTTTAAAGGCTATTGAAATGTACAAAGAAACGCTTAAGCTTGATCCTGAATTTGAGAATGCGCATCAGAATTTATGTTTTGCGTATCATATGTTAGGAAAAGAAAAAAAGGCTCAAACATGTTTGGAAGAAGGGATTATTTTTTAGATTAAAAAGCTTAGGACAAAGGTTTATCTGCCTCTAAGTAGGTGTTATAATAACTTTTAGTTTTATTAAGAGAATAAATATATGCTCGATAATTTTAAAAATAGAAATTTCCTTCTTCTTTGGCTAGGCCAAATTATATCTCAGTTTGGAGACCGAATTAATCAGATGGCTTTGATTGGTCTTATTGCTGGGCGTATGCCGGGATCAACATTTGAACTTGCGAAATTGTTATCTTTTACAATTATCCCTGTTTTTATTGTTGGTCCAATTGCTGGCGTTTATGTTGATCGATGGGATAGGCGGAAAACGCTTTTTGTTTGTGATTTTGTTCGAGGGCTTCTTGTTTTGACTATTCCAACTATTTTTATCTTTCAAGACTCAATGATTCCAATTTATTTAATTGTTTTTCTTGTTTTTTGTCTTAGTCGTTTTTATGTTCCAGCTAAAATGTCGATTGTTCCTGATTTAGTTGCCAAAAAAACGTTATTATCTGCGAATTCTCTTGTTTCCATAACGGGCATGATCGCCTTTGTTTTAGGGTGTGCATTTGGTGGATACTTGGTTGAGAAGGCAGGGGCAAGAGGAGGTTTTTTTTGGGATGCGGCAACGTTTTTTGTTTCAGGTCTTTTAGTGTTTTTAATTAATACAAAAATGAATATTCATCTTAATCGACGAAAGATTATTGATACATCGAAAGAGATGATTGGTGAGATTCGGAGATCTGTTTTTACTGAGATTAAAGAAGGACTTGTGTATCTTGTAAATCATAAAGAAATTCGTTTTGTTGTGAATATGATGTTTGTTTTAATGGCTGCTGCTGGAGCTGTGTATGTAGTGATTATTGTTTTTGTGCAAGAAGCTTTTCAAAGCATTACTAAAGATCTTGGGTTCTTAGCTGTTATTTTGGGTTCTGGACTCTTTTGTGGATCAGTTTTGTATGGACGATTTGGAAAAAAGTTTTCACGTTTTAAGGTAATTTTTACGTGTTTGATTCTTGGTGGATTGATGATGATGATATTTGCTTTAGCTGTTCAGAAAATTCCTGTATTGTCTCTTGGTTCTGCTTTAGCTTTCCTACTTGGCCTTATTGTCGGACCGATTTTTATTGCTTCTAATACAATTATTCATGATTTAAGCAAAGATGAGATGAGAGGGCGAGTGTTTAGTTCTCTTGAATTTGTTATGCATTTAGGATTCTTGTTGGCTATGTTTATAAGTTCTTGGTTGTCTGATAAAATGAATGTTGCAAATTATAAAATTTTAATGGGAGTTGGTATTATTTTCTCTCTAGTTGGAGTTATTAGCTTGGTATACTATAATCGCAACGAAGATAAAATTATAAAGGGGGCGTAGGTTCCGATATGAAAAATTTTGCAGTCTTAGCAAGTGGTAAGGGTTCTAATTTGCAAGCTATTTTGAGTGCCGTTAAGGAAAAAAAGATCAAAGCAAATCTTAATGTTGTTGTTTCAGATAACAGAGATGCATTTGCTTTAAAGCGTGCGATTAAAGAAAAGATTGCAACGGTTGTTGTCGATCCGAAATCTTTTAAGAGTCGAAAAGATATGGATAAAGCTATTGTTAAAGAGCTTAAAAGTTTTGGTATTGATTTTGTGATTTTGGCCGGGTATATGCGTATTTTAAGTCCGTATTTTGTTAAAGCGTATAAAAATAGGATTTTAAATATCCATCCAGCACTTTTGCCTTCTTTTAAAGGTGCGCATGCTATTAGAGATGCTTTTCGATATGGCGTTAGAATTACGGGTGTTACAGTTCACCTTGTTGACGAGAAAGTTGATCATGGATTTGTGATTGCCCAAGAATCTGTGCAAATTCGAGACAAAGAAACTTTTAAGAGTCTCGAAGCTCGTATTCATAAAGTTGAGCATAAACTTTATCCTGAAGTTATTTCACGTTTTGCTAAAGGATGTTTTTAATGAATAAATATTCGAAAGCTACAAGTGAAACTTTGGCGTTGTATGGAGCGTAATCTTGGTGATCAGCCTATAAAGGAAATTATAGAAGAATATAGTCTTAAGTCGCATGATCTTGTTGTTGCTTCTGAGAATAAAATTACGCACAAAATGGTCGCTCGTGCGGTAAAGGGTCGATGGTTGACGCCGCCTACAAGGCGAAAAATTTTAAACGCTCTCAATGAGGCATGTCAAAAAG
>Ga0307991_1003163_pt1 | contig 10783 bp, 7 predicted proteins | sample EllFjometagen131_FD_203146 | JGI IMG/M metagenome (GOLD analysis project Ga0307991, IMG submission 203146) | Marine microbial communities from Ellis Fjord, Antarctic Ocean - #131 | ecosystem: Environmental > Aquatic > Marine > Unclassified | place: Southern Ocean | collected 2014-10-08 | reverse complement strand
GAATTAACTTTACCAACTTTTGATCACCTGGTTTTGCATTTTTAAAATTCCAAAGTCGTGCATAATATACGGCTGTTTGAACATCCAGAATATGCTCTTTTGGAAGAGCAATTGTATCAATTCTTCTACTGGAAGCTTTGCTCTCCATATCTCGTATCAAGCTTCTCTTTTCCTGATTAAACGTATAAAAATTCCGAACCCAATCCTTTCCCTCGTAATTAACCCTTTTGAAAAATAGTGGCTTCATTGAAGGATATATAGCCTGACTAGAAAAAGTATCACGGACTTTAAAGAGCCAATCGTATTTTGGAAGTGTTTTTCCAAGACTTTGCATTTTTAGAATTACCTTATCTTCTTGCTGGATAGTATCGACCTGAAAAACAACCTCTCCTGCTTCCAACCAAAATAAACCCCAGTGATAATGAGCTGAAAATGTCATTTTCTCACCTGATGGAAAAGGAAATTCAGCAGGTTGACTAAAAGATGTAGAGACCAGTAATAAAAAGAATATGAATAATTTAGTTCTCATTTTAAATATAAAAGCCGCAAATTACAAAAATGCGGCTCTTATCTATTATTTGGTTTACACTTATAATTTCATCGACATAGCGACTAATTCCGCAATATCGTAATTCTTAACCTCCGCTTCTTTTTCTTTGTATTTGATGCCATCTGAAATCATTGCCATACAAAATGGGCAAGCTGTAGCAACAATTGAACATCCCGTTTCAAGAGCCTGTTCTGTTCGTTCCATATAAATTTCCTTATCTCCATTTTCGGCTTCTTTAAACATTTGGCCACCACCTGCACCACAGCACAGGCTTTGCGCTTTGTTTTTTTTCATCTCTACTTTAATGGAAGGAATAGCATCCAAAACAGAACGTGGAGCATCGTATTCTCCATTTCCGCGACCTAAATAACAAGGATCGTGAAAAGTAATTGTACTACCTTCAAATACATCGCCGTCAATTTTTAATTTTTCAGTAGCAATCTGTTCCTGAAGGAATTGCGTATGGTGAGTCACTTCAAAAATTCCTCCCAAGTCAGGATACTCATTTTTAAGCGTATTAAAATCGTGAGGATCGCAGCAGATAATTTTTTTCACTTCATAGCCATTCATCACTTCAATATTCATCATAGCCTGCATTTGAAACAACATCTCATTACCGGCACGACGAGCCACATCACCACTATCGCTTTCTTCAGTCCCAAGCACTGCAAAATCAATTTTTAAGTGATTGAGGATTTTAATGAAACTACGAATTACTTTTTTATATCGATCGTCGAAGGCTCCAGATGAACTCACCCAAAAGAGATATTCAGGGTTTTTACCAGCAGCAATCATATCAGCCATAACAGGCACATCCAATCCATCGGCCCAGAGCAATCTGTCTTCAGGAGAAAACTGCCAGGGGGCGCCATTATTTTCAATATTGGTAAGCGAAGCATTCAAAGTTGCAGGTGTTGAAGCCTCTTCGAGTGAGCTATAACGTCGCAATTCCATAATGATAGAAACATGGTCAATATTGACAGGGCATTCGTTTGTACATGCATTACAGGTTGTACAAGCCCACAATTCTTCAGGAGTGATATAATCGCCCCACAAAGCTTTATTGTCTTCAAAACTGGCTCCATCTTTTGCAACGCCTTTGCCAACTATTTCAAGACGGTCACGCGTATCCATAATTAATTTTCGAGGCGAAAGAAGTTTCCCTGTGAGATTGGCTGGACAGACATCAGTGCATCGACCACACTCTGTACAGGTGTATGCATCGGAAAGGCTTTTCCAACTTAAGTCGCGCACATCTTTTGCTCCAAATCGTGCTACTTCATCAGTACCTGCTTCTTCCTCAGAAATTAAACCCATAGCAATTTTAACTTCAGTGGTAACTGCCTCCATATTGCTGATATAGGTCGCTGGTTTCAGTTTTGTATAATAGATATTTGGGAAAGCAAGAAAAACGTGAAAATGCTTGGAATAAGGAATATAGTTCAAAAAGGCAAAAACACCAACAATATGAAACCACCATCCAAAACCCTCGATAAAATGCAAGGTTGATTCAGATAAATTCATAAAAAGCGGAACTATAAATCCGCTGATCAGAAAGCCACCTGTTTGAGTAAAATGCTCTGCACCTTTTAATTGAAGTACTTGATCAGCAGCATTCATCGAAAAAAGCGCTGACATAAGTAAGACTTCGGTAATTAAAATAATATTGGCATCCAATTTTGGCCACGATGTCATTTCATCTTTATGGAATCTTGATAAACGCAAGCCATTCCTACGGAATAAAAAGATCAAACATGCAGTTATTACGGCCAATGCAAAGACTTCGAATATTGAAACTAATACATGGTAAAAAGGCAAAAAGGCAAAAATACGGTGACTACCAGAGATCCCATCAATCAAGATTTCGAGCATCTCAATATTTACGATTATGAAGCCAACGTAAACCATTATATGCAGTATTCCTGCGATAGGTCGCTTAACCATTTTACTTTGCCCTATGGCCACCAAAAACATCGTTTTCCAACGCTTCTCTTTCTGATCCTTTATATCGAGCGGCTTGCCTAACTTAATATTCTGGATAATTATGTTTACACTTCGGTAAAACAAAAAGACCGTTACGGCCAAAACGACTAGAAAAATAATACTTGATATCATAAAATTGTTTTTTTTCTAAATGTAAAAATTTACTCAAAAAAGTACTGTTCTGTATTTATTGATAATACAATATTAAATAATAAACTAATCTTATGCAACTACTATGCATGCATCGTTTATTTTTTATTTTCAATCTAAATAACAATAATTGTATAACTATTGATTTTCAGTATATTAAATTGATTTAATGATTCCTGATTGCTTCAAAACAAAGCTATACAATTTTAAAAGGAATTGCTTTCACGGTAGTCACAACCAAATTAGTTGTAGAATTAGCAATTATTTCCTCTTGAGCATTGTAGATTTTGCATTCGAAATTGGCAATTTTTTTTCCCATCCGAATAACCTTTGCTTTAGCCCTCACAATTTCACCTTCGTGCGCACCAAATAAATAATTGACATTCAGGTTGGTTGTAGTAAACATTAATTTAGGTTCCAAACTGAAAAAGGCAAGTCCAATCGTATCGTCAATTAAAGCTGCTAAAAAGCCACCTTGAATCATCCCGATAGGATTACTCATTTCGTGCTTGATAGGGTAATCGATCCAGGCCTCGCCTTCTTCAATATATCGCAATGTACCACCCAAAAGCAAGGTTGAAGGAGATATGCTTTTTGCAAAAGGCTTGTCGACCAATGTTTTAAGATAAGCGACAGTTGCGTTGTTTTTTATTTGCATTTAATCCTCTTCTTTTGGATAAATTTCTCTTAAGTAATGATCGTATTTTTCTTTCACCACTTTTCTTTTAAGCTTTTGTGTTGGAGACAATTCGCCAGTTTCTACAGTCCAGGGTTCGCAGACTAAACGGAATTTTTTAACCTTTGAAATATGATCTAACTCCTTATTTGTTTCATCCACTTCCTTTTGATAGCGCTCAATAATTCGAGGTAAATAAATAAGATCTTTATTATCGCGGAAAGTGATTTTGTGAATTGTACAATAATCGTGTAGGAAAGGAAAATTGGGACAGATTATGGCTGCTGTATGCTTTTCATTTTCACCTACTACCATAATATTTTCAATAAATTGCGATTCTTTGAATGTGTTCTCTATAAGGTGAGGCGCAACATATTTTCCGCCACTAAGCTTAAATATTTCCTTTTTTCTATCAGTAACACTAAGCATTCTATTTTCATCCACATTACCAATATCTCCGGTATGGAACCAGCCATCTTCAGTCAATACTTCTTTAGTCTTAACAGGGTCTTTATAGTAGCCTGCCATTACATTGTCGCCACGAACAAGTATCTCGCCATCTTCTGCTATTTTGACTTCAATATTATCTGGAACAAGTCCTGCACTACCCCATTTTACTCCTGGATAATCTGCCTTCGTAGCAGACACTATGGGTGATGTTTCCGTCAAACCATATCCTTCCTGAACACGTATTCCAGCAGCTCGAAAAATTCGGGCTAATCGGGGTTGCAGAGCAGCGCCTCCACAAATAACTCCTTTTAACTCGCCACCCAATGCTTCACGCCATTTACTGAATATCAACTTATTAGCAATCTTTAGCTTGAAATTATACCAGGCAGAACGTTCAGCAGGATTGGCTTTTAATTGGTTGCCTAGATCAACTGCCCAGAAAAATAAAACTTTTTTAATCCCTGTAAGTTCACGACCTTTATTAATAATTTTATCATATACTTTTTCAAATACGCGAGGAACGGTAATAAACACCTTTACTTTAATATCTTTCATATCTGCACCAATTGTATCAATTGATTCAGCATAATGTATCTTTAATCCCAACAATTGCCATAAGTAATTCCCCGATCTTTCTAAAACATGACAAAGAGGTAAAAAACTTAATGCTTCATCGCCAACATTTGAATAAGGCACACATACAATAGCTTCTTTTACATTACTTACTACATTATTGTGTGTTAGCATAACACCTTTTGAAAGTCCAGTAGTACCCGAAGTATAGATTAAAGTTAATAAATCATCAGGTTTGATTTCCGCCTTTTTTTGTTGAAGGATTTCTTTAAACTCCTCAGCTCTTTCTTTCCCAAGATCAGAAATCTCACTCCAATTTTTTGTCCCTTCAACTTGATCAATAGTATATATTTCCTTCAAATTGTCAAGTTTCTCATAAACTGGATAAAGCAGATCGTATAAATTCTTATCCGAAACAATTAAAATTTTTGATTCTGAGTGCGATAAAATATGGAGATATTCTTTTTCGCTAATAGTTGGATAAATACCAACATGCACAGCTCCGATTTGTGACATCCCTAAATCGATGAAATTCCATTCTGGACGATTATTACTTACCGTTGCAATTTTATCATCCTTATCAAAACCTAAAGCTAATAATCCATAACTAAAATTATCAACATTTCTTCGGTAATCAGCGGTACTAAATCGGTCCCATTTACCATTACGTTTTACAGCCAATGCTGATTCTTGAGGGAAATTTTTCTCCACATACGTGAGAATATCAAAAGTTCGTTTTACAGTATTCATATTATTTTTGTTTTATTCGGTTGAGGTCTGGACAAATATAGCAAAAGTTTTATGCATGCATTGTAAATTGAAAATAATTAATTAAAAAAAAAGCGCCTTTCAGTCGAATCTGAAAAGCGCTTTTTTAGGACTTAAAATACTTATTTAATCATTTCCATTGGAAGACATAAATATTTCCTTTACGATATGATCATATTTTTCATACAAAAACTTACGCTTAAGTTTAAGGGTTGGAGATAATTCACCAGTGCCTGGAGTCCATTCAGAGCATACCAAACGGAAGCGCTTAATTTTCTCCGTATCACTGAGTTTTTTATTTATTTCGTTAATCTCTCTTTGATACCTTTTTACAACTTCAGGAATGCGAACCAATTCTTCGTTATCACGATAATGAAATTTATGTTTGGTTGCCCAAAAGTGTAAATGGTTAAAATCTGGAGAAACAAGTGCACTCGCAAATTTCTTGTTTTCACCAATCACCATTATATTTTCAATAAACATAGATTCCTTGCAAAAATTTTCAACAACTTGTGGTGATACATATTTGCCCGATGATAATTTGAAAATTTCTTTTTTACGATCAGTAATTTTAAGGTATTTATTATCTATCAATATACCAATATCACCTGTATGAAACCATCCATCTTTATCAATAACCTCTGCAGTTAAATCAGGAGCTTTATAATAACCCAACATAATATTAGGTCCTCTGGCAAGAATTTCACCATCTTCAGCAAACTTCACTTCAACTCCTGGTAATATTGGTCCAACAGTACCAAACTTAACATTAGGATATGCATAATGGTTAACAGCAATTACAGGAGAGGTTTCTGTTAATCCATACCCTTCAATTACATTTATTCCGGCGGCATGAAAAACACGAGCTAAGCGCTCCTGCAAGGCAGCACCACCAGAAATAATAATTTTTACATTTCCACCTAAAGCTTCCTGCCATTTAGAAAAAATCAGCTTCCTTGCAACTTTCAGTTTAACAGCATACCACCATCCGTTGGCATTGTTTAATTCGTAGCGTAAACCCAAATTAACTGCCCAAAAGAATAATCTCTTTTTAATTCCTTCCAGATCTTTCCCTTTTGCCATGATTTTATCAAATACGCGCTCGAGTAATCGAGGAACAGAACTAAAACCATTTGGATTAATTTCTTTTAAATTGTCGACAATAGTGGCCATATTTTCAGCATAATAAACACGAATACCTTTATACTGAAAATTCATATTGAGCATGCGCTCATAGACGTGACATAATGGCAAGAAGCTCAATGCCTTATCACCATATTCCAGAGGTTGGATTATGGTTGATTCAATCACATTGCTTACTAAATTATTATGCGATAGCATAACTCCTTTGCTATTTCCTGTTGTACCGCTGGTGTAAATAATAGTCACCATATCTTCAGGCTTGATAGACGCTTTAATCTTTTCAAGTTCCTCTTTATATTTGGCTCTATTTTTGGTACCTAAATCACGTATTTCTGACCAAGATTTTGCCCCTTCAATTCCTTCATCAAAAACATAAATGTTTTGAATTGTACTAACTTTTTCGGCTAAAGGAACCAAACGTTTATACAACATTTTGTCAGAAACGATTAATGTTTTTACTTCAGAATGAGCCAATATATATTCATATTCTGAATCTGAAATAGTTGGGTAAATTGGTACATGAACAATACCTGCCATTGCCATACCCATATCCACAAAATTCCATTCCGGACGATTATTAGATACGGTTCCGATTTTTTCGCCTTTTTTATAACCCAAAGCCATCAGGCCAAAAGCAAAATCGTAGGCATTATCTAAATATTCCTGTGTGGAAAAAATATCCCATTTTTTATTGCGCTTAACTGCTAAGGCATCATCGCACATAAAATTTTCACGCAAACGCTCCAGGATATCAAAAGTTCGTGTTACTTGCATATTTTACAATTTTTAGTTTGACACAAATGTAACAAATAAACTAAATTTTACAATACTTTAACAGCTAAGGATCAATGCTCAAAGGACGTGAGATAAATATTTATCAAGCTTAAAAGTTCACTATCAGCTATTTAATTTAAAACAATTGAAGAATTATTTCGAATAAAATATCATAATTTTTTGAATTTTTAACAAAAATATTCCATTTATTAGGGTTTATTTCTAAAACGAAAAGATTCTAACTTTTCCTGAAAACATATATTTAAATAGCAAATTTACCTACCTTTGACTCTTTAAAAATAAATACATTTTATGAAAATTACAATTGTTGGAACAGGTTATGTTGGTTTAGTAACTGGCGCTTGCTTTTCGGAAGTAGGAATAGATGTCACTTGTGTAGATAATGATATAAAAAAAATTGAAAATCTAAAAAAAGGGATCTTACCAATTTGGGAACCAGGCCTTGAGAAAATGGTTCAACGGAATGTTGAAAACGGTCGTTTACATTTTAGTACAAGTTTGGCCGATAGTTTAGAAAGAACTGAAGTCGTTTTCGGTGCTGTAGGAACCCCCCCGGGAGATGATGGCAGTGCCGACTTAAAATATGTTTTGCAAGTAGCACGAGAAGTAGGTCAAAACATCAATGATTATGTTTTGATGGTTACGAAAAGCACTGTACCAGTTGGAACGGCTGAAAAAGTAAGGAAAGCCCTACAGGAAGAATTAGATATTCGTGGAGTACTGGTAAAATTTGATGTAGCATCCAATCCTGAGTTTCTTAAAGAAGGTGACGCCGTAAACGACTTCTTAAAACCTGATCGAATTGTTGTTGGTCTTAATTCGAAAAGAGCTAAGCGAACAATGGAACGTCTATACAAGCCTTTTACAATGAATGGACATCCTGTTATTTTTATGGATATAACTTCCGCAGAAATGACCAAATACGCGGCAAACTCTATGCTGGCAACAAAGATTAGCTTTATGAACGACATAGCCAATCTTTGTGAAATTGTTGGTGCTGATGTAAATGCGGTACGCCAAGGAATAGGAAGCGATTCCCGAATTGGAAAAAAATTCATATATCCCGGAACAGGCTACGGTGGATCATGTTTTCCAAAAGATGTAAAAGCTTTAATAAAAACTGCCGATAGCTTTTCTTATAATATGCGCGTTTTAAAAGCAGTTGAAGAAGTAAACGAAAATCAGAAGTCCATTCTGGTTAACAAACTGAATAAACATTTTAATTACGACCTGAAAGGGAAACATTTCGCATTGTGGGGACTTTCTTTTAAACCTCAAACCGATGATATGCGCGAAGCACCTTCATTGGTTATCATACGAAAATTACTTGAAGCTGGCGCCACTGTTAAAGCGTATGATCCAGTTGCTATGAAAGAAGCCAAGCACATTTTAGGTGATAAGATTGAATATGGAGATAACAAATACGACGTATTACTGAATGCAGACGCTCTGCTCGTTGTTACAGAATGGCCTGAATTTAAATTCCTTGATTCTCAGCATGTTAGTCAGTTAATGAAAAACAATTTGATTCTTGATGGCAGAAACATCTACGATGCAAACGAAATGAAAGCGCAAAACTTTACTTATTATTGTATAGGCATAGATACAACCAAAAAGCCTTATTAGGCAAGCTAAAAACATAGCTATTAGACTTATAAGATTATGATTAGAAAAAAAATATTGGTTACAGGAGGTGCTGGTTTTGTCGGCTCACATTTAATCGATCGCTTATTAAAAGAAGGAAACGAAGTAATTTGTGTAGATAATTATTTTACCGGCCAAAAAGCAAATATTGTGCATTTAATGGACAATCCTTTCTTTGAATATATCAGACATGATATAACCATGCCTTTTTTTATTGAAGTAGATGAAATTTACAATTTAGCTTGTCCTGCTTCACCATTACATTATCAATACAATCCAATAAAAACTGTAAAAACTTCAGTGAGTGGCGCTATAAATATGCTTGGACTGGCTAAACGGATCAATGCTAAAATATTACAGGCCTCAACCAGTGAAATTTATGGCGATCCAAAAGTGCACCCACAAACTGAAGACTATTGGGGACACGTAAATCCAATTGGTACTCGCTCTTGCTATGATGAAGGCAAGCGTGTTGCAGAAACACTTTTCTTCAATTATCATTGGCAAAATAAAGTTCGAATTAAAGTTGCTCGAATTTTTAACACCTATGGGCCTCGCATGCACCCTCATGATGGACGTGTTGTTTCCAACTTTATTGTTCAGGCTTTGCAGGGAAAAGACATTACTATTTATGGTGATGGATCTCAAACAAGAAGCTTTCAATATATAGACGATTTAATAGATGGATTGTTGAGAATGATGAATTCGAGAGATGATTTTACTGGCCCTGTTAATATTGGCAACCCTAATGAATTTACTATTGCTGAATTAGCTGAAAAAGTAATTGAATTAACAGGCACTAAATCGAAAATTATCTATGGAGATTTACCTGCTGATGATCCAATGCAGCGTCAACCTGATATTTCTTTGGCAAGAAAAGAACTCCATTGGGAACCAACAATTCAATTGGAAGGTGGCTTGAAAAAAACCATTGAGTATTTTAAAAGAATCGTTATTTAAAGCAGTTGACATCAACAATAAGGACGGGTTTAGCCTGTGTACTTATTGTATTAATTTGAAATTTAGGATATGGTCAAGATATTAATTACTGGTGGTGATGGGCAATTGGGATGTGCAATTAAAGCTGCCAGTACAAATTTCCCTGATTTTGATTTGATATTTACAGATGTGGCTGATTTTGACATCTCTAAATCAGCCTCTGTTGATGCCTATTTAGCCAAAGGAAATTTCGACTTTCTGATTAATTGTGCTGCATATACAGCTGTTGATAAAGCAGAAAAAGAGAAGGATCTATCCTTTTTAATTAATGCGACAGGACCTGAAAATCTGGCTAAAGCCTGTGAAAAATACGCATGTCGGTTAATCCATATTTCTACTGATTATGTTTTTGACGGAAAAAGCCATATCCCTTATGTAGAGACCATGCCAACTAATCCTCCCTCGATTTATGGCCAAGCGAAATTAGCCGGAGAAAAGGCTATTTTAAAATATTCTGATTCGGCTATTATTCTTCGAACTTCCTGGTTATACTCTGAATTTGGTACTAATTTTTTGAAAACGATGCTTAAATTTGGAGCTGAACGCAGCGAATTACGAGTAATTTTCGATCAGATTGGAACTCCCACCTATGCCGGTGATTTAGCACATAGCATTTTAAAAATAATCGAATCAAATAAAAAATTAGCCCAACCTGAAATTTATCATTTTTCCAATGAAGGGGTTATTAGCTGGTACGATTTTGCCAAAGAAATTATGGATTTCGCACATTTAAAATGCCACATCTTGCCTATCGAAAGCTGGGAATATCCACTCCCTGCTCCACGGCCTAATTATAGCGTATTGAATAAAAGCAAAATTAAATTGGCTTTTAATATCTCGATTCCTTATTGGAAGGATAGTTTGAAAATCTGTTTAAAAAGATTATCAGAATAAAATTTACACCCTTAGTTTATTTTTGTTCCAGTGCTTGCAAAAACCCTTTAGTCATTTGGGTTTCAGTACCGCTTTCTTTATCAAAATAAATAAAATACGCCTGAATTTCAGGATGTTGCTCAATAAAAACCATAGCTTTTTCCATTCCCATAACCATA
>Ga0307991_1003161_pt1 | contig 10785 bp, 7 predicted proteins | sample EllFjometagen131_FD_203146 | JGI IMG/M metagenome (GOLD analysis project Ga0307991, IMG submission 203146) | Marine microbial communities from Ellis Fjord, Antarctic Ocean - #131 | ecosystem: Environmental > Aquatic > Marine > Unclassified | place: Southern Ocean | collected 2014-10-08 | reverse complement strand
GATAGGAGATCATAGCAAATTATTGAATATATAAAATTTGCAAGATCTGGGCTGTATGTAGATAAACACTAAACAATTACCTTATTGTTTGACAACTGAATTGAGTGAAGATAAATTAGAAATCGCATGAATGGATATTAATGGTACAGTTATTTTTTAAAGGGGTACTTATGAATTTGATGAGAAAATCGGTATTATTTGTATTAGTTTTCCTTCTATTTTCTAATCTTTATGCTTTTGATGAAAAAGGGGTGAAAGCTGGTATAATTTATTCAACCATAACCGGATACGAAATGGATAATGCAGAATTCAGTACAAATTTCTCTGCTGGAGTTTTTGCTAATAAAAGACTTAATAACTGGCTTGTGATACAATCAGAATTGTTATTCTCATCTAAAGGATCAAATTACAGCGGTGAGGAAAAATTTACTGTTGATAATGATGGCGATGGAGTTTTTGACGAAGACCCCTTTGATTCGCTTGATAATGATGGTGATGGACTAACAGATGAAGATATGCAGGAGTCATCTTTTAAGGTAAAAGGGCATTACAAATTATATTATCTCGAAGTTCCAGTACTGATAAAGTTTCTGGCTTTTGCGAATACATCAAAAAATGTTCATCTATTGATTGGTCCTTCCTTTAACATTCTTCTTGATAGTAATTATAAACTTAAAGATGTAGGATATGACTATTACAAGGGCAATCTAACAGATTTGAAGCCTTTCGATATAAGTTCTATCTTGGGTATTGTTTACACTTCTGGTAAATATCAAATTGAATTAAGAGGAAGCCATAGTTTAATTGAAAACAAGTTCAAAACAGTAAGCGAAGTTTACATGGAAGCCATGGAAAACCACGGAGAGATATTTGGACCTGGAATTGAGCATAATTCCCAATACATTAAATTTGCAGAAGCGAGAGGATACAATGCTTCGATATCGCTGTTATTGAGTTATGTGTTTTAAGATAAACGAAAGACAAATATAGGACAAATAGGACTAATAAAAAGACTATTTATTGCGTGTTGTGCTTTGGCTATGAGTATATGGAGTACATTAGCTGTACTCGGTGTCCGTGATAATGCGAGAAAATGGTAATTTTCTGAAAAGATTTAGGACTTAGTTTTGATAGTTTACGCAGTCTATGTTGTCTTGCCTTCCGGCAAGAAGCATTAACACGGTTAATGTACTCCATAGCATCTTTGGTTTCGGTTTGGTTAGAATACTTTACAGATGCGAGGATAAATATAAATTTGTCCATAAATAAATATATAAGGAGGTTTTATGAATATGAATACAGGAAGGTTAGTTATAACCTAAGCTGCTGACAAGCAAATTTTAATGAAATTCCGGGTAGTGAAATGCTATCTGGCAACATATATTTAATGAGCGGAGTCAGCAGATAATCGTGATGAATTGCTGGTCCCGCTATAATTTTATCTGGAAATAATTTCCATAAGGTTTCGGGACCGGCTCCCGGAACCTTTTTTTGTGTTCCGGAAAACAAGGAGGTTATTTATGAAAAGAAGCAGTCAAAAAGCTTATAACCGGAAACGACCTGCTCATCCGGATGAAGCTCACACAAAATCCAAGAAATGGTTTAAACGCAAAGGCAGGAAAGCTCTTAGAAAATTGCTGAAGAGCAATTTTCAATTATGAATTTTGAGTTTTGAATTTTGAATGGAGGATTGAAGACGTAATTTTCAATTTTTCATTTTCAATTTTCAATTTTTTAATACGGAGGTTATTTTGAGTTTGGAAGAACTTGGATGGAATGATTTTTTTGCTGAGAAATCAGCTATGTATATTGATAAAGGCTGGAGTGCCGGTAGAATTGCTCGTGAACAGAAAAATATGTATTGGCTTTTTTCTGAAAACGCAGAAGAGCCGGCTATGATGTCGGATAAACTTTTTATGAGTATATTTTCCAGTGTGGAATTGCCGGCAGTTGGTGACTGGGTATTATTTCGGCGCGAGGAGAATTTTGAGAAGGTGATCATTGAGGCAATTTTGCCGAGAATGAATAAATTTTCCCGTAAAGGGAAAGATAGTTTTGGACGTAATTATAGTAAACGAGGAAGCTCAGATGAACAGGTAATTTCTGCAAATATTGATACTGTGTTCATGGTAATGTCACTTGATAGAGATTTTAATCTGCGTAAACTGGAAAGGTATCTGGCATTGATCTGGGATTGCGGTTCAAACCCCGTGATCGTGCTTAATAAGGCAGATCAGTGTGAAGATGTGGAGAATTATCTTGAAGAAGCAGAAGCTGTGGCACAAGGAATGCCTGTTCATGTGGTCAGTGCCCTTGAAAATACAGGTATTGATGAATTACTGAAATACATTGAATCTGGGAAAACAGTGACTTTTGTGGGATCATCAGGTGTGGGCAAGTCATCTATTATCAACCGGATAGTTGGTGAGGAAAAACAGTATGTGAGCTATGTGCGCGAAGGAGATAAACGCGGCAGACATACCACCACAACCAGGGAAATGATCCTGCTTAATAGTGGTGGCATTTTAATCGATAATCCGGGAATGCGTGACATAAAACTGGCAGTAAATGAAGAAACACTGGACAGAACTTTTTCGGATATCACAGAATTGTTCTCACAGTGTAAGTTTAGAAACTGCCGACATGAAACGGAACCTGGATGCGCAGTTATTGCTGCAATCGAATCAGGTGAACTTTCTGCAGAAAGATATGAGAACTATCTGAAGCTGCAGCGAGAAGTGAAGTTCTTTGAAAAGAGAAAGAAACAGCGTGATCTTTTTATCTATAATGCGCAATCTCAGCAACGGGTGCTGGATGTGAGGATAAAGAAACATCGGCGCAAAGGTAAGAAATCTAATGCTGAAAAAATGGCATAACAGGAAATAACATAGAAGAATAGAACGCGGAACACGCGGATTGGGCGGATTTAGGAGGATAAGATAAGATTGTGTAATTTAATTCAATTTTTTATCTGCGTCTTTTTCTGCGTAATCTGCGTCATCCGCGTTCTATACTGAATTGTGTAAGGGAGAAATAAATGCTGGGAACGATTATTAATGCTGCTGCGATTGTAGCTGGCAGTATATTGGGATTGGTTTTACATCGCAAGCTACCGGAGAAGCTCTCGGAAACCGCTTTTAACGGTATCGGGATATTTACACTGTTTCTGGGCTTTACTATGACAGCAAAAACTGGTAATTACCTGATATTGATTTTTAGCATAGCATTGGGTTCATTAACTGGTGAGGCACTCAATATCGAAAAGATGATGGAGAAAAGCTCAGAAAAATTGAAAAGACTCTTTAAGAGCCGGAATGATCGCTTTTCAGAAGGGCTTGTGACAGCTTTTTTGCTATATTGCATGGGTTCCATGACTATATTGGGAGCGATTGAAGAAGGGTTGGGAGGAAAACCAAATCTACTGCTTGCCAAATCATTACTCGATGGTTTTTCATCAATTGCGCTGACATCTACTTTGGGTATTGGAGTAATGTTTTCGATCATCCCGCTTATAATATATCAGGGAGGCTTAACCTTATTAACAAGTATTCTGGGAAATTATTTCAATCAGGCAATTGTTGATGAGGTGACTGCATGTGGTGGTTTGATCTTAGTGGCAATGGGCATAAGAGTCTTGAATATAAAGCAAATCAGAGTATTAAATATGCTGCCGGCTTTGATTTATGCTGTGATCCTGGGTTATTTTCTGGTATGACCACTTCCCCATCTTAAATCAATCCGCAATAACGTCTTAACTCAATATCTACATAAACCAGCTAAGCCATCGAGTTAATATGTTACACTATATTGACTTGAGAGCGATTAATAATAACTGATATTTCTTTCAAACAGTCTTACACAGTATCCAGATGTGACTATCTATGTTACCTGCGATAATAGTTAATTAACAGAAGCTGGCATCCCCCCGGAATTAATATGTGGGTAATAAATAGTATTGAGTTAAGACGGTACCCCGGATTGACTTAAGAATATTTATTGGGTGTGGTAATCGTCATTGTCGCCCTTAAGTCAATCCTGGGTACAGTCTTAACTCAATAGCTTAGTTGGTATGAATTTATGAAATGCCTTACAAGATAAAAGAAAAAAAACGGGGGGATGCCAGTAATTAACAGAAGGAGCTGAGGTAATATTTTCAGGAGATAACATTTATAATGCCAATACTGATACTGCTGGATAATCTACTCCATCTAACGAAGTTACATTTGACGTAATATCAAACGATGATGCAATTCTGGATAAGTTTATAGCTGGAGTTAATAAAATCTCTCCCAATTCCTTCTATCCAGAGGTCACCATTGAATTTTCTTTATCCGATAAGCAAAATTTCTGCCTGAAAATATATAATATAAAAGTATAGAAAGTAACAACTCTGGTCAATGGTCCTTTTGAGGCTGGCAGTCATAAAATTACCTTGAATGCCACTGATCAAAGTAGCGGTGTTTATCTTTTGCGATTTAATACTGCTGAAAAAGTGAGATGATGAAACTTATCCTGATCAAACAGTTATACCACTAAGAAAAGGCGAGACACAGACGGGGGGCGTCTGTGTCTCTTTTTTGATATTACTTTAATAATACCAATTTATTAGTTTTTGATTCAGTTCCATTTGTTAGTTTACAGAAATATATTCCGCTTGCACAGGTAATTCCATTCAGGTCTTCCCCACTCCAGATGATTTCATTTTCACTCACAGGCAAATATGCATTAATAAGAGTTATCACTTTATTTCCTTTGACGTTGTAAATATTTAGTAGCGTAGGTTGCGAGGCATCAGTAACGCTGAAAGATATTTTAGTCGAGGGATTAAAGGGATTTGGGAAGTTTTTGAGATATTGAGTAACAGGCTGAGCTTCATTTTCAAACTGGAAAATTGAGGTCAGCAAGCTTTTCATTTTCAAAGTGCTTTCCGAATTTCCACTGAGAGCGTTATTTAGCATTTCAAAAGCAGTTCTATGCAATTGCAGTGATTCAGGATCTTCCAGATTGATTTCTTGAGAAATACCCGCTAAATCATAAGTATTATTCCAGTTTACACCAATGCCAATCACATCATTTTCATCAACAATGCCATCTCCATTTGCATCTGCATAAGTAGCCGCTAAATTATCATAAGGAGATGTGAGATTTGATTGCCATAAAAAGGAAATCTCATCACGCTGATTGCCTTCTTGCAGAAAATATAAGCCAATTGGTAAAAGATCATATTCGTCAACAACACCGTTATTATCGCAATCTCCGGGATAAACTGAAATGTATGAAAGCTGCTGCATAAGTGAAATATTACGTTGTTCTGAGAACGCATTTAAACCCGGGATCAAACTGCCCATACCGATATTTATATCGTTATCAATATTCTGGATAAAATATTGATATGTATAGAGTTTATTGGGGTCATTAAGCACATAAGGATCAATTAAATTTTGCAGAACAGCAATTTTTTGAGTAATGGAATCAGCAGATGCAGTTGTGGTAATCATGTTTTCGATATAACTGAAATAGGTATTTTTCAAGGTCTCATTTTCAAGAAAACGCTTGTTGAGCGGACGCTCATCAAGATTTGAAATATTAAGAATATCTTGAGATATCACATCCCAGTTATTTGAATATGAACCGAAAGATTCATTCAGATCCCAGGGCAGTATTTCAAATTTATCAGTCACCGGATTGTGGTAGAGATAATAATTTCTACTAGAACCGGTATAGCTGTCAAAATGAGATAAAACCATATTAAAAGCGAGCATAGCAGCACAACTTTCGAAATCAAGGTAGTTATCCATAGTTTCATAAAAATCTTCATCAGAAGAGCTATTGAGGTTTTCAATCAAAGATATCAGATCATCCCAATCGTCAGCATCCTCATTAGTTTTAAGTTCAAATTCATCTTCATAATCAGACGATAAATCACCACGATAAAGCATCGCAGCACCATCATCACCAGCTTTGTAGAGATTACCAATCGTTTCATCGTAATGCCTGTTTAAAAATATTTCATCAACCTGCTCCACCTGCACATAAAAACCCAATATCTCACCATCAACGTAAACATTGGCAAAAGCAGTACGAGGAGACGGAATATATTTACCAATAATATCATAGGCAAGCACTTCTCTCATAAAAGAGGGGTCTTTCACGCAATTACTGAAATTGAGTTTCTCAACACCGCATAAAAGCTGATCATCAATGTATTTACCGAAATGAAGCTTCAAGGGCTTTTTGGGAGTAGTGGAAGATTGCATATAAGAAGAATTACCCTTATAACGCACACCAATGCTATCAAGAATGATTGTATCATTATATGTAAGCATTGCAGGTAAATATGTTTCACCGTTATTATAATTGTATTCCAGAGAATCTTCCCAGTTTTCAGTGTAAAACTGCAAGTCAAACTTTTGGACAATATTTGAGGCGAACAACTGCTCGCTCAGATCACCTTCAGGGAAATAATCATCTGTATTAGGCAACATAAATGAAGGCAGCATTTGACAGAAATCACCTGCAAAATCGGGATATCTGCCCATACTAATATCTGTGGTCTGAGTGCCAAAAGAGACATGATCAATGGTATTTAAGGAAGCATCGCTCAGAATAATATCTTCGCCAGAAGCAGAGAGTTTGAAATTCGCGTGAATATCACCCTGTTCTTCATCATTATCAGCCCAAATGATCATAAATTCACCGGCAGCAATAGAAATTGCCGGGAAAGTCCATTTATCGGGCATATCTATCTCATCAGATAAATACCAGCCATTAAGCTCAATATCAGAATCAGAATTGTTATATAGTTCTATCCAGTCATCAAATTCACCGTCAGGATCAACAGCAGTAATACTATTAGATGCCATAAATTCATTGATAACAACGTTCTGGGCAGTTAATAATGCTGATGATAATAACAGCAAAAACAGAATTAATTTATTCATTATATCCCACACTTTTAGAATGCAGTGCGAACGGTTCTGAATCCCATCAGATAGTAATAATAACAAGGAGAAGTAAAGCTTCTATTAGCAGAGCGCAGGTATTCAGCATGATTTGCCCAGCTACCACCACGAATCACATGATATGAGACTGTTTCAGCACCAGTAGGGTCAATCTGTGAATCTTCCGAATATTCGCCATACCAGTCATTAGTCCATTCATATACATTTCCAGACATATCATATATACCAAAAGCATTAGGCAAAAGTTGCTTAACCGGATGATTGCCAAATTGAGGATCATCAGTACCATATTGCCATGAATTGCCATACCATACGGCATTTTCATTAAATTCTGTGGAATCAGCGGCATTAGCAGGATATGGGTCATAATCCTTTTGCCAATAATAATCATTATCCACATTACCACGACAGGCAAATTCCCATTCAGCTTCAGTAGGCAGCCTGTAACCGTTTTTTGATATATCAGAAGTCACATTATCCAATTCACAAAGATACCCAGGAGTTCCGTTTATTGCAGAATAAGTATATACGCTGTCTAAACCTGCAAAACGACTGAGCGCGTTACAATATAATGCAGCATCACCCCAGGCAATTTCATAAGCAGGAAAATCATCGCCTGCACCATAAGAATCATTCCATGAAGGAGTAAAATATTCGTCATAAGCAGCAATCATTACGCTGTCATAATGAGCCTGAGTAACTTCTGTTTCATCCATCCAGAAATCATTGGTAAAGCTAACATTATGGAGTGGAGTTTCATCCATAAACCCATTTTCAGAACCCATCACAAAAGAAGCATTAGCAGCTTCTATCAAAACCATTCCGGGCATTGTTTCAGTATCATTATTTGTATCATCACTGCATGAAATCACTGCCAGCGATAATATACCGAGTATTATTATTGTGAGTATTTTATTTTTCATTAATCAGCTCCTTACTTTAAAAGAATCATTTTTCTGGTTGAAACGTAATTACCATTTACCAGTTTATAGAAGAAAATACCGGAAGGCACAGCATTACCATAAATATCATTACCATTCCACACTACGCTTTGCTGCCCTGACGTCAATTGCTTATCTACCAGAGAATTAACTTTCTCACCTTTCAAGTTAAAAATGCTCAAGTCAGTATTTGCTGCATCATCGGCGATCACAAATGAAATCGTGGTGACAGGATTAAAAGGATTGGGATAATTTCCCAGTAATATTGAAGCTGTTGCTATCTGATTTTCTGCTATGGCAGTTATGGGAATAAGCTCTATATCAAGTTCAAATACTTCATTACCCACCAAAATGATATTTTCAGAATTATATAATTCATAACCTTCAAGTTCACAAACCAGCGAATAAATGCCTGCCGGCAGAATTAGTGAATAACTTCCATCAAGCCCACTAAATGTTTCATATTCACCAATAGTTATCACAGCATCAGTCAGCACATTAGCAGAATTGGCATCAATAACAATCCCTGAAACAGTGCCATATTGCACTAAAGGAGTAAGGTTAATATCTACAGTGATTTCTTCATCTGCTTCGATTTCAATATCTTCTAAATGTGTATATTCTTCAAAATCAGCATGCTCGCAAGTAAGCTCATAATTTCCGGCAGCAAGCAAAAACTCATATTCTCCTGATTCGTTAGTAGTTAGTTCTATTTCTCCAATACTTACAATGGCATCTTCAACCGGTTCTGAGGTATCCATATCGAAGACAGTACCATTTATGATTCCGCTGGGAAAGAGTTGAGCAAGTCCAGGGTAATTCGTGCCATAGCGTAAACAACGGGGAATTTCATTACTCAAGTTCTTTTCCCATACTATATTACCATTTTCTTCTACTTCAAACATATCACCATTTGTTGATTCGCAAATCAAAGTATTGCCATTTGGCAGTCTTTGCACACTTCCCAGATGATTAGAATAAAAGCTTGTGCCATTAGTATATTCCCATTCAAGTTCATCAGGCGCAAACGCAGAACCTGGGGTCCAGCTGTAATTATATGTGTTTTCGTAAGGAGGAACGATTTCCACAATCTGAGATTGATTATTGCTCATGGTATTATTGAAAGCCATTAAATTACCAGCACCGGGACAATCAGCAGGAACCCAATAAGCGCAATGCACTACATTAAATTCATTATGCCCACTGACCCCATAATTAGAAGCATATCCCCAGCGATAAAGAATATCACCACCCATTCCGCTATTTCCACCACTATGAGAAGCAGCTTCTGAGGTAGTAGTGCTATGGTCAATCACAAATATCTCGTCAAGATTATGAGAACTGATCACGATCTGATCAAGCTCTTCATTATAATCGATTCCGTTTATATGAAGCCAGTCTCCACCACCACCACCTGGTCCTCCACCAGAATCTCCAAGATTAATATCTAAAAGTTCAGGGTGATCATCCACAACCCCAAAATTGAGTTTAGTGGAATCATGATCCTGGATCAAGTGATCCCAGAAATGCCATTCCCAGACAATATTAGCGTCATTAGATCCAACAGGTTCGATTTCTGCGATATAGTCTGGCCATAATGAGATATAAGAATCACGTCCACTATTAACACATTCTGTACCACTCTTAACTTCCCAAACTATAGCCAGTAAATTACCATTTGGCAAGGGTTCGATATCATGATGCGGCAAATAACTACTTCCATGATAGTCATATTGCCACAAGGTATTGCCATCCCAGTCAAATTTACCGAATCTGCCTGAACTTGCCCCACCTTGTAATTGAGTATTATTAGCTTCCAGAGATCTCAAAAGTGAGCCGTCTTCCAGCAAATAGCTGGAATAGCCGCCATTACTGCTTGTGTACCATGAATGTATGGAATCACCATCCATATCAAGTAAATATGCATTATGGCTGCCAGTGGTATTGTAAAGTGTATAACCTTCATAAGCTTCCTGTGCATTTGCTGCCCAAGCAAATAGAAGCACAAAAGCAATAAAATAAATAGTTCTCATAATTTTCCTTCCTTTCACTTTTTAGTTAATTAATAGTTCAGCACTGCCCATAGTGCTAAAATTCAAATCTATAATATTTCCATCAAGATCATATACAGATATGTTGTCAGAAATAATACTTATATCAGTATTACCTGCCATCAGACAATTGAACGGCAATGTACATAATATACCTGTGCCTGCTAAAGCATCTTCACCCTGCTGTAAAGTTATTGAAACGTGTACAATCCCATTTTCAGATTGTGTAAATGAGAGATAGTTTTCACCAAATATATCTCCTGTTGTCATGCCGGATTGCTCATCATAGATGAGATAATCTTCGTCATACTGCAATTGCAGACAAATCCCAAAAACAGATTGCGTGCTTTCATCAATCAATATTTCCAATTGCACATCATCACCAACATCAGCAGAAATCTGCTGAAATTTGGCTGTAAGTATCATATCATATTCAGCAGAGGTTTCTGCGTCATCTGCGCAGCTTACCAGCACCAATGCTATTAGACCCAAAAATAATATCTTCATAATCCCACCTTTTATTCAAAGACAGGTGTTTTTCAGAAATCCTGCAAACTTTTATTTATTTCTTATACAGGTCTAATTACTATACTACTCTATTTGATCAGATTTAGCTTTATATTAGAGGAATGCTTACCATTACGCAATCTGCATAAATATATGCCACTGGACTGAACTATGCCACTATCATCATCTCCATTCCATAAAACAGTGTGATTTCCAGAGATAATTGAGCCATTTATAAGTGTCTTTATCTTCTCACCCTTCACGTTGTAAATACTGATGTTGATTTTTCCCTGTTCTGGTAGATAATAATATATAGTAGTAGTC
>Ga0307991_1003160_pt1 | contig 10789 bp, 7 predicted proteins | sample EllFjometagen131_FD_203146 | JGI IMG/M metagenome (GOLD analysis project Ga0307991, IMG submission 203146) | Marine microbial communities from Ellis Fjord, Antarctic Ocean - #131 | ecosystem: Environmental > Aquatic > Marine > Unclassified | place: Southern Ocean | collected 2014-10-08 | reverse complement strand
GGGAGGCTCCATATCTTCTCCAAAAATAAAATAGACACCTCGCTTCCCTGAATTGATCCACTCTTTCTCTTTTTCCCAATTGAAAGTTGTTAGATCCATATAATAGTTCTGATTCTCCAATTCTATTTCATTTAAAAGCGGCACTGCGAAACCATCTTTTAAATAGGTATTAAAATCATTTAAAGACTGGTTTATTTGCTTAATGATTGGAAGATAATTATTCATAGCTATTTGTTTGATTAATAAAATACCTATTCTTTAATTCACTTATCCATATGATTTCTTCTTTTGACAGTGTACATTGCTCAACTATTGAAACCACATCTTCAAGGTGAAACTTACAAAATCGTTTATTTCCCTCTTTTGATAAAATAGAGCGGAAACTTTCTTCAACATCCTCCTTATGATTATTCCATAGGAATTTATCATTCCCCGAAGGTGAAAACACCAAGAAATAAGACTCATCCAACTGACGGATTTTTTCAACCTTCTCTGCAAGAAGCATATTTCGCCACAATTGGTTTAATGAAAAACGAAAGGGACAATGTGCGGAATCTTTTATCTTTTGAGCATCAAAACACTTGGATTTTGAGGTAAGCACCCAATTCTCGTATCTTGTATATCCACATAAAGAGTTTTTATCTTTAGCTTCCACCAGCTTTTCCCAGTAGTTGGAAGAATTACAATAAGGACGAATCGCATCTTTCTTTGTACGATAGGAAGAGCAAACCGAAAACTCTGCTTCAATAAACTTAAACTCGATCAGGATGACACCCTTTCGTTTGTTTGAGTTTTTGTAGAATACAGCCACATCTGCATCTGTTCCTGCAAACTCCGACTGATCTCCAATACTTTCATCTCCACCTTTTCTTTCAAATCCCGAAAGTGAATCGAGGGTATTGGGAGTAAACTCAATATCGATATGCTTTACCTCTACTTTTTTACTAAGAAGCGTAGAAAATAATTCAGATGCCAGTTTCAAATTGATTTGTAATGGAACAAATAGGTTGAAGCAATAGGTTTGAGAAGCGACTGTATTTTGTTTAACTCTCTCCACATCGCCAGCTTTATGTTCACTAAAACGATTGATAGTGGCTTTATAGATATCATCGCTTAGAAAATTATGTACTGAATCTTTTTCTGAAAGAAGGTGCTTATAACTTGCCCCTCCTTTTGATTTGCCATATTCAGTTACTCCCTGCTCTTCGAAGTAATCTGACATCTTACGATAGGCAAGTTTTTGCCAAGCATTTCCTGTTTGATATATTTCAGCTGATAATCCCATTTTAAATCCAATTAATTCCAGCCATTCTTATTTGGTATATCTTGAATTTTTAACTTCATTGTGCCCTTAAAAAATATCTTATCCAATTTCAATAAATCTTTCTTCACCATTTCTCTACTGACCATTTGAACTGGGTTTCCATCTTCTAAGGACAAGATAATGATTAGGATGGATTTATCTGTGTTACACCATTGTTCTGATAATGATTCAAAAGACACTCGCAATTTATCTAATACTCCTTGTCTCAGACCATTGTTAACTAATGTCCCACTATCCGTATTATCTAAAAGATGTATGAAAGCACCATTAATGGGTTCTTTCATTAGTTTAAGAATGTCTTTTGATATTTTGGGAAGACCACAATTTTTATGTTTAAATTCTATGTTTACAGTACGGTCGTATTTATTCGTGTCTGTAATCTCGTGAATACATAAATCGATTAGTGCAGACTGACCATCAGTAGTTTGAATATTTGCATTGGCAACTATTTCAGCATGTGATTCCCCAAACTTATATTTTTTTGTAGTGGGTGTTTCTATCGAATAAGAAATGCTTGTGTAATCATCACGCAATGCCTCTAGAAACAATAATCGAAGCTCTTGTTCCGACTTGCGAATCACAGTGCCTTTTTTTTGATTTTTAATCGGAAAGACTAACTGTTCTGACGAAGCGCCAACCTTTATTTCATTATCCAAGGAGGATAAACTTGACAAGACTTTGTTGCTTAATAATAATATATCCGTTGTACTAAATATCATAACTAAAAAGTTTTAGGTTTTAATTCACCACTTAAATATAATGGATGTGCTGGTGTGCTATCAACATTTAATTTTATATAATGTAGGTTGCTGAAGTTTGAAAATATATGTTCTGGTCTTCCTTCATGGTTTCCCCACGCACAGACTATTATTTCACACTTTGGCTGCATCTCTTTTATATGCTTAATATTATCGTCTCCAATTGGATTTTCAACATTTTTTAATTCGCTTCTATCAGTTGCCCTATATGCATATAGATTACCTACGTATATGCCACCATAACCCCATGATTTAGCAAAACCAATACATCTTCTAATGGTAGGGTCATTGGTTTCTGAATCTGCGGTACTTGGATTTAGCATAATGAACATGACATTTGGTTTGTTTTCATCCCAATTACGCCATAACTGATACCTGTATTTACTACAGTCCGAAATTATTGCGCCTTTTATTTCTTCTTTTTTAATCATACTGCTACCCTTACCTTACCAGTCAACAGTTGTTGCATCAAACCTTGTTTAAGTTCTAGATAAATGGTTTTCTTTTCTAATAATATATCTAACTTTTCATCAACAGAATTTAAAATGTCTGCTATTTTTATTTGCTCTTTTATTGGAGGTACAACGATTTTCATTTTTTTAAAAAAACCTAAACCAATGGTTTTTATCGTTGAACCAATAGCAACTCTTTCAAATGTTGGTTTAAAAACTTGCAAATTGTAATAGAGAAACCAATTATTAAAGTTTATATCACATTCCCAAGTAATGAAGTGCTGACTAACCGCCATTTCTGTTTTCATTATAGCACTTTTCCCGACACCAGCATCTCTTGATAGTAGAACTGTTTCCTTTGGGTGTATTACAGCAGAAGAATTCTTCAAGCCTTCTTTAGATATTTCAATTTTTGTTTCTGAAATATATCTCTTATCTAATTTGTTTGAATCTCCTAATGATACCCACTTTACACCTCCATTATAATAGTCTTTCATCTTTTTATCAGGCGTGTGTCCACTTCCTCTTTTTGCACAGTCTTCTAATAGTTTCACCTCCCAACTCCTAGGAATCATCCCCAATGCTGAATCCTTAAACTCAGTATGCCCAATGCCTTTGCTAAGCAATTTTTGCATTAAGCCTTTTTTGAGCTGGGTGCATTCTGCTATTTGCTGCTCAATCAAATCTATCTTACTATCGACTGTGCTTAGGATTTCAGCTATTTTTTGTTGTTCGGGGAGAGGGGGAACTGCTACTTTGATTTTATAAAGGTTGGCTCTACTTAAACTGGGAACTCCTGTTGCCTCATTATACTTTATTAATGGTGTTCCTAGAACAGAATAGTAAAACCACTTTGTGTCAATGTTATCATTCGTTTTAGTGTAATACAAAGTATCAACTGTCCAAAAAGGTCTATCTAAATAAAACGGTTTATCGATAGTTCCTTTTCTTCCAATCATTACTGAGGGCTTATCACACAAAAAGCTATTTGTCATTGCCATTAAACCACCAGTTCCATAGATTCCATAGATTCCATTCTCATCTTGGACAGATTTTTGATCTTTCCCGTAACAAATTTCACATACATCATCCCAATTTAATGCTTCCCAATCCATAGGAATCTCCCCCAAAACCGATTCTTTATAGCCTACTTTCATATTCCCAATTCTTTTAAAAAATCGCTTAAACGGGCATCAATTTCCTGTTCTTTGGCTTCCAAATCAGCAATAGTACTTTTTACTATAGCCAAATCGATTTCTGCTTCTGCTTCGCTAGTATCAATATAACGGGAGATATTCAGATTATAATCGTTTTCTTTTATTTCGGTACAATCAACCACACGCATATATTTATCCAGATCGGCATTGCCATCGTAAGCATTTACAATTTTGTCGATATGAATATCCTGCAGCTCGTTTTGGTTTTTGCCATTTTTAAAATAGGCACTGGCATCAATAATTATGAGCTTGTCTTTTTGGGCTTTGCTTTTATTTTTATTGATTATCCAAACCGAAGCAGGAATGCTTGTATTGTAGAATAATGCAGCTGGCAAGCCAACTATGCCTTCAATAAAATCTGCTTTCAGCAATCCTTCGCGGATATTCCCTTCGCTGCCACCACGGAAAAGGCTACCATGAGGTAAAACCACACCTGCTCTACCGTCTTGCTTCAATACTGAAATCATATGTTGTAGAAAAGCAAGATCGGCATAACCCCGCGGCGGAATGCCAAACTGAAAACGTCCGTGTGGATCGCTAACCACTTTGTTGTAATTGGGAGTAATCTTTTTCTCTTTGCCGTCTTTATCCAGTTTTACTTCTATATTGGTTTCGGCAGGGGTCCACCATTCGCCCATAGAAAATGGCGGATTGGCAATTACGCGATCGAACAACATCAATTCATTTTGGTCGTTTAAATGCTTTGGATCAACCAGGGTGTCGCCTTTGCGTACATCCGCATCCATAAAATTATGCAAAAGCATATTTAGTTTTCCAATGGCCCAGGTGCTGAGGTTTTTCTCTTGTCCATACAATGAAACATTGATATTATTCCCCACTTTGCCATTGGGCTGTTTGGCAATATAACGAGCCGATTCGATAAGCATACCTCCACTTCCGCAAGTTGGATCGTAGACCTTCTGTTTGGGTTGAGGTTTTATCAATTGAACAATCAATTGAACAACACCGCGAGGGGTATAAAATTCACCTCCTTTTTTACCAGCATCATCAGCAAATTGTTTGATGAGATATTCGTAGGCATCGCCTAAAAGATCGGCAGAAACCAAATCTTTATTTTTTAGCGAATGCTGATTGAAATGGCGCAATAAACGTTGTAGTATAGCATCAGAGAGCTTCTCTTTATCGCCAAACTTGGTAGCTGTCATAACGCCCTCCAAACCTGTATTTTCGCGCTCAATGGCAGCAAAAGCTTTATCAAGAGCAACACCTATATTCTCGGTTACTTTTTTAATCGTATCCCACCGCGCTTCCAGGGGAAGCTGAAAATAAGTCTCTTCTTCGGCATCGCTACGCGATATTCCATCGCGTTCCATAATGAGGTCAACTTCTTCCATAAACACATCGTTGGAACGCTTTAAAAAGAGCAGCCCAAAGATATAATTCTTAAAGTCGGAGGAGTCGATGCTACCCCTTAAAATATTAGCGGAGTCCCATAACCAGGACTCGAGTGTATCTAGCGTAAGTTTGTTTATTGTCATTATTGGGTTTTGGGGGTGTTTTGTTAAATGCATTATTCAAGCTTTGATTGAGGGGTAAATTTACGAATTTAAATGGTTTGGGATTCGTAAGAGCCTTAAGTTATGTGAGAGTTATTGGCATCACAATTTAGAACACTGATGTTGAGAAGTTAATGCTCCTAGCTACGCCTAACGGTTTATGTAAGTGGAGTGCGAGATTAAAAGTGATGAACTTTCAAAACCGCACGGAGCCAATTCGTTTATTCAATATTTCAAATTTTCCGTCAATTGTCGAAGACGAACTGGCGGTGTTGCAACAACGAGCTAAAGTTGGATTACCCACTGAAACCCGCATTATATTTACATTTTGTTATCGGCTGCCATTCTCAGTTATATCTTCGAGATTTTTTTATAGCAATATCACATTCCGCCAAAACAGTATCAGTCGTTTTTCCAATTATTAACAAATTTTCATACTGAGATTTCCCCTTAAACATATTAGTTTCAAGCATTAATAAATACTCCATAAAAGTTTCGATTCTTTCTTTCCTGATTACTAATCTATCATTTATTGAATATTCTTGTTCTATAGCCAGCGTTTGATGTGTTAATTTATTGTATATCAATGTGTCGTATATATTAGTGTCCAACAAAATAGATTCAATGTATACCATTTTTTTACTCAGAATATTTAAATAATAACCACCGGTCAATGTTAGACTGTATTCTGGATTTATGATTTGGGCATTGTTCGTAATTACTAAATGATTCTTTATTAGGATTGAAAGTACGTTTTTGATTTTTTCTTCTGAAATTCCTAAATGAGTAATTGTTTCAACAATTGTGTTCCAAGAAACTTCCGCAGTATTTTCAGATTTTGAGTGCAGATAAAGAAGATTTAAAAGATATAACCTTATCAATTGTTGGTTCTTTGAGGCCAAATTAGCATCATAAATATTCAAAGCATCTGAATGTTTTTCTTTATAATATTTCCATTGACCTAACATACACCCTTTAAAAACTTCATGATAAGGAAATATAAAATTAGCTTCGCCATTGATGTAATTAGAAATTGCTTTATTTGCTTGAATATGGGCGGATGACAAAAAATTTTGAATATATGAAATGCCTCTGCGAGGGTTTTTATCACTTAAATATTCCAAGAATTTCCCATTTTCTTCATTCAACAGACTTTTTTGAACAATCGTGAAGAAAATGCTTAAATCATCAACTTTCAATATAGCTCCATTAGATAATTCAATTTCAGCAACTTCACCATCAAGAATCTTTTTTGCATAATTTAATCTTTTGGAGAGAACTTCTTTAAATGAAGGTGACTCAATCCAAAATCTCTTTAATTCATATGCATTAAAAATTGAATCGTTACGATGATTTATATATGTAGTATCACGGATGGAAACCAGTATATTACAATGATTTTTTTTTGAAATAGAAATAGCTTCTGAAAACACATTCGTTTCCAATTCCTCATCCTCATATAAATCAACATTGTCAAGTACAATTACACAAAGGCATTTTTTCACAAGATACCTTAAGATTTTATCCACATATGGTTCCTTGGCTTTATAATCAGATGAAATTAGTTCATCAATTTTTTTATAGAATTCGTCACGATTTTTGGAAAATAAATGCCCGAAGGGTCCTCTTGCTAATGCATTTATTTCACTTTCATAAGCTGGTTCAACTGTCGATTTATAATCTGTTGGATTTTCAGGATGCTCTTCAAGTAAATAATCTAAAATGGATCGATAAATAAATTCTCTTGGATTTCCTGTTTTTCCAAGCTTTTCTAAATCAATATAAATCCAATGCGCATTTTGTTTCTGAAGTAATGTTTTTCCTTTAATTAATTCAAAATGTTTTAAATAAGTTGATTTCCCAGAACCGACAGAACCTATTATCAATGTTACTGGTGGTGTTATTCCAGATTTTGAGACAGATATGTGTTTTGAAAATTCATCATTACTTTTGCCCTTTTTTATCTTTCTGGCAGGAAGTATTTGTTCTGGTTTATATGCAGTTAAATGCATATTTAATGTATTATCGTATCTAATTCGACTATCATTCGTAACATAACATTTTTCTAAAACGTCTATATCTTCTAAAAGCGCCTCAGAAAGTATTGCCCTATCAACTGCTGGCATTATTAAATCAGCAATATTATTTCTACCTATTTTGGAATCAGAGTCTCTGACAACTGAACTAACCTTATTAATTACTTCAATAACAGGAGCAGTATTTAACCTAGCTAAACTATCACTTTCCACATTGTGACATGCGAAGTAATTAAACAGTTCTTCAGCATCTTCAAAGTTTTCAAAAGGGAAAAAAATTGTTGCATATATGGAATCTCTGCTATATTCATTTGAAAGAGGATAAAAACACCAACAATTTCCGTTGGTCGCTACAACCACATTTGCATCTAAATTTTTTGCATAATCTTCTGCTTGTAATAATGCATTGTTAATTTCTCCTTTGCCTAAAACAGTTCCTGTAAGTTTTAATTTTCTTTTTCTCGTTGGAGAAGGAAAGGCAGCTCCTACTTTTTTAGCCTCTATAATTATTTTTATATCTCCGGCTGTTAAAATATAATCAACGTACCCATCACGAACACCAGTTGTGTGAGGTTCTACACTTATTTGGCCATGTTCCCATTGAAGAATTTCTTTTATTATTCTATCAATAACATCGAACCGTGTTTGCGCTTCTGATTTATTTTCTAATTTCTTGTCGAATGCCGATTTGTGAATTAAATCAAATATTTCTGAAACTTCTCCCCAATCTTTCATATTATAATTTTTTTTGACAGGTTGTTTTTTGGTTGCCGATAACGGTACAATATGTGTATAAAAACTACATAATATCCAGATTCTGGCAGGATATGAGTAGGTTATGTGTATTTATTTAAACTTCAAAACCGTCTACTCTTTAGTGTTATTTGATAAATATTATAATTATTCATAAAAATCATTAAACCTAGACCTAATATATCTTGCTACTTCTCTTAAAGGCAGCTCAGGTGAAGAGTTTCCACTTCTTAAATAGAATTTTTCTGACTTTACTCCATATTTATCAGTTACATTTGAAAATAGAGGCTTGTTACCCGGCTTAATTTCAACCAAACAAATCTCAACTTCATCAATAACTGGGAAAGTCACGATAAGGTTTGTAGAGGCAAATTCAACGCCATAAGCATGATTTACCAAGTTTCTAAGGTGTAGTTCAAATCCATCTTTATTGCCGTCTTTAAGCGTGTTATAATCGTTCTCAAGCCCTACAATATCCATATCATCCGTAACGCCCATAATCAAAGTACCACCTTGGCTGTTACTAAAAGCGGCAATGGTTTTAAGAATAACTTCCTCAAGCTTCTTATTTACATTGTTCAACTTCATATCGTATCTCAGAGTCGTCTTAAACTCAACAAGGTTAGACTCCCCACTTTGGATCATTTCTTGTAGATCTACATCAACTTCCTCATCTTCCGTTACAGTAATTTTTCTTAGAAAGTCATTTAGTTTATCGGATAATATTTGTCTTCTCTTCTGTAAGAACAACTCAAAATTTTCAAGTTTCCAGAGTTCTTCATCTTCAGGAATACACTGCAAGTCAAGACTATTGGGAAACTTTTCCTTTACCTCTTTTAAATATCCATCAGCATTTTTAGCGGCTTTGGATCTGTTTCCTGCTTGCGTGAGAACCGCACGATTTGTTATTTCCTGAGCCAATGCGTACTTCATTCTATTGTTCATATTGTACCCATTATCTCTAAGCACTGAGTATGGAAATATATGATCCCATTCTAACTCATACTTCTTTCCCATATTCTTTCTAATGTTCAATCCTGTACTCAAGCAGATAGCATTCTTGCTTTTGAAATACCACCTCATTAAACCCCACAATGGATGCTGTATACCAACACCTATAAATTCTTCTTTAGAGATTTCAAGAGGTCTCTCCATTTCAATAATCCGTAATAACTTGTCAAAAGGGTTTTCCTCATTTTTAATTATCCCTAAGTCTTTATCAAGTTTTTGAGGAAGTTGGCTTGTATAACGATTCCTTATCTGAGAGTAATAAAACCATTTAACAGCTTTTTTAATCTCTGTCTGAGACATTTTGTCTTTTCCCATATTGAAAGCATAAACGATAATAGGGATTAAGGCAAAAACAGAATTTATCTCTCTAGTATGATCAATATAAGCTTGACTTTTCATTACATTAAGAGTATAATCCAAAGTATCGTTCGAGAGCCTGTCCCAGGCTTCCTTCAATTTTTCTAGATTATCTGGAGAATGTAATTTTTCCATTCGCGAACCCATACTATGAAGGACACCTAACAAAACATAGATAATGAAGTCTAGTTTAAATACAAAACCATTAACTTCCAATTCGACTAGCTTCTTTTTGAATAATTCTCTTGCTTCAGGCCAGTATCCAGAAATTTGTGCTAGAGCTAACTCAGCATCTGTTAAGTTAACACCACTTGCATTAACAATATAGAAAATATCAATGGCCTCTTTTATGCTTGCTTTTGTAGGTATAATTTGTTCTTGGAACTCCCTATCTCTAATTTTCACAATTGCCTGGAAGTTATCGTCAATTGTATTTTCACGTTTACGTGATATTCTTTCAGTTCCATTTTTGCTTTCAAGGCCTTCAACTACATCGCGATATCTTATTTGCCCTTTAAAAATGCTGGTGATATTGACCCATATAGGATTGTTTTCCATTATCGTCTTTTTGTAATACTCCAAGTCGAGCGTTTCTACATTCACATGTAGGTTTCTTACATCGTTGATAATTTCATTCTCCTTATAGTATTTAGGGATATCACCAGTCATCAGCATATAAAGTGTTGTGATTCGCTGTTGACCATCCAATATTAATCTTACGGATCCTTGCCTTGGGTCATATTTATAAGACCCTTTTAACTCTGGAGGGTTGTTAGTCTCCCATGTTAGCATAGTCCCTGTAGGGTAATCTTTAATAAGTGAGGAAATCAGGTTTTTCGCATCTTTACGTTTCCATACGTATTCTCTTTGAAATGCAGGTACAAAAAGTTGATTCTCATCAATTTTGTCTAGAATGTGGTCTATCTTCATTACAATTCCATTTAGAATAAAAGTTTTCTATTTACTCCCAAATAAATCCTTAACGCAAAATAAAGCTTCTCCCAGTAATAATTTAAGCTTTCACTTATATACTCTTCAAATATAGGAATAAATATCGATAGATTTCGAGACAAGTACATAACTTTAACATTATAAACACTTTGGCATTTACTAAACCCGTCCTAAACCTTTATAGCGTATATTAACATAACGCTGCATTATGGTACTCACCACAAGGGCTCGCTTTGCTCAGAGCAAGCTCTAAGTCCCATAATAACGTTATGTCAAATAGCCCTGTACTCCCTTGCTATAATTTTTCAAATTATACCCTCATGATAAACCTTAGTATGTGTCAAAAATGCATAATATCTATCATTATACCCCCCTACCCCTTGCCAAATGGGAAAGACACCCCCCGTTCACTA
>Ga0307991_1003157_pt1 | contig 10796 bp, 11 predicted proteins | sample EllFjometagen131_FD_203146 | JGI IMG/M metagenome (GOLD analysis project Ga0307991, IMG submission 203146) | Marine microbial communities from Ellis Fjord, Antarctic Ocean - #131 | ecosystem: Environmental > Aquatic > Marine > Unclassified | place: Southern Ocean | collected 2014-10-08 | reverse complement strand
AGATTTATTTTAATTATGCGTATTTTTGATGAATTAGAAGCCCAATATTATGACATCGATGATAGATATTCTTTAGTTGAATTTGAAGCCGCTAATAAAAGTTGGAGTAAAAAAGAGCAAAAACTCAAACGCATGAGAGAGTTAAATGATCAGGCATATTTCCTTTTCATGTTCTCTCGCTTAGAAGATAGAATAAGACAAGAAAGCTCATCTTTAATTATTAAAAAGAAGGGGGTTATATCCTCATGGAAGCAAAGAGCTGCATGGGATATATTACCATCAGGGACTGATGGTCAACCTACATTCAAAAATAGACTCGCACTTTTGACTGATAAAAGTGCTAATGATTACAGAATAGTTTGCGCATACTATAACGAGCGGAATTCGATAGCTCACGGTGGTAGCTTTACCTCGTCAATTAGCATGCCTATCGTGGTTCCAGAATTCAAGAGACTGTATCGCCTATTAAAGGCATAACAAGCTGCTGCACTGGACGCTTTGGTCTTGTCACAGTTTTTGAAAAAGGCGCTCAAAAACAGCGCCAATCCCAAGCGCCAGTGAGCAGGGCGTTATATTGCATTATAGTTTTCAAAATACTCTCTTTAACACATAGCCACAAATGCTAAATCAAAGTTCTAAAAATGTTCAAAACTCTCGAAGATTATGAATCTTACATAAAAGAAAAATCTATTGATGAACTTGATGATATAGCTTCAAATATTGATCAAGAGAAACATCCAGATAGATATTCGCTTGTTCAGAGTTATCTCAAAAATAAAAAGGAGAACTTGTCCGCCAGATTGAGTAGCAACCATAAATCAGTTTCTTTTAAACATAAATGGTTCTTTACTTTAATTGTATCGATATTCTTTTTTTACAAAGGATTGTATATACTTTTTGTTTCTGATGAAGAGAAAATCCTTGGTGGATTTGGAGGTGCTTTTTTACAATTTATAAAAACTGAATATGGCTCTGTTACAGTGTCTATTGTTTTCTTTATTATAGGATGCTTATTGCTTTATTTTTCATTAAAGGAACGTAAACAAAGTAATTAAATATAAACAATAGAAAATCAATATAACATGCGGCTTCACTCGACCGCGGGCCACAGTCCCTTATCATAGAGTATAGGTGCGGTCGCGTGAGCCTATGCGTTGTCCCCAAATACTGATCGGGCAACGACCTAACAGGAAGGAGAATGAGTTCATGCATGGCAAGTCGACTTTGATGATATTCATGATCCTATTACTGGTATTGGCCGGATGTGCGGAATTGCATTGGAAGAAAATAAAGAAGATCAACACGCGCTCATCCTACGAGTCCTTCATCCGCAGACATCCAACCGGCCCCCTTTCGACGCAAGCACAGGCTGAACTCAAAACCTGCGCAAAGATCGCTTCTTCGATTCCAAAGACCATTCCGTATCGCCGCTGGGGCTCTGATGGGTGGCTGTACAAATACACGATTACGTTCACTGAGTCTCAGGGGGTCGTCGCCACGGTTGAATGGGTAAAGAGGATATACAGAGATAGAAAAGATAGATCTGGCCTTAAATATTGGTCGAGCAATAGCAATGGCCATAGCGAGAACATTCGCATAAGGGCCAATGGAAGTAACACTTACAGTTCGTGGATTAGGGGTGATGTAAGTCCTGACTTGAGAGGTGGAACCGTGGTTGTGCTTTATTCTGGCCACGATGTGAATGGTCACCCCTTTTCTGGAAGAGTGGCCTCCAAACTCGCATGGCCCAAGCAATAACCCTCATTCGTTCGGGGAGTAGGGTCAAACCTTGATTATTGATTATAAAAATCAATAATCAAGGTTTGACCCCAATTACATATCGCTCTCTTGAAGTAAAATATATTGGAAAACACCTTGTTGATGCGATAATACACGGTATAAATGAGAATCAGTTGGATTCGTTGTTTAAAAATTTGCTGGAAAGTCTATTGAAAGAAGTAAAAGCATTTGGGCTATCTTTTATAGAACGTTTAGAAAGTGAAAGTCTTAATAAAATAATCAAGGAGGAATTTGGTGTCACATCTTGGGAATTTGGTGTCACATCTTGAGTTAAATCATTGGTTGACATGTTAAATGAGAAGATTTAAGAAATGCTCATGAGCAGAGCTGCATGAAAAATTGTTGGGAGATAACAAAATGAAGAAACAGTAGATGAAGTAATGGTTTAACTCAAGATGTGACACAATACAGGGGGTCAAGTCTGCTCTTGACCCTTGTATCAATATTGAATGGGTCAAGAGCAGACTTGACCCCCTGTACTTTGTTAGGTGTCAAAATCAAATTCAAATGAGGTTCGATATGGAGAGCACTCTAAAAAAATCTGTCGCATCAATCTACGAATCTATTAACGATGCAGATAAGTACTTTTATGAATCAATTTATAGCCATGATGAAGAAGGCTATTCTATTGGTGCTTCAGAATATTATTTAAAACATGCCTTTGTCGAATTACTGATGATTTTAGATCATAAGGGGTTTGAAAAAACCCACTCAGAGGTTTCGGAACTTTTCGTAAAAGCAAAAAATGGAAAAGGCGGAATAACTAAAATGGAAATGGGGCCACATGACCCATATCTTGCCTGGTCAGGCGTGATTCGGCCTTATGTCGCCTCACTGGCAAACATCTACAATATTGAAGCAGACGAAGCTTCTATACCGACTGCTTTAATAGAAGTTATTCGGCATAGTGCCTACTCAATCAATGATAAATCTATATTCGTAGAATCACCAAAGAATGAACGAGAAATGCACAATAGAATAGAAGGTATTATTCGGTGTATTTATCCAGACATGATCCATGAGCCAAGCCTTGCAAAACAAATCAAAAACTTCAAACCAGATACCGGAATTCCATCAATAAAAACCCTTATAGAATATAAATTCATAACTAACAAAACTGAGGCCAAAAGAGTAGCTGACGAAATATTGGCCGATACCAGAGGATACAAATCAAAAGAATGGAATAAGATCCTTTTCGTCGTCTATGAAACAAGTAGAATAAAACATGAAAAAGAATGGAAACAACTAATTCGTGAATGTGGAGCTTACCCTAGCACAGAAATAATAGTTCTATCTGGTGAACCAGCTAAAAAGAAGAAAACACCTAACAAGGCTAATTCAGCAGCCGCAAAAAAGCCGCGAAGAACCGGCGTCAGGTCTTGAATTGTGAATTAAGGCGCAAAGCGATGGTTGAATTAATTCACAATTCAAGATCCATGACACCTTTCATCCCTTCACCAACAAAAGGAGTTGAAAATGGCAAAAAAACACGACACCGTAACTTATGAACTCAAGGATGGAAATAAAGTTGTTTATGTAGGCACAACGAATGATCCCGAACGGCGGGAACAAGAGCATAAGGATGCCGGTAAAAATTTTGGTCATATGAATGTCACATCAAGGCGTATGACTGATGAAGGGGCTAAGAAAAAGGAAGCAGAAAGGTTAGAAACGTATCGTAAAAATCAAGGAAGCAATCCTAAGTACAATAAAGACTCTGACGGTTAAATTTGGTATAACAATCGCACTCAAGCTGACCCAAAAAGCCGAGTTTGGTTATTGTTTAATTAATAGGTTTTCGTGTCGGCTTTTTCGGCAGATTACTGCGACGTTAGCGTAGGTAGCATATGAATGGATTAATTGAATTCATAAAATCTCATGAATTTTTAGAAGGTATTTATGTTGAAATTACGGGCGGAATTATTCAAGGCATTTTCATAGTCATATGTATTCCTATTGGATTAGCAATCTATAATAGAATTCGATTCAATCCGACTAATTTTATTGTATCGTTTGAACTCCTGAGGATTTTTCAAAAGTGTCTATCATTATTTGTGAAAATATCATTCAATGGTAAACATCAAGATATTTTATTGGGAGCTTTGGCGAGAGACGAGGTCAAATCATTATTATTTCATAGATATTATGGGTCACTTAAAGATGATCTGATTTTAATGACCCAAAAAACAGATCCAGAATCCATCTTAAATAAAATTAAGGCAAAGACAACCGGCCAAATTGAAGATATTATTAAAGAACTAAGCCAAATGTTAGAACAAATGGAAAAATTATCATATATGATGTCATTCCATCCTAAGAGACAGGAACTTTTTTATAAATTGAGAAGTCTATTTTTCCCATTAAGAGATGCTTTTGATCAAGTAAAACAAAATCCTTCTCAAATGAATCTTGGCCCATTTGGCAATAAGTATACTATTCCGGAATTGATGATAAATATATCTAAAGAATTTGAGTTGTTGTCTAAAAAGCCTATGAAGTTAATAGATAAACGGTTTAAACATCAAACCCGTTTGGGCTATCTTTACATGTTTTTTGATATGATAAAAAAAGTATTTCGGTTAAAAAAGGAGCTCTAACCTCACACTGGTGCCGACCCAAAAAGCCGGGCTGCACAGTTCCGTGTTAGGCGAGACGCTCATGGACAAATGGACAGAAGGCGGAGTCACTATCCCAAAAGAGAAAGAAGAAAAGCCGTCCCGGTGGTGGATGCTCTATCATTATTTTATATGGAGGAACATTTATGAAAAGACCGATATTACTTTATCTTGTTGTGCTTAGCATATTTTTTTCAGGATGTATGGCACTTAAGGGAAATGATTATAAAGATTTTTCTATCGTATACCCTGAAAGGGTATCTCAGATCCCCAAAAGTGACCTCCGGATTCAGTATGTCATGGATGCCAAACACTACGCCAATGGAATTCCTGTATCTGTATCTTTGGAAACAAAAAGAAGATATGTTGCATCGCTGGAAAAAGTACTGGCCGAACAGCATATGTTCAATCAAATTGGCCCTGCGGTTGCCGATCCGGATTGGTCAATAAAAATTGATATTCAGGAGAATGAAATAATAAATGATCTGAATGTTCTGGTGAGTGGCTTTTCGTTCATGCTGATTCCTGCAAAAGAAACCATCGAAATAGATACCACGGCCACAGTATTTAATAAAGATGGAAGACAATTAGCGACGTTGAAGGCAAACCAGAATGCCGACGTTTATTACCATCTTTTCTTCCTGTTCCCTTGGAATATGGGGCTTTTAGATGAGATACAGCAAAATTTACTAAAAGATATCGTTCTTCAACTCGGAGAACTGGCTTCCCAGAAAGGAGAAAAGTTATGAAAACCATATCGCTTGTTACTATGATTATCGGGGCTTTTTTATTGGCATCGTTTTCCGGCTGTGCGGGGGGCCCAACTTTTTTACCTACTCCCACAGGGCAAATGCAGTTTCAGAGTTATATGGCCCATGAAAAGATCCCCCTTACAGCCACTGTTATTATTCCTGAATCTTCACGAAATTATGAGAACACATTCATGGGTGTACCATTAATAATTGGACCGTTATTCACAGAGAATGTCCCGTTTGCATTAGGAGAAGTCATGAACAGTGTTTCCATTGAAAGTGCAACACCATCAGATATACAAATTACAGCGCATCTGAATAATTTCTCTGTCTCAATGGGTATATTCCCTTCTGTAAACGCGACCGTTACTTATGAATTGAGTACCAATGATGGACTTCTTATTAAAAAGTTGACTTCAGAACAGTCATATAAGTCATCCCTTTTGTCACCCAGTGGGCCTGAGCTTTATAAAATGGTCGTTTTGCAGTGTCTTGATGATCTTAATTCTCAATTGGTGGGACAAAAAAGTTTTATTGAGAAATATAGGGAATAAGGACAGCGCCCATTAAAAGCAACGATATGAACGCCTAACGAACAAGGATAGATCCGTGTGAGTGAAACGAACCACGATCTTATCCGAAGGGTTGAACAAGCCCGGTCTTGGTGACTCTATATAAGAAAATATCTTTTTTTGATCAGGGGGAATGAAGTGCGTTTTCAGGAAGTGTCATTTTTGCAAGGCGTACGGATGCATTAACCTGTAAACAGGCTTTTAAAAAAGACCTATTTCATAAAGGTTCTTTCCTCCTGTTTGAATGAATTGCAGCCTCTGTCGGCAAAAAGAGCTATCCGGGTTTCCATGCAGCTATACCAAATCCCACAATCCTCATGGGTGCTTTACAGCAAGGGCATGTAAACACCGGTCGCGGGCGGCGTTCGATTTTTTTTATAAAAACATGCAGAATTAATTGTACCAGAAACAGCAGTTTTTTTGCATTCCCATGAAGAAACCCATAGTCTCTGACCCGTCGGAATCCTTTGGGCAGCACATGTTGCATGATCAACTGCAAGAAATCCTCTCCTTTGAGAGTACGGTATCGTGGTTTGCCGGTCTTGCTTTCAATATATTTAAAAGTTACCCGGCCGTTTTGATTGGAAACGATATTTTTTTCACTGATAACGCCACGATATAAATACTTGGATAAGTATTTCAATGCGGTTATTCCTTTTCCCACATGCTCGCAATTAACGACCCATTTTTTAGGAACGTTTCTGGGGAGGCGAAGTCCGTCATTTTTTAAAGCCGTCAGAAATCGGGCACGAAAGACCTTGGCCATGGCAAATTCATTAAAAAGGTATTTCCCTTTTTTCTTTTTCCATTGGCGTCTGCGTTGATCAACACCGCCGCCCGGCACCACGACATGCACATGCGGATGAAAATCCAGTCGCCGGCTATGGGTGTGCAATACCATGGTCATGCCGATTTCGGCTCCCAGATTTTTGGGATTCAATCCAAAATCCTTCAGAGTGCCGGCAACACAAAGGAAAAAGAGAGAAAACACTATTTTCTGGTGGTACCAGATCAATGGCCTTAGTTCATAAGGTAATGTAAAGGTCGCCATGAAATAGGAAACAGGCAGCAATTTAGGCAACTGACGGTCGATCCATTGGCTGGCCTCATGGTTCTGACATTTTGGGCAACTCCGGTGACCACAAGATAGAGGCCGCCATTCCCCATGATGGCAGTCCGGACACTCCACATAAAGTTCACCGGAATCCGGTGTGCGACACGAATGGCATTCATTGCCTTCAGATGACCCGGTAAGGCAGTATCAGCATACTTGATCATAAATGTATCGTAATATTGATTTATAATAGAAGACAGTTCCATGATCACACCCTCCTTAAATCAACATGAATCGTGTTCATGAGCGCATTAATGGTGGTCAGGCTGTCTTTTTCGGTAAAATCGGTGAGGTGTGTATATCGTGCGGTGGTCATGGGGCTGGAATGACCAAGGATTGCCTGGATATGACGAAGGCTTAAGCCGCGTTCAAGCAGATGCGTGGCAAAACTGTGGCGAAGGGAGTGTATAGAGATTTTTTTTTTATGCCGCATTCATTGACGACCACTTTCATGGCCTTTTGAGCACCGCCTCTGTCCATATGCGTTATTGCCTGTTGAATTGTTTTTAAGGAGCCGGTGCCATTGGGGAATATCAACGTTGGATGATGATGCTTTTTCCAGAGGGCACGCAATGCCTGCAAAGTGAGATCCGGCAGTGGCACCAAGCGATCTTTGTGCCCTTTACCCCGCCGGATATGGACCCTTTTCATGCCGGCATCAATATCGCGGACCTGAATGGATAATGCTTCTTCCAACCGAAGACCCATTGAGTATGTGGTTAATAAAAAAACACGATAGCGGAGTTTACGTGTTTTTTCGATGATTTTTTCGATTTCTGTTGGCGTGAGGATGTCCGGCAGGGCCTTGACCTTTGGCGGTTTTATAATTTTGAACCATTCCCAGTCACGGCCAAGGACGTGTCGCCAATAGAATTGCAGTCCGTTTCGGTCTATTTTGATAGTGCTCCATGAATGAGTCTCTACCAGTTCTCCGAAATAGGCTTCCAGTTGATCCAGTGTTAATTTATCCGGGCAGCAATCAAAATGATCTCTGATTCGCCGGACAGACCAGGAATAAGCATCAATGGTTTTTTGACTTTTACCCTGAAGTTTGAGTAATCTCAGGTGACGTTCGTAGAGTTTGTTAAATCGATTTACTTCTGATTTCTTCATAGTGTATACTCCTTTTTTATAAGTGACCGGAATTGAACACATAAATGAAGTATACACTATTTTTGCTTTTTCCGCCGCGTAGCGGCTTCGTTCAACAACAGCATGAAAAGGACAGGCTATTACGTGTAGCTTCACAACAAGCTGGTATTTTAAAATTTTTTAGATTTTAATATTTTTTTGTGAGTAATCCGCTCGCCATTTATGCTGGGCGTTCACGGCGACTGACTACAGTGGCCCCAAAAAACGAACAATGTTTTAAAGGATTATTTTTACCGGTTGTTAAAAAGGATAATTTAGCATGAAAATAGAAATTCTCGGTGCTGAATCACTGGGTGTCCGGGGACTGTGTTGTTTTGTTGCTGTTGCCGAACAAAGAATTCTCATTGATCCCGGGATCGCTCTGGGGTTTCTTCGTAAGGGCCAGGCGCCGCACCCGGCTCAGGTGGCGGTGGCCGAGGTAATCCGGGAAAAAATCATACAGGCCTGGAAGCTTGCCACGGACATTGTCTTCAGCCATTTTCATGGTGACCATGTTCCTCTGGCGGATGCAAACCCCTATCAACTGGATATCGCCAGGGTGGCGGATTTGAATCCCGGGGTCCGGATCTGGACAAAATCACCTGAATTTCTATCCGCCAAGGAACGAAAAAGATTCGCAGCCCTCAAAGATCGGCTGGATGCCCTTTGGCAGGAGGGGTTACCAGGAGTCGATCCACTGCGTTTTTCTGTACCCGTTCCCCATGGAGAGAAAACAGAGCGCAATGACAGGGTAATGATGACCCGGATCGAAGATGACTCTGTGTTTGTTCACGCCCCGGACATTCAGCTTCTGGATGACGACACCGTTAATCTTGTTCTTGAGTGGCAGCCGGATATACTGCTGGCAGGCGGTCCACCGCTCTACCTTGAACAACTGAGTTCGGAGTTACGTAACCGGGCCTGGAAAAACGCAGTGCGGTTGGCCGGTTCGGTGGATATACTGATTCTCGACCATCACCTGATGCGAAGCCTTGAAGGGCTGCAGTGGCTGGACAGGCTTTTCGTCGAATCCGGCCGCCGGGTCCTCTGTGCGGCCGATTTCATGAGAACACCGCGCCGCCTTCTTGAAGCTGAAAGAAAAACGCTTTATGACGAAATGCCGGTCCCTTTGGGATGGCACCAGGATTATGCGGAGGGGAAGGCTACCACGAAGGGCTTTCAAGCATTCAGACCAAGACAAACGAAAACGACTGACTGACATAAGGGAACTTCCAAATAGAGAAAACCTACTGATTCCCAAACCCGTTCTGAGCGCCGCAGTCCGGGCAATCCCAGGTAATTCCATTGCAGGACATGCCCCAGACATTTTCATACATACATACCTGGCAGATGGCAAACCCGCAGCGGCAGGTCCAGGAGAATGGGGTGATTTCACCACAGCAATGGCAGATCCGGTCTTTTGTCCGGCGTCGACGTTTTCGGCGGGCTTCACGTGATGTTTCGATCGGTTTGTTCATATTTTTATTTTAACCACTATTTAAACGGCAGTTTTGCCTGATTAGTTGTTGTGTCAATTTTCTTATATTTTCCCGTAAGGAAATGGGGTCGAACCAAGTAAACACTTATAACCAATTGTTAATATAGATCATAAAAAATTGACAGGCAGAAAAACAGCTCTTAGAAGGCTCTTTTTGGCATCAAAATGGCCCCTTTAAGAATATCAGGCTGTCTTTTGAGAATCCTTGTTGCAATAGGCATTTAAATGGCTCGTGCAAATCGGCATTTTCTTTCAGGGTATGTATGGCATATAACCTGAATTCCCGGAAAAATGTAACGATGAATTGTAGATAAGTCTGATAATAGGGCCTTGATACGATTTTTCTTGCCTTTTTCCTCGTTACATATTAGAATATTGTAACGAGGAGAGGATATCTATGGCGGCCATCGTGTATCAGACCAATAAAAAGACCGGGACCACTTATGCGTACGAGTCGATTTCATACTGGGATAAGGATAAACAGCAGTCCCGTGCGAAGCGTAAATGTATCGGACGTGTGGATCACGAAACACAAAAAATCATTCCTACCCGGAAAAGAAAAACGCCAACAGTTGGAGAGAGAACCAAACGGGGGCCAGTGCCTATCAAATGCGCTGCCCGCAGCTTCTACGGTGCGACCTACCTCTTCGACCACATCGGGGAGGATACCGGAGTGACGGAGGATTTGAAGACATGCTTCCCCGATACTTACCGGCAGATCCTGTCCATTGCGTATTATCTGATCCTGGAAGATAAGAATCCCCTAAGCCGTTTCCCACACTGGGCCGCACTCCACAGGCATCCCTACGGCAGTCCCATCTCCTCCCAGAGAAGCAGCGAACTCTTCGCCTCCATCACCGAGGACGCCAAGCAACGATTTTTCAGACTTCAAGGGAAACGCCGTGCAGGCAGTGAATACCTGGCATATGACAGCACGTCCATCTCCAGTTATTCAAAAAGTCTCAGGCAGGTCCGCTACGGCAAAAATAAAGACCATGAGCATCTGGCACAGATCAATCTAACCTTGCTTTTCGGTCAACAATCCCGCTTACCATTTTATTACCGGAAGCTGGCAGGAAATATTCCCGACGTGAAAACCTTGAGGAAACTGCTGGCCGACATGAACACACTGGGCTATGAGAAGATCAAGGTGGTTCTGGACCGAGGTTTCTTCAGTGCTACCAACATCAACGATCTATACCGGCACCACATGAAGTTCCTCATAGCCGCCAAGTTGTCGCTGAAGCTTGTGAAGACTCATCTGGACACTGTGCGGGACAAGATGCGCATCTGGACTCATTACAGTCAGGATTA
>Ga0307991_1003155_pt1 | contig 10800 bp, 9 predicted proteins | sample EllFjometagen131_FD_203146 | JGI IMG/M metagenome (GOLD analysis project Ga0307991, IMG submission 203146) | Marine microbial communities from Ellis Fjord, Antarctic Ocean - #131 | ecosystem: Environmental > Aquatic > Marine > Unclassified | place: Southern Ocean | collected 2014-10-08 | reverse complement strand
CCACAAGATCGATGAGGTTTTTGTCGGCAGCTGTATGACCAATATCGGTCATTTCCGTGCGCTTGGTGAGATCTTGCGTGGCGAGGGTCAGGTTCCGGTGCGGCTCTGGGTGGCGCCGCCCACAAGGATGGATGCCGAACAGCTCAAAAGTGAGGGCTACTATTCACTCTTTGGCAAGGCTGGAGCCCGTATCGAGATTCCGGGCTGTAGCCTCTGTATGGGTAATCAAGCTCGAGTTGGCGACGAGGCGGTGGTCTTTTCGACCTCAACCCGCAATTTCGATAATCGTCTCGGTAAGGAGGCGAAAGTCTATCTCGGTTCCGCCGAACTGGCTGGTGTTACAGCACTTTTGGGGCGTTTGCCGACGGTTGACGAGTATCTGGAAATAATCGGTCGCAAACTTCCTGTTGAGAAACATTCCAGGGTTTTCAAATATCTAAATTTTGCCCGAACCTCTGCATAAAACTTGACAATGATATTTGAAAAATGATAGACTTTTCGTTTCGCCGATTATCGATTGATTGATTTTTTTGGAGGTGCACCTATGGCTGATCGTTTCAAAAAAGTTCTACTGGCAATCGATTTTTCCACTTCAACTGATGATGTGATTGCGGTTGGGGTAAAATTTGCCCGTAATTATGATGCTCAGGTGATGTTACTAAATGTTATTGAGGAGGGTTTTGCCTTTAGCGGCCTTGACGGTATCAGCTTGCCGGTTGAGGACCTTGCCAGCATTCAGAACTATACCGCATCCCGTCGGGTGGCCCTGCATGAAAAAATGGATGGGCTGGTGGATTCTTTGAAAAAAACCGGACTTGAAGTTGAGGGTCGGGTGGTTGAAGGTCATCCAGCGTCGATGGTTGTTGATGAGGCTGAAAGTGGAGCCTTTGATGCCATTTTTATGGGTTCACATGGTTGGTCCGGGATCAAAAAGTTTCTAATGGGGAGTGTGGCTGATAATGTTGTGAAAAATTCAAGTTGTTCAGTGATGGTGGTGCGGGCCGCAGTTGAAAGTTGATAGTTTCTGCCTGCCTTAAAATTATTTATGGAATAAACAATTATGATTGAACGTTACTCACGTCCGGCCATGAGTCAGGTCTGGAGTGAAGAAAATAAATTTAAGAGTTGGCTCAAGGTTGAGTTAGCGGTCTGTGAAGTTTATGCCGAGCGTGGAGAAATTCCCGCTGATGAATGGCTTGAGATTAAAGGGAAAGCCTCCTTTGACGTTGCTCGAATCAACCAGATTGAAGCCGAAGTACGCCATGATGTGATAGCCTTTTTAACCTCAGTGGCCGAATATGTTGGTCCCGCATCTCGTTATATCCATCTCGGCATGACCTCTTCAGATGTCCTTGATACGGCCTTGGCTCTGCAACTTAAAGAGGCCGGTCAGATGTTGATGCAGGGTTTGGATCGGGTGCTTTCCGAGCTCAAACGTCGGGCTTTTGAATTGCGAGATTGTCCGATGATCGGACGTTCGCACGGCATTCACGCCGAACCGGTAACCGTGGGTCTCAAGTTTGCCATCTGGTACGATGAGATGCTACGTCAGAAAAAGCGCCTTGAGGCTGCTATTACGGATATTTCAGTCGGTAAAATCTCTGGTGCGGTTGGTACTTTTGCTAATATCGAGCCTGAGATCGAGGAAGCTGTCTGTCAGCGACTTGGTTTACAGCCAGCTCCGGCCTCAAGCCAGATCGTGCAGCGTGATCGGCATGCCTTTTTCTTTACGACGCTGGCCCTGGTCGCGGCCTCAATTGAAAAATTTGCTACTGAGATCAGACATCTGCAGAGGACCGAAGTAGGTGAGGTGGAAGAGTTTTTTCATGCCGGTCAAAAAGGTTCTTCGGCGATGCCGCATAAGCGTAACCCGGTACTTTCTGAGAACCTTTGCGGTCTTGCCCGTCTGGTTCGTTCTCATGCCCTGGCGGCGATGGAGAATGTTGCTTTGTGGCATGAACGCGATATCAGCCACTCATCGGTAGAGCGGGTAATCGCCCCGGATGCGACTATTTTACTTGATTTTATGCTCCATCGTTTTGCCGGGATGATGGAAAAACTGGTCGTCTATCCTGAAAAGATGCTGAAAAATATAGAATTGACCGGTGGTACCATCTATTCACAGGGCGTCCTGCTGGCCCTGGCCCGGGCCGGAGTTTCCCGAGAGGATGCCTACCGCTGGGTTCAGCGGAATGCCATGCAGGCGTTTAATGATGGCGGCTCATTTAAAGAGTACTTGATTAAGGATGAGGATGTTGCAAAATATCTCTCTGCTTTAGAGATCGAGGAAAAGTTCAGTCTTGAACATCATATGCGCCAGGTGCCGGCAATCTTTACCCGGGTTTTCGGGGATTAGTATACCGAACTTTTGATTGTTTTGTCTTAAATACTAAGGATAATTGAAAAATGGAACGCCGTGAAAAATTGTACGAAGGCAAGGCCAAGATCATCTATGCAACTGATGATCCAGAGAAAACTATTCTCTATTTCAAGGATGATGCGACCGCTTTCAACGGTGCTAAAAAAGGAACTATTCTAGATAAAGGGGTGATCAATAACCGGGTTTCAGCCAAATTGTTTCAGATGCTGGCTGAAAATGGGATTGAAAGTCACTTTATCGAGCAGCTTTCCGATCGTGAGATGTTGGCCAAAAAAGTTGATATAATACTTGTTGAGGTTGTGGTTCGTAACTATATTGCCGGTAGTCTAGCCAAACGAATGGGGCGTGATGAAGGTGTAAAGTTACCGCAGGCAATCGTTGAGTATTACTATAAGAACGATGCTCTTAATGATCCGATGATCAATCGTGATCATGTCCTGGTTTTTAAGTTGGCTACTGCCGAGCAGATTGATGCTGTCCGGGTTCTGGCCCTTAGGGTTAATCAGGTGTTGATTGACTATTTCTTCGAGCGCGATATTCTGTTGGTCGATTTCAAGCTTGAATTCGGGATCCACCAAGGTCGGATATTGTTGGCTGATGAAATATGTCCCGATACCTGTCGTCTCTGGGACCGTCATACCTTGGAAAAGCTTGATAAGGATCGTTTCCGTCGTGAACTGGGTAATGTTGAAGAGGCCTACCTTGAGATCTGCCGCCGGGTTTGTGGTGAACTGTAGAGAATGACTTCTCATAAACTGACCGTTTCACTTGAATCGCGGAGTTATTCGATTCATATTGGTTCAGGCTTGACCAAGACCGGCGGCGACGGCCTGTTGTTGCCCCGTTTGCGCGGCAATCAAGGGGTTGTGGTGACCAATACGACGATTGCTCCTCTCCATCTGAGGCGGGTGCAGGAGTGGTTGGCAATGGCCGGTTATGAAAGTACCGCAATCATTCTTCCGGACGGAGAAGAGTATAAAAATCATGAGGTCTTGCAGCGGCTCTATCAGGAGATCTTCCGAGCTGGACTCCAGCGCAATGGTTTTATCTGTGCGTTGGGTGGTGGGGTGGTTGGAGATCTTGCCGGTTTTGCTGCGGCTACCTATATGCGAGGCATCGATCTGATTCAGTTGCCAACTACCATCTTAGCCCAGGTTGATAGTGCTATCGGTGGTAAAAACGGGGTCAATCTGGAGGTCGGAAAAAATCTTGTCGGGACAACTTATCAGCCCCGGGTGGTGATCTCTGATGTTGATTTTATCGCTACTTTGCCGGAACGTGAGTGCCTTTGCGGGCTTGGTGAAGTAGTAAAATACGGGCTTTTGGCCGGCGATGATTTCATCTCTTTTTTGGAGATGAATCAGGTCGACATCGTGAAGCGAAAGCCACGTAGCCTGGCGACTATGGCGCACTTCTGTAGTCGTATTAAAGCTAATTATGTGGTTCGTGATGAATATGATCTTTTAGGGGTGCGGGCGGTTCTTAATTTAGGGCATACTGTGGGGCATGCTTTAGAGAAGATATCTGCTTATAAGATGCTTGGCCATGGCGAAGCCGTGGCCATTGGTTTGGTTTGTGCCCTGTCGCTCTCGCTAAATATGAAATTGTTAGGTGAATCCGCTTTTCTGAGAGCTTTACGGCTTTTACAACTGTATGGTTTGCCGATGCTGGTTCCTGGTGAAGCTGATCCCGATACGATTATTGATCTGATGCGTCGAGATAAAAAATCTGACGGTGGTCTGTCTATGGTTCTGTTGCGTGGTCTTGGTGATTCCTATCTCGATAATGATATTGATAGCGGACTTTTGCGAGAGGTTCTTGAACGTTGTAAAAAACCTTTAATTTTATAATTATTCTCTATTGTGGAATCATCTACTTCTCAAATATCATTGTTGATCGCTTTTACGGCCGGGGTTTTCTCCTTTATTTCGCCTTGTGTCTTACCGCTTATTCCTTCATATCTGACCTATATTACCGGCATCTCTTTCGATGAGCTGGTTGAAAATCAGAGTCGATCGGTACGCCGGCGAACCCTGTTTCACTCCCTCTTTTTTATTCTCGGGTTTACTTTGGTTTTTGTGGCCCTTGGGGCTTCGGCAACCTATGTTGGTAATTTCTTTCAGGAGAATCAGGCTCTCATTCGGCGGATTGGTGGGGTTATTGTTATTCTTCTCGGAATTCACATTACCGGGCTTGTCAAACTCAATCTCCTTGAACGTGAAAAACGTTTTGAATTTAATGATAAACCTTTGGGTTATTTGGGTTCAATACTTGTTGGAATCGCCTTTGCCGCCGGTTGGACCCCCTGTATCGGACCGATCCTGGCAAGCATCTTGCTCTACGCCAGTACCTCTGAAAATGTTGGTGGTGGAATTATTTTACTGGTTGCCTACTCCTTGGGATTAGGGCTTCCGTTTCTGATTTCGGCCTTGGCTTTTAACACTTTTTTGGCTTATTTTTCACGTTTTAATCGATATCTACGGATGGTTAGTATTGTCAGTGGTGTTTTTCTCGTGATCGTAGGTCTATTGTTGATTTTTGATTGTCTTTCCATTTTTGTCCAATATCTGAACATGTTTCTTCCTCAAACTGGTTAATGGTTTTAATCGTAAAGGTAAATAAATGAACAAAATTTTTATTCCTATATTGGAAGTCATCGGTTTTTTCCTGGCCGTCTGTGGTATTGCCATGTGGTTGATGCACGATCTCTACATTGTTGCATCTGTGGTAATTGGTATCGGTTGCGTGATGGTTCTGCTTGGCATGTGGATTGAAAAGAAGTATGTTGGCTATTATGAAGACTGAGTGAGCTTTAAGATTAATTGAAAAAAAGGTGAGTTTTATAAAAAAAAGAGGCTGTGGAGTATCTACTCCATAGCTTTTTTTTTATACTGGAGCAGGTCGAAGGTCTTTTGTCACGGATGAAATCTTCCTCTAAAGCGATAGTGACTGTTTTCCAGGGTTAGTGGTGTTCATCTTATAGCTCTCCAGATTTGGTGTGAGTAGTAATGATTGCAGGATGCAAATTATCTGTTGCGGGGTTTATTTTATTACAATAGTTCATTGCTTATTACAAGTAGATTGCTGTTTTGTAGGAGAGCTTTTTGGGGGAATTTATAATCTTTTTTAGTGTTACTAAAGGCTTGACAATTGGGAGCTAATTACAGTAGGGATTTAGTTCGGGTGTCTTTTTCAGGTTTGACTTTATTTAAGTTTTAGTTGTCAAAGTTGTTTGTATCTGTCAATCCCAACTAGTTTTCAGGCAAGGACAAAAAAGTATGAAGCCATATACAAGTGAAAATTTGAGAAATGTAGCAATAATTGCACACGGTGGAGCTGGTAAAACCTCTTTAGCCGAAGCAATGCTTTTTAATAGTGGCAGTACAGCTCGGTTGGGGAGTGTTGATAATGGTACATCGGTACTTGACTCTGAGCCCGAGGAGATAAAACGTAAAATTACCCTGACCAGTGCGATCCACCATTTTGATTGGCAAGGAAAACATATTAACATTATTGATACTCCGGGATATGCCAATTTTATTGTTGATACTAAGGCCTGTTTACGGGTGACTGGTGGAGCTGTTGTTATTGTCAGTGCGATTTCCGGTGTCAAGGTTCAGACCGAGGTGGTCTGGAAGTATGCTGATGAATTTGAAATTCCCCGGGTTGTCTTTATTAGTAAGCTGGATCGGGAACGAGCCGATTTTGACCGAGCGGTAGGGGAGATGGAGGCGACTTTTAAATGCTTTCCTTTGGTTCTTCAGTTGCCGATTGGTAAAGAGGAAGATTTTGTTGGGGTCGTTGATTTGGTTACCATGAAAGCCATGCTCTACGGCAATGATCAGAGCGGTAAATTTACAGTTGAAGATATCCCTGACCATCTTCAGGACGCGGCTGAAGAGGCCCGGGAAGCGATGATTGAACGAGTGGTCGAAGCCGACGATGATTTGATGGAAAAGTATCTCAGCGGTGAAGAAATTACAATTGCGGAGATCTACCAGGCGACCCATGAGGGTGCCATGACCGGCAAGTTTGTGCCGGTTGTTTGTGGTTCAGCCATGAAAAATATCGGTGTTCAGCCGTTAATGGATCTGATCTGTAGCTGTTTGCCTTCACCGTTGGAGCGACCTTCTCAGGTAGCTGAAATTCTGGCCGAGGGTGAAGAACAAAGACTTATCCCCGATGCTGACGCGCCTTTTTCAGCTCTCGTTTTTAAAATTATTTCCGACCCCTTTACCGGTCAACTTTCTCTTTTTCGTGTCTACAGCGGAACCTTGACCTCAGATTCAAGTTGTTTTAACAGTAGTAAGGATCGTAAAGAACGAATTGGCCAGCTCCTGAAATTAGAAGGTAACAAGCAGGTTCCGATTGATAAATGTGTTCCCGGAGATATCGTGGCAGTCGCTAAACTTAAGGAGACGGTGACCTGGGATACGCTTTGTAGTGAGAAAGCGCCAGTGCGTTTAAAGAGGTTTGAAATTCCCGCCCCGGTGATCTCTTTTTCGTTGCGGCCCAAGAGTAAAGGTGATGAGGAGAAACTGGGTGGTGCCCTGTCTCGGTTGATGGCCGAGGATCCGACGATCAGTATTAATCGTAATGAGCAGACTAAGGAGCTTGTCGTTTCCGGCATGGGGCAGGTTCATATCGAGGTGACCGTCGATCGTATCAAGCGCAAATTTGGGGTTGATGTTGAACTTGATGCTCCAAAGGTGCCATATAAAGAAACGATCAAGGGGACGGTTTCGGTTCAAGGTCGTCACAAGAAACAGTCCGGTGGCCGGGGTCAGTTTGGTGATGTCTGGCTTAAAATTGAGCCGCTTCCTAAAGGTGGAGGTTTTGAGTTCGAAAACAAAATCGTTGGCGGCGTTGTGCCACGTCAATATATTCCCGCAGTTGAAAAAGGGGTGCAGGAGGCGATGGTTGGCGGGGTTCTGGCCGGATACCCGGTAGTTGATTTTAAGGTCTCTCTCTATGATGGTTCTTATCATACAGTTGACTCTTCTGAAATGGCCTTCAAGATTGCCGGTTCGATGGCTTTTAAGAAAGGCGTTATCGATGCTAAACCGGTTCTTTTAGAGCCCATTATGTTGATGGAGATCAATGTTCCCAACGACTATATGGGAGATATTATCGGTGATCTTAATAGCCGTCGCGGTAAGGTCAACGGGGTTGAGCCGATGGCTAATAGTCAGCTTATCAAGTCCCAGGTGCCGATGTCCGAAGTCTTGAAATATGCTCCGGATCTGCGTTCCATGACCGGCGGTCGCGGGATGTTTACGATGGAATTTTCCCATTACGAAGAGGTGCCCAGCCATTTGACCGCCAAGATTATCGAAGCAGCTAAACTGGAAAAGGAAGAGAGTTGAGATTGGTTTATCAATGACAAAAGTGAAAAAAAAACGTAAGGCTGAAAAGGGGCAAGATGGTTGGTTAGGGAACCTCCTGCGTTTTGAGATTGTGGTTCTTCTCTTTGCTCTGATTGGTTTTTATTATGTTCTCTCCTTTTCACCGATCCGGATGCCGAAAGAGCCGATTGTCAGTCCACGTGTAAGCCTGGCTCCTTTGCCACCCGCCGTCGAGTTGCAAAAAGTTGTGCCGTCTCAGGCCGTAAAGCCGCAGTCGGTTGAGACCGCGGTACTAGATCCATCACCATCGGCTGAGTCGGTGCCGGCCCGAACTCTTCCCGCTCCCGCTCCCGCTTCTTCGGTATTAAATCAGGTGGTTGAGGTGGGAAGCTATGTTCTGCAATCTGATTTGCAAAGATTTCGTTCTCAACTTGAGGCCTTGGGTTTTGCTGTGAAAACCGAAATCCGAAAACGTTTGACCCCGATGTCTCGAGTTTTCCTGGGGCCTTATCCAAGTCTGCAAAAAGCTAAAAAAATGATAGCCGTGGCCCGCGGTATGGGGGATAAGCCTTTTCTGCAGAGGTGGGATGCCGGTTATGTCGTAGTTGTAGGCTCCTTCTATTTGGAGGCCAGTGTCGTGGCTTGGGAAAAGATGTACCATGTGGCCGGGCTTGACCCAATGGTTCAGAAGGAGAGTCTGCAGATGTCGCATACTTTCCTTCTGATTGACGGGCCCGGGGTGGTTCGGAACCCGGAAGAGGTGTTGGCCCGGGTGCAAACTGCCGGGTTTCCCCGAGCTTTTCTCAGAACAACCTCACAAACCAGCGCCAAGTAATGTAAAGTTGTCTGAATGATCAGAGCGAATGACATTGTTGAAAAGGTTGCCGATTACTATCCGGCGGCGGATTTTGATACCATTCGCAAAGCTTATGCCTACAGCGCTTATGCCCACCGTAATCAGGTTCGCCTCTCCGGTAAACCCTATATGATTCACCCGATTGAAGTTGCCAATATTCTGGCTGAGATGAAAATGGATGTGGCCAGCATCGCTGCCGGTCTCCTCCATGATACCCTCGAAGATGATCCGATGACTTCAATCGAGGACTTAAGCCTTCGTTTTGGCGATGAAATTACCTCTTTGGTTGAAGGCCTGACCAAAATCAGCAAAATAAAATTTAAGAGCTCCCGCGAACATCAGGCTGAGAATTATCGCAAAATGATTCTCGCCATGGTCAAGGATATTCGGGTTCTGGTAATCAAGCTGGCTGACCGTATCCACAATATGCGGACCCTTGATTTCCAGAAACCTGCACGCCAGGAAGCGATTGCCCAGGAGACTTTAGATATCTATGCACCTTTGGCCAACCGCCTGGGGATTTCATGGATGAAACAGGAGTTCGAGGATAGTTCCTTGCGCTATCTGCAACCGACTATCTATCACGAGTTGGAGGGAAAACTCGCCCGTAAAGAGCTCGAAAGCCGTGAATTTATCGACAAGATTATCAAACTGGTGTTGCGTAACCTTGATCATAATGGCATCAGTGGTCAAGTGGCCGGGCGTCTTAAGCACATCTACAGCATCTATCGCAAAATGGTGAGGCGTGATATCGCCTTTGAACAGATTTACGATATTATTGCCTTTCGAATACTGGTTTCCGATAAGGTAGAATGTTATAATGTGCTTGGTATTATTCATGCTCTCTGGCGGCCGGTACCGAGCCGTTTCAAGGATTTTATCAGTATTCCTAAAGCTAATATGTATCAATCGCTGCATACTTCGGTGATTGGGCCGGACGGCCGTTATATCGAATTTCAGATTCGTACTTGGGATATGCATCAGATCGCCGAGAAGGGGATTGCCGCTCATTGGCACTATAAGGAGGGCTACCAGCTCGATGACTATGATCGCAAGCAGATGGGCTGGTTACGGCAGATGATCGAGTGGCAGCAGGATGTCAATAATCCCAGTGAGTTTCTTGATTCCGTCAAGATCGATCTTTTCTCCGAGGCGGTCTATGTTTTTACACCGGCTGGCGAGGTCAAGGAACTGCCGAGTGGTTCAACGCCGATCGATATGGCTTATATTATACATTCTACTGTCGGTGATCATTGTAGCGGAGCCAAGGTCAATGGCAAACTCGTGCCTTTGCGTTACCAGCTCAAAAATGGCGAGATGGTTGAGATCATTACTTCCAAACGTCAGCATCCCAACAAGGATTGGCTGGCCTTTGTCAAAACCAGTAAGGCGCGGAGTAAAATTCGTCAATGGGTTAAAAAAGAGGAGGAAAAACGTAGTATTGAACTGGGCCGTGAATTTTGTGAAAAAGCCTTTGCCCGTTTGAAACTCTCTTTTAACCAGGCCTTAAAAAACGGCAAGCTGCAGGAGGCCGCGGTTGAATTCTCCCTTAATCATACCGAAGCTTTGCTGGCCGCTGTCGGCCGGGGAAAACTTTCGGCTCAGCAGATTATTAATCGGATCTATCCGGAACTGCGTGCACAGCGTAAAGGGAAAGGCCAGAAAGAGGAGGATAAGCCAGCTCGCAAAGCGGCCGGGGACGGTATCTCAATCAAGGATATAGATGATGTTATGGTGCGTTTTGCCAAATGTTGCAATCCGCTGCCGGGTGACGATGTCGTCGGATTTATTACCCGAGGTCGAGGCTTGACGATCCATCGGCGTAATTGCCGGCATGTCCATCAGGGTGATTCGGAACGTTATATGGATGTCGAGTGGAACCTTGAGCGTTCGACCTCGCACTCGGTTAAAATCCGGATTATGTGCGAAGATGTCAAAGGTATGCTGGTCGCCTTGGGAACCGCGATCAGCAGTCAGGAGGCAAACATTGCCAGTGGTTCCATAAAGACCAGTATTGATCACAAGGCGATCTGTTTTTTTGAGGTTCAGGTCAAGGATCTTGAACATCTCAAAAAAGTAAAGCAGGCCGTGCGGGCGGTTAAAGGGGTCTATCAGGTAGCCCGCATGAGTTGAAGGTCGAGAGCCTGAGTGGCCCCTTGTTTATAAACAACAAGAAAACCCGGTATTAGTTGTTCACTAATACCGGGTAAGGGGAAATA
>Ga0307991_1003153_pt1 | contig 10803 bp, 8 predicted proteins | sample EllFjometagen131_FD_203146 | JGI IMG/M metagenome (GOLD analysis project Ga0307991, IMG submission 203146) | Marine microbial communities from Ellis Fjord, Antarctic Ocean - #131 | ecosystem: Environmental > Aquatic > Marine > Unclassified | place: Southern Ocean | collected 2014-10-08 | reverse complement strand
AAGTGTTAATGAATACTTTAACGGAGGATGAGATGCAGGGAGGATGGAAACTTCTTTTTGATGGTAAAACTGCAAATGGTTGGCATAAATTTAACCAAGATACTATTGATGAAGGATGGTTAGTTGAGAATGACTGTTTTGTAGCGCTTGGTAAAGGAGGTGATATTGGTGGAGATATTGTTACTGATCAGGAATTTGACAATTTTGAGCTGAAGATTGAGTGGAAAATTTCTCCAGGTGGAAATAGCGGAATATTATATCATGTTCTTGAAGGTGATTATCCGGCAGTTTATGCAACCGGACCGGAATACCAGTTAATTGATGATATCGGGTTCCCACAGAAACTTGAGGAATGGCAGACAACCGGAGCTAATTATGCAATGGATCCGCCAAAGAATGCAAAGATAAAACCTGTTGGTGAATGGAATTCTTCGAGGATTCTTGTAAATGACTCACATGTTGAACATTGGCTTAATGGCGAAAAAGTAGTTGAATATGAATTGTGGACTGATAAATGGAAGGAAAAAGTTAAGAACGGCAAATGGAGTGAATATCCAAAATATGGTCTTGCTACCAAGGGGCGTATTTCCCTTCAGGATCATGGAAGTGTAACCTGGTTTAGAAATATTAAAATTCGTGAATTATAAAATTATGATACTTGCCATGAAATACATGAAATATTTTAGAATAACACTGATACTCTTTTTTGTTACCTCAATCTGTGCATCGGGAAACCTTGATAACCCTCCTCAGGAATCAGAAAACGGTGAATGGGTTTCTGTTTTTAATGGTAAAGATCTTGCCGGATGGAAGATCTATGGAACTGAGAAATGGTATGTAGAGGATGGATATCTGATATGTGAAAGTGGTACTGATAAGAAATATGGTTATTTTGCTACGGAAAAGAAATATACCGATTTTGAATTTAAAATTGACTTTATCCAGGAATCGAATGGGAATAGCGGAGTCTTTTTTCGTTCCTCAATCGAGGGAACAAAAATAACCGGCTGGCAGGTGGAAGTTGCTCCTCCTGATCATGATACAGGGGGTATATATGAATCATATGGACGTGGTTGGTTGGTACAGATACCGGATGAAAAAGAAAATATTCTGAAAATGGGTAAATGGAATAATCTTAGAATAAGGGTTGTTGGGGATAAGGTGACAACCTGGCTTAACGGAGTTAAAATGGTTGAACTGGAAGATGAAAAAATAGGTGAGGCTACCGGTTCAATTGCCCTTCAGATACATGCCGGGGGTGGTATCAGGATTAGATGGAAGAATTTATTTGTTAAAGAGATATAATAACCGAATTATAGATTATATTTATGAATAATAGTTTGAATTACTCAAAAAGCCAGCTCTATCTGCTGACTGTATTAAGGGTTGCGATAGGCTGGCATTTTCTTTATGAAGGTTTGGTTAAACTGGCAAACCCCGATTGGTCTTCTATTGGATTTTTATTAGATTCGAAAGGAGTTTTTAGCGGTCTCTTTTATTCTTTAGCATCTAATCCTGATGTTTTGAAGGTTGTTGATACATTGAATATTGCAGGTTTAATCTTGATTGGTCTGGGTTTAATACTTGGTTCATTTACACGACTCGCAACTATTGGTGGAATTGTTCTGTTGGCTTTTTACTATCTTTCACATCCACCTTTTGTAGGATTGAAATATGTATTACCAATGGAAGGTAGTTACCTGGTTGTTGATAAAAACCTGATAGAACTGGTTGCTCTTTGTGTTTTACTGGTATTTCCTACCGGTCATTTGCTGGGATTTGACCGATTGAATTATCTCATAAGGAAAAGAAAGGGCGGAATAGAGGAATAGAGGGAGTAGAGGGAATAGTGGAACGAAATATTTAAAATAGTAATGGAAAAGGATAAAAATCAGGAACCCCGGCAAGGGGATCATTCAGGAGAGAAACAACAGAAATTTGTAAACAGGAGAGATGTACTAAAAGGCATTGCAACTGTACCGGTAATTGGAGCATTAGCCTATGGGTGGTGGAGAAAAAAACGATATGACAATTTTCTTAATAACCAGTTAAGTAAAGAGTTGGGGATGTCGTACGAATTTCCTCCGGCACCTGTATATGCCAGAGATGGGAAACCGGTACGTCTCGGACTAATAGGTTTTGGTATCCGTGGACCTCAAATTGCACAGGGAGCAGGTTTTGTTCACCCTGAAGAAATTGATAGCGCAAAACAAGCAGCACGGGAAAATTCAGCTGATAAGCGCTATCAGAATTTTATGGAACAAGAAGATTTGAACCTGGTAGTAAATGGAGTTTGTGATGTGTTTGATATTCATGCTGAAAGGGCTATTAAAACAGGAGCCAATGTTAACAGGGTTGGTACGGATGGTAAGCTTGGAAAACTTCCAAAACGTTATCGTACATACAAAGAATTACTTGCTTCGGATGATATTGATGCTGTAATTATTGCTGCACCTGATCACTGGCATGGTCCTATGACCATTGAGGCTGCAAAGCATGGCAAACATGTTTATTGCGAAAAGCCTATGACATGGACTGTGCCGGAAACTTACGAAGTTGTTAAAGCTGTAAAAGAGAATAATATTATTTTTCAGCTGGGTCACCAGGGACGACAAACAGAGAGTTATGTAAAAGCTAAAGAAGCTATTGAGAAAAATATCCTTGGAAAAATTTCACTAATTGAGATTACTACTAATCGTAACAGTCCCAATGGAGCCTGGGTTTATCCTATTCATCCTGATGCAAGTAAGGAAAATATTGACTGGAAACAATTTATCGGACAGGCACCATGGCATGAGTTTAGCCTTGAGCGCTTTTTTCGCTGGCGTTGCTGGTGGGATTATAGTACCGGTTTGTCAGGCGATCTTCTAACTCATGAATATGATGCCATGAACCAGATACTTGGACTGGGAATTCCTGATTCGGCTATTTCCTCTGGCGGAATATATTTCTATAAGGACGGACGGACTGTTCCTGATGTGCTACATACAATATTCGAATTCTCGGAAAAAGACCTGAGCCTGATGTACAGTGCTACACTGGAAAGTAATAAGGACAGGGGTAAAGTGATAATGGGACATGATGCCAGTATGAAACTGGGAAATTCTATAACTATTAACGCAGATCCTGAATCAACCAGGTATAAGAATAAAATGAAGAATGGTGTGATCGATCCGACTCTTCCTATCTATTCATATATCCCGGGACGGAAGAATGTTGATGCAGTAACCTCAGCTACTGAACAGTATTTTGCAGATCGAGGTCTTTTATATACCTACCGTGGAGGAAAAAAAGTTGATACAACACACCTTCATATTCATGAATGGATTAACAGTATTCGTACAGGCAAACAACCTTCATGTAATATCGATCAGGGTTTCCAGGAAGCAATGACTGCCCATATGGGGACTATTGCATATAAAGAAAACCGGAAAGTATTCTGGGATCGGGATAATCAGAAAATTGTTTAAAAAAAAGCTCAGGACCGTTTGGATCCTAAGCTTTTTCTATAAATTGATTAATATCTATAATTGAGTTTTACCTATTTTATCCCCACGGGTAAAACTAAAAATTACATCAGGATTTTTTATTTACACTACCTACACTACCACATTAGCACATTCATTATCTCTTCACCTCTTTACCTCTTCACTTTACCAATACTTATATAACTATAGCAATTCCGCTTTTAATAATAATTATTTTTAATTAACTTGTGAAGCAATATTTATATACATTTCTCAATTTGAACGTACAATAATTACAATTTAAAAACACAAATATGGAACGACGAAATTTTCTTAAGAAAACCCTGGTTGCCGGTACGGTTTCTGCAGTTGCAGGAAAATCACTAATTGGTAGTCCTTTTTTTAAAACAGTTAATCAGAGTCAGAAGCAAAAGTTTAAACTAAATTATGCTCCCAGTTTTGGTATGTTCAAGAATCATGCAGGTGAGGATTTGATAGATCAGATTAAGTTCATGGCAGACCAGGGTTTTACGGCTATGTTTGATAACGGACTGATGAATAAACCTCCTTTGCAGCAGGAAAAAATCGCAAAAACTATCGATCAGCTTGGTATGGCTAAAGGACCTTTTGTACTATATGCTGATTTTAGCAAAGAATCGTTTGTTCTTGATCATAAAGATGTTCGTGATATGCTGACGAAAAAAATGAAGGAAGGTATTGAAACAGCAAAACGTACAAACTTCAAACAGTTACTTGTAGTACCGGGACGTTATAACCAGCGTATGGAATGGGATTACCAGACAGCTAACGTTATTGAGAATCTTAAATATTGTGCAGAGATACTTGAACCCTCCGGAGTGGTAATGGTGCTTGAACCCCTGAACCCACATGATCATCCGGGGTTGTTCCTCACAAAGATGCCCCAGGCATACAATATCTGCCGTGCAGTAAATAGTCCCGGTTGCAAGATTGTTGATGATCTTTATCACCAACAGATCACAGAAGGGAACCTGATCCCTAATATTGACAGGTCGTGGAGTGAAATTGCAGCATTTCATTTGGGCGATAACCCCGGACGCAAAGAGCCGACAACCGGTGAAATAAACTTCATAAACATCTTTAAACACCTGTTTGAAAAAGGGTATAAGGGTGTTTTATGCATGGAGCATGGCAAATCCAAACCCGGCAAAGAGGGCGAAAAAGCATTGATCGAAGCATACAGACAGGTGGATAATTTCTAATTATTCTTAATCTTTAGATTCTGATCCGGGAACGTGAAAATGCGGTTCCATATCCATTTTACCTAACTCGTAAGTTTTCGGTCCCAATCTAATATCGGAATTCATCATTTCATCCCATGTTACTTCTTTTCCGGTGTAGGCAGATATTCGTCCCATAATGGCTGTCATGGTTGAGATTGCAATATTCTCGCCTTCATTAATGGGTTCATTTTTCCTGATAGATGTTACCAGATCGATGTGCTCCTGATCATAAGGACTTATTTTAACATTCTTCATCTGTTCACCGTTTTCATCAAGCGGATATTCATAGTTCCACTTCTCAGTCCCTTCGGGAGTCCAGATTGTATTGCGGCAGTTGGAATATCCCTTTGTTCCACGAACATATTCTGACACATTGTTAGTACAACCGTTTATTTGGCGGCACATACTATGCATATGAAAATCATTGTCATAAATAAAATCCACGCTGAACATATCATACTGGTCACCTGTTACTCTTCTGTGTCTTGCACCAAAACCAACTGCTTTCACCGGGTGTTTGCCCGAGAACCAGTTAACTACATCAAGGTTATGTACATGTTGCTCGGTGATATGATCACCTGAAAGCCATATCCAGTTCACCCAGTCGCGAATCATGAATTCCATATCCGACCATTCAGGTTGACGATCGCGGTACCATAATTGTGATCCATTCCAGTATACATTTGCACTTACAATATCACCAATAGCCCCATTTACTATTTGTTCATAAGTTTTAAGATAGTCTCGCTGGTGCCTTCTCTGTGTTCCGGCAACAATTGAGAGACCAAGAACTTTAGCTTTTTTCGCGGAGGCCATTATTGAACGTGCCCCAACCGGATCAACAGCTACAGGTTTTTCCATAAAAACATGCTTTTTGGCTTTTACTGCTGCTTCAAGCTGTTCGGCTCTGAAGTGCGGTGGAGTAGCAAGAATAACTATGTCCACTCCGCTATCTAAAACCTTCTGGTAGGCATCGAAACCAAGGAAGCAATTTTCTTCCGGAACTTCAACGTCATTTTTCTCTTTCAGCTCCTTTTTAGTATCATCAATCCTATCCTGAAAAATATCAGCTAAAGCATGTATCTCCAGATTAGAACCTGCATTGAGAAAATTCAGAGCAGCCCCTGTCCCTCTTCCTCCGCAACCAATAAGTCCGGCTTTAAGTGTAGGTCCGTCGGGAGCCTGGTCAGAAGGTACAGGAATAATTACTTTCTTTTTAGTTTCATTACTACAGGCATTGGCAAGTCCAACCACGCCAAGAGTGGTCACTGCTCCGATAGCTGCTGTGTTACCTAAAAATTTTCTTCTTGAGATTGATCCTTTTTTTTCTTCCATAAGTTAGTGAGTTTTAATTTATTTGTTATGTATTTATAGTATATTGAAAACTTCCTTATTTATTTTGCTCAGTTTTATTTTCTGGTTCACATACCACTCTAAATCCTACATGATTACAGTCGGAATACCACCAGATACTTTTTGGCATCTGGGGATCGGTCATTAACCATTTATCAGTTTTTGTATAATCCCTTGATGCATTTCTTACATTTTCAGCTCTGCTTTTAAATGATCCCCCTCTGATAACATGTTCGGTTCCTTTTTCAGGGCCAGATGGATTGATAAGCGTATCTTTATTATATTGTTCGTAAGCATTTGGTGCGTACCAATCAAGGCAGAACTCGGTAACATTTCCAAGCATATTTTGCAAACCAAGCGGATTGGCTTTTACTTTACCTGACTTAATGGTTTTACCAATTTTTGATCCTATAAAGTTAATATATTGATATATTTCATCACTGTTTTTTGAAAATATTTTACCAAAAATCCCTTTTTTCTTAAAATCTTTTGGTTCCCCTTCAAAAAAGTAAGAACCTGTTGTTTCTCCCCGGCAGGCATATTCCCATTCGGCCTCGGTTGGAAGCCTGTATTTTTTCCCGGTTATTTTTGATAGCCACTTGCAGTATGTTTTAGCAGCATGATAGGTCATAGTGATAGCCGGTCGTGTTCCTGTCCCCCATCCCTGGTCTGGTGCTCCCCATGGAGGTGTTGCTCCGGTGATTGCATCGGGATCGATATTTTGTTTTTTGCTCCGGTCGGTTGTACGTCCCTCCGAATCAGTAGCATTGTAAAAGGATAAATACTCATCCCAGGTAACCTCCGTTTTAGCAATGAAAAAGGGAGAAAGTTTTACTGCCCGGACAGGTTTTTCATTTGGCTGACCTGCTTTTTGATCAGGGCTGCTACCCATTTGAAACGTTCCTCCCGGAATTGCAACCATATCAAACTTTACATTGGATCCGGGGATGTATTCTGTAAAATTTTCAAATTTCTCAATTCTGGCGGGATGAGTGAAAATAATTTCATTTTCCGTAACAACTGAACCAAAGGATACATTTTTTGCATGAATAGCATCTTTGGAATAATGACCTACCTGTAAATGGCAGTTTATGCAATGGAGTTCATCTTCATGTTCGCTGTAGTAAAGGTGTGCTTCATCACCATCTTTTGATAGTTGCAGCGGGAATAGATTTTGATGACATTTTTTGCATGATATCTCATACGTATGGTTTATGGCATATTCAGGTAATGACTTTTGCTCCCAGTTGAATTCTGAACTGTCCTTAAATAATTTACCATACAGATCCCGTATTCCTGTTATTGCTTTTTCCTTGAGATAACCCTGACCTTCAGGTGGGAGGTGACAATCAACGCAATGGACAATTATTCCGCTGGGATTATCAAAATGTGTGGAAAGCTTCCATGATGAATGCGTTTGAGGATGGACATGACAAGAGGCGCAAAACCGGTCAGTTGAAGTTAAATGAAAAACTTTTCTGCTACCTGAAATGAAAACTGAACCCAGAACAAATCCCGTTAATGCTATAAGTATTGTTTTATTCGGAAGCATTTTTCTTCTATTCATAAAAGTAATAAATTGGGATCGTTTTTAAAATTCTTGAAAATACTATAAAAAAATAAATTTTCATATGGATTTTATTTTTTAATTAGTAATTTAGAGGTTTGTATTTTATTAATCAGAAATAACTATAAATTTAATTCTAAAAAATTTAATTATGAGTAAATCAAAAGAAAACAAAAAGCTTAGCAGACGTTCTTTCATTGGCCGGACTGCAGCAGCTACTGCCGGGTTTACAATTTTACCCAGTTATGTAGTCAGCGGACTTGGTCATAAAGCACCCAGTGATAAATTGAATATTGCAGCTGTTGGTATTGGAGGGATGGGTTTTGCTAATCTGAAAAACATTAAAGATCAGAACATCGTTGCTCTTTGTGATGTGGATTGGGGTTACAGTGAACGTGTTTTCAAATATTATCCTGAAGCAAAAAAATATAAAGACTTCAGGAAAATGTATGACGAGATGGGTAAAGATATTGATGCTGTGGTTGTTGCAACTGCAGATCATTCACATGCCACTGTTGCAGCTAATGCAATTGCAATGGGTAAGCATGTATATGTACAAAAACCATTGACTCATACGGTTTATGAATCACGGTTGCTTACCAATTTGACAGAAAAGTATAAAGTGGCTACACAAATGGGTAACCAGGGTTCTTCAGGCGAAGGGGTTAACCTTGTGAGAGAGTGGTTATGGAATGGTGAAATTGGTGATGTAAAGAAGGTAGAAGCTTTTACCGATCGCCCAATATGGCCACAGGGACTTAATCGTCCAACAGAGGAGATGGCAGTGCCTGATACATTGGATTGGAATCTTTTTCTCGGTTCAGCTCCCGTGCGTCCTTACAATGCAATTTATCATCCATGGAACTGGCGTGGCTGGTGGGATTTTGGCACAGGTGCACTTGGTGATATGGCTTGCCATATTCTTCATCCTGTGTTTGTCGGATTAAAGCTTGGGTATCCTGTAAAAGCTCAGGGTAGTTCAACCTTACTTCTTAAAGATTGCGCTCCTAATGCTCAGATGGTTAATCTTACTTTCCCTGCACGTCCCAAGCATGAAGGTGTTAATATCAATCTTAATGAAATTGAAGTTACATGGTATGACGGCGGATTACAGCCACAAAAACCTGAAGGATGGCCTGCCGGTAAAAGCATGAATGATGACGGAGGTGGAGTCCTTTTCCATGGTACAAAAGATACTCTGATATGTGGTTGCTATGGTAAAGATCCATGGCTGTTGTCAGGTCGTGTACCTGATGTTCCGAAAACAGTACGGAGAGTTGAAACAAGTCATGAGATGGATTGGATACGTGCTTGTAAAGAGAGTCCTGAGAATCGTGTTGAGTCTGCTTCTTCATTCAAAGAGGCAGGTCCTTTCAACGAAATGGTTGTTATGGGTGTTCTTGCAGTTCGTTTGCAAGGACTGAATAAAGAACTTGAATGGGATGGTGAAAATATGAAATTCACTAATATCGGTGATGGTGAAAATCTTCGTACAGTTATTGCTGATAATTTCACAATTAAAGATGGACATCCAACATTTAAGAAGGATTGGACTAAACCATTCAGCGCAAAGCAATTTGCGGAAAAACTGATCAGGCACGATTATCGTGAAGGCTGGTCGTTACCCGATATGCCAAGTTAATATATTGTTAAATCAAAAAATATAATTTAATATGAAAATCAAAAGATTATTTTCTATAATAACAATTTTAGTTATTGCTATTATGGTTTCATGTAAACCCGGTGTTAAATCATCAGAGGAAGAAACCAGTGCCGAGGCTGTTGCTGAAGCAGTGGCTGAACTTAATACACTTACTGATAAAGAGGTGGAAGATGGATGGATTTTGATGTTTGACGGGGAGTCTGCAGGAAAATGGCGCGGATACGGTAAAGATAATTTCCCTGGCGGATGGAAAATTGCTGACGGAATAATGCAATGTGTAGGTTCCGGGAGAGGTGAAGCCGGTGCAGACGAAGGTGGTGACATTATTTATGATCAAAAATTCTCAAATTTCGACCTGAAACTGGAATGGAAAATTTCAGAAGGTGGTAACAGTGGAATTTTCTACCTTGGTGAGGAAAATCTCGAATTGGGTCCTATCTATAAAACAGCTCCTGAACTGCAGGTGCTGGATAATGAAAAACATCCGGATGCCAAAGCCGGTAAAGATGGCAACCGCAAGGCAGGTTCATTGTACGACCTGATACCTGCAGTTCCTCAAAATGCTAAACCGGCAGGTGAATGGAATAGTGTAGAGATAAAGGTTTATGAAGGATCGGTATGGCACTATATGAATGGTGAAGTTGTACTTGAATATCACCTGTGGACACCTGAATGGAATGAACTGGTTGCCGGAAGTAAATTCCCGGAATTAAATCCTGACTGGGCTAATGTTGCTTCTGAGGGGTTTATAGGTCTTCAGGATCATGGCAATGATGTGTGGTACAGGAATATTAAGATCAAAGAATTGTAATTATTATAATAAATCTACAAGAAATGGAAAGGCTGAATGGTCTTTCCATTTTTTATAAAAATTTATAAAAATGGATCGAAAAAGAAGAGAATTTATAAAAAAAGCAGGGATTGGTGGAGCAGGATTAATGATTGCTCCTTCATTACTCAGAGCAGGTATGAATAATTCTGATATGTTCTTTAAGATATCAATAGCTGAATGGTCATTGCACAAAATGCTTTTTGCTAAGGAGCTAACCAATCTTGAATTTCCTGAGTTTGCAAAGAAAAATTTTGATATCCATGCATTAGAGTATGTAAATCAATTTTTCAAAGATGCCGGAAAGGAATACCTGACAGAGCTTAAAACCCGGACAGATGATCTGGGAATGAAGAATGTTCTTATTATGATTGATGCTGAAGGTAATCTTGGAGAGACAGATGATGCTAAGCGTCAAAAGGCTGTAGAAAACCATTACAAATGGGTTGAAGCAGCAAAATTCCTGGGATGTCATTCAATTCGTGTTAATGCCCGTGGCAATGGAACAATGGAAGAGGTAGCCGAAGCTGCAATTGATGGTCTTGGAAAACTGACAGAATATGCTTCAAAGGATAATATAGGTGTGATAGTTGAAAATCATGGAGGATACTCATCTAATGGGAAATGGATGTCTGATGTAATTCGAAAGGTTGATAATCCTA
>Ga0307991_1003151_pt1 | contig 10805 bp, 6 predicted proteins | sample EllFjometagen131_FD_203146 | JGI IMG/M metagenome (GOLD analysis project Ga0307991, IMG submission 203146) | Marine microbial communities from Ellis Fjord, Antarctic Ocean - #131 | ecosystem: Environmental > Aquatic > Marine > Unclassified | place: Southern Ocean | collected 2014-10-08 | reverse complement strand
TCCCGGACATAAGGTCTGAAAAATCCATACTGACTTTGATAGCAATCATCCCAGACCATCTCCAAGTCTTCAAAATGATCTTGCACGCATTGGAAGTAAGGCGTCTTATGCGGATTACGTGGTTCGTAAAGGTCATATAATTTTTGGGCATTGCATGCATTGAGCATAGGGAATCACCTGGATAATAATGTTTAATATTTACCCAGATGAGAACTAATATCAATATTAAATTATTAAATATCAATATGTTGTGTCGGAACAGGACTTTTGCGCTATAGATCGGGTTGAATCAATCTCCGATTATGTCAAGAAATAAAACTTTGGTGAGGCAAAGATAGCGCTCACCATCAAAACCCTCCTCCCCAGTGCATCTTGCAATAGCTATGCGTTACAGCAATTGAAAATCAGAGAACCACAAGATACAACATTAAAAAATTAACATACCTGTTCATGGCACCCGAAATAATTATCAAGGCGGATTCGAATCCTGTTTAACCTCAATAGCACCCTATTATATGACCCATGTAGAGAAAATCTGGTGTTATCCCGGTCTTATGGCTGCATTTGCAGGGGGAAGTTTCAAAAAAATGATACCTAATGAAGAATTGCTGACCAACTGCAACCGAACACTTCAGGGACTGAACCTCTCTTTTGACCCCATGCTTAAAGACAAGCTGGCAGCATCTTTGGAAACAAAAAGCTTTCTGATGATCGGTTCCCCAACCATCTACAGAAAAGAACAGAGAGTAAGCAATATTTTTGATAAAAAAGGAATAGACCCAAACAATTTTCCTTTGGAAATACCTGTAGATGTCAATGTTTCAAAAGAAATAGAAAAAAGATGTGCGGCCTATATTCTTCCGGATAGAAGCAAAGCACAGAAAAATCAGTTGCAAAAATATCTGCCAAGTCAATGTAAATATTAACAACAATTTCGACACGGTACGTTGGCACCGTCATCGGTCTTCTTGTCGGCCTCATTTTTTTTAGATCTTTATCTTTTTTTTAAGAAAAAGAGGTAAAATCGTTTTTTTTAAAACTGCCATTCCTGCATCAATAGATTTTTCGTGATCTCTGAACCATTTTCTGAATAAATGAATAATTCGTCCATATAGTTAATATTTATCCTTTTAAGTTATATTTTAATTCTGGTTTTAGTCCTAGCAACAACCATTTTTTATTTTGCACAACCATATCTTATTTAAAAAAAATCTCAGGCTTGTAATCACCGCTACTTTATAGTATTCTTCTATATACACTTGCGTTGGAATTCACTGTCGATCTTGAGCAGATTTCCCATGCTTACCATTGACTGCGCAACTTAGTTTGCTTTCTGAACCGCACACTGAATTTTAGATTTAAGGCTCACGAAAAAATACGTCTATGAAGATCAGGCATATGCCTCTACCTATTTTTTCGCATGCCTTGATCTTGAGCAAAAGCCCTCACTTTTGGATGGACACTATTGAAAAATAACCTATATAAATAGCCGCAGACAATGCAGGGAGAATAGCAATGAAAAAATCAGTTGTTATCATTTTATCCGTACTGCTGGCAGTTGTTTTCATCGTCTTATTATTAGTCTATCGCCAGTATGCTGATAAAAAAGCAACTCTTTTAACCTGTAAGGAGCAGTTATCCGAACTCGATCAAAAAATTATTCAAATAACCGGGAAAAATACCGAGCTCCGCGGGCAAGTGCTTGCCGGTGATAAAAAACTTGAGCACTTGGAAAAGACCCGGCACCGTATTTCAGCTCTGGAAAACACCGCAAAAGCGCTCCGGGGCCAGGCTGCTTTTTCAGACGACACGATAACAGAACTGAAAAACCGGATTCAAAATTTTCAGATTCTTATTTCCGAACGCAACGATCTGATCCGGACAAAGGAAGATGAAATCGAACTCCTTCGAGGCCGGTTTTCCGATTGCAAGAATGAAAAGGGTGCAGCTGATGAGCGGATGGGACAATTGAGATCCGACCATGAGAGTGCCGTCCTGAAACTCAATCAGGAAATTCAGAACCGGGATCAGAAAATAGCAGCGCATCTGAAGCAACTGGAAGCAACGGGCAACCAGGTTCAACGAGCCAGGCAGGAAATCGCTGCAAACCAGGAGAAAACTGTCAGCCTCGGGGGCAAGCTTTCCGATTGCAGGAATGAAAAGGGTGCAGCTGATGAGCGGATGGGACAATTGAGATCCGACCATGAGAGTGCCGTCCTGAAACTCAATCAGGAAATTCAGAATCGGGATCAAAAAATAGCAGAGCATCTGAAGCAACTGGAAGCAACGGGCAACCAGGTTCAACGAGCCAGGCAGGAAATCGCTGCAAACCAGGAGAAAATTGTCAGCCTCGGGGGCAAGCTTTCCGATTGCAGGAATGAAAAGGGTGCAGCTGATGAGCGGATGGGACAATTGAGATCCGACCATGAGAGTGCGGTCCTGAAACTCAATCAGGAAATTCAGAATCGGGATCAGAAGATAGCGGAACATCTGAGGCAACTGGAAGCAACGGGCAACCAGGTGCAACAAATCCGGCAGGAAATCACTACAAACCAGGAGGAAATTGCCGACCTCGGGACCCGGCTTTCCGATTGCAAGGGTGAAAAGGATGCGGCCGATAAGCTGGTGGGACAACTGAAATCCGACCATGAGAGTGCGGTCCTGAAACTCAATAGGGAGATAGGAACGCTTGACGACAAACTTGAAATGGAACTCTCCCAAGGCGACGATATCGAAAAAAAGCTAGAAAAAACCAGGGAAAAGATTACACTTCTGGAGAATCAGGCTTCCGCGCTCAGGGAACAGACGCATATATCCGAGTCTCAGACAGCTCAAATAAAATCAGATCACAAGATCACTGTGGCGACACTGAATCAAGGAATTGCAGAAAAAGACCGCAGAATCACCGCGCTGGAGCAACAACTGAAAAAAATCAAGGCCGAGGCGATTGCGATTACCGGTAAAATCAGGGCACATGAGAGCAGAATCAAATATCTTGAGCAGCGGATTTCAAAACTTTTTGGCGAAAAAGAACTTCTCAAAACCCGGATGGGTCAACTAAAATCCAGCTATACCGCCATCACATCCGATCTGAAAAATCAGATCTTAAAAAAAGAAGTAACCATAGAGGAACTAGAAGGTAAGCTTAGCATCACATTTGTGAATCGCATATTGTTTAAATTCGGCAAGGCAACGATTTCTTCACAGGGAAAAGGTATTTTGACAAAAGTCGGAACGACCTTGAAAGAACTCAGGGACAAAAAAATACGGGTGATAGGACATACCGACAGCATTCCCATAATGGAAGAATATCGTTACAAATTTCCTTCAAACTGGGAGCTTTCGGCTGCCCGTTCAGCGGCAGTAGTCAGGTTTCTGCAAACAAAAATCGGCATTGACCCCAGGAATCTTGAAGCTGTGGGACGATCGTTGTATGACCCCATCGCCCCCAATGCAACAGAGACAGGGCGGGCGAAAAACAGACGGGTAAATATTATCGTGACACCCTTGATAGAATAAAATAGGATGGCGCCTCCCCCCGATCAGGGGGCGCCATCACATGTTCAGGCGGTTTATGGGAAAAAACAATCGGAATACTATTCCTATCTTAAATAATTGAATATTAAATGAACTACCCCGCAGCAAAGCTGCGAGGTATCAAAATGAATTTTTATCTTTTTAACCCCGATGCAAAGCATCGAGGAATTCTTTTGATTAAATTAAGACAAGAAAAACAGGGCACTTCGGTTCCCCGGCATAAACTCACCGTTTCAATCAATATCCAACAATCAATCAGATTCCGATCCATCATCCAATCCGGCCAGGTGCTTGAGATCACGGTACCGCTCCATATATTCTTCTTCAAGCCGAGCCGTCAGTTTTTTGGACTCTTCAGGAAACGTTTTCTGCAACGACGCATACCGGACTTCACCGGCCAAAAAATCCTGCAGCGTGCCGTCGGGTTCCTTTGAATCCAGAATAAAGGGTTTTTTACCCTCATCTTTCAGGACCGGATTGTAACGGTAAAGGGGCCAGTATCCGCATTGCACGGCCAGTTTTTCCTCTTCCTGGCTCTTGCCCATACCCTTTTTAATGCCGTGGTTGATGCAGGGCGCATAGGCCATGATCAGAGACGGTCCGTCATAGCTTTCCGCTTCGGTAACCGCCTTCATAAGCTGCTGCTTGTTGGCGCCCATGGCCACATTGCCCACGTACACATACCCGTATGACATCATCATGCCGCCCATGTCCTTTTTGGAGGTCTTCTTGCCGGAAGCCGCAAACTTGGCCACGGAGCCTGTGGGTGTGGCCTTGGAGGCCTGGCCCCCTGTGTTGGAATAAACCTCGGTGTCAAAGACCATGACATTGATATCCTCACCCGAGGCCATTACATGATCAATGCCGCCGAATGAGATATCATAAGCACTGCCGTCGCCCAGAAAAATCCAGTAAGATTTTTTGGTAAACAGCTTTGACATACCATCGATTTCACTCAACAAAGCGTTGTTTGCATACTCAGGCAAAAGCGCTTTTAATCGGTCCCCGTATGTACGTGACCCCTCGGGGTCTTTCATGTTATCAATCCACCCCTTGAGGGCATCCCTGACCGGCTGGGGGATATCGTCGTCCATGGCCTGTTGGGCCAATCCGGCCAACTTGCGGCGCTGCTGAAAATGCCCCAGCAGCATGCCGTAGGTAAATTCGGCCGGGTCTTCGAACAGGGAATTGCCCCAGGTGGGTCCGAATCCGTCCTGGTTGACGCAGTAGGGAATGGCCGGTGCGCTGCCGCCCCAGATCGAGGAGCAGCCGGTGGCGTTTCCGACGACCATTCTCTCACCGAAAAGCTGGGTGAGCAGTTTGGCATAAGGGGTTTCACCGCAGCCTGCACAGGCACCCGAGAACTCAAGCAGGGGCTGACAGAACTGACTGCCCTTGACCGATGTCCGCTTGGTCAGATTGTCACGGATCGGCAGGGTTTCGGTATACCGGTGGTTGGGTACCTGAACGGCGGTCTGGGTCTCTAACGGCCGCATGACCAGGGCAGGCTTTTTGGCCGGGCAGATATCGGCGCAATTGCCGCAGCCCAGGCAGTCCAGGGTATTGACCTGTATACGGAAATGATACCCCTTCAGCTCCTTTCCCACGGCTTTTTTGGCCTCAAAACCATGGGGAGCCGCGGCCAGTTCCTCATCGGTGAGCAGCACCGGCCGGATGGCGGCATGGGGGCAGACCATGGCGCACTGGTTGCACTGAATACAGTTGTCAATATCCCATTCCGGCACTGTGATGGCCACTCCCCGTTTTTCATATTTAGATGTGGCTACCGGAAAGATGCCGTCAGGCTGGAAAGCGCTCACCGGCAGGGTGTCGCCCTGCTGGGCCACAATGGGCCGCATGACGTTTTTAACAAAATCGGGTTCATCCACAGCAGCACCACTGTCCCCGGCAGCATCGGCCCAGGTGGCCGGGTACTTTATTTCTACGAGATGATCCAGGGCCCGGTCCACCGCGGAATGGTTCATATGAACAATCTTATCGCCCTTTTTGCCAAACATCTTCCTGATCTGATCCTTAAGATAGCTAATGGCCTCATCAACCGGAATCACGTTGGCCAGTTTGAAAAAAGCGGTCTGCATGATCATGTTGATACGGCCCCCCAGTCCCACTTCACCGGCCAGTTTGACCGCATCGATATTGTAAAACTTGAGTTTTTTAGAAACAATGGTTCGGCGCATGGCTGCCGGGAGTTTTTTCGTCATCTGCTCCATGGACCAGTTGGAGTTCAGCACAAAGGTACCTCCGGCCTTGATCCCCTCAAGGACATCATACATGTCGACATAATTTGATTTGTGGCAGGCAATGTAATCGGCCGTATCGATCAGGTAGGTGGACTGGATCGGGGTTTGCCCGAACCGCAGATGGGAGATGGTCACGCCGCCGGATTTTTTGGAATCATAGGCAAAATAGGCCTGGGCATACATGTCGGTGTTGTCGCCGATGATCTTGATGGCGCTTTTATTGGCACCCACGGTTCCGTCAGCCCCCAACCCCCAGAATTTACACTGAACCGTTCCGGCAGGGGCCACATCCAGGCCATTTTCAACGTCCAGGGAGGTATGGGTGACATCGTCGGTGATACCCACGGTAAAGTGATTCTTGGGGGTCTGGACTGCCAGATTGTCAAAAACCGCCTTGACCATGCCCGGGTTGAATTCCTTGGAACTCAGGCCGTAACGGCCGTTAATAATGGCCGGCATCTGTCCGCCACGTTCCATATAGGCCGTGCAAACATCCTGGTAAAGCGGATCGCCCAGGGCACCGGATTCCTTGGTACGGTCTAAAACCGCTATTTTCTTAACGGTTGCAGGAATGGCGCCAAACAGATGCTCGATGGAAAAAGGACGATAGAGCCGGACTTTAACCAGCCCGACTTTCTCTCCCTTGTCCGTCAGAAAATTAACCACCTCTTCAATGGTTTCGCAGGAAGAGGCCATGGATATAATAATATTTTCCGCGTCAGGGGCCCCCACGTAGTCAAATAGATTATAGGACCGGCCGGTCAAATCACCGACTTTTCCCATGGCATCAACCACCAGAGCGGGTACTTTCAGATAAAAAGGATTGGCGGCTTCCCTGCCCTGAAAATAAATATCCGGATTTTGCGCGGTCCCCCGCAATTCGGGCCTTTCCGGGTTGGCGCCGCGTGCGCGGAAAGCCGCCACCGCGTCCCTGTTTACCAGCATGGCCATATCCTCATATGAGATGAGTTCGATCTTCTGGATCTCATGGGAAGTACGGAACCCTTCAAAAAAATGAACAAACGGAACACTGGCGTCAATGGCGGCCAGGTGGGCCACCAGTGCAAGATCCATGGCTTCCTGCACGGAAGCGGATGCCAGCATGGCAAATCCGGTCTGACGGACCGCCATGACATCCTGATGGTCCCCGAAAATGGAAAGGGCATGACCAGCAATGGAGCGCGCCGTGACATGGAATACCGCCGGCAGCAGTTCTCCGGCGATTTTATACATATTGGGAATCATCAGCAGCAGGCCCTGGGACGCGGTAAAGGTGGTGGTCAGTGCCCCGGCGGCCAGAGAACCGTGTACGGCCGCGGCAGCACCGGCTTCCGACTGGAGCTGACGCACCAGCATTTGCTGCCCGAACACATTTTTAAGGCCATTGGCCGACCACTCATCACAGATCTCGCCCATGGGCGAGGAAGGTGTGATGGGATAAATAGCCGCTGCATCGCTCATGGCATACGCCACATGGGCGGCTGCGGTGTTCCCGTCGATTGTCTTCATTTTTTTTGTCATTATCGTACTCCTTAATTTGGTATTCTCGGCAATCACGGCCTCACGCTACCTTTTTAATATAGGTGCATGGGCTGAATTATTGTCTGTTGATCCGGCTGTGCGGCCGGTGTATTTATTAAATGATGGGCATGAGGAAGAAGCTAAGTGATTTCATATGGCCGTGGCCTAAAATCCAAACCGCATTGCGGTATACCGGTCAGTGCTGAAGCCAGGTGTGACAAACCGAATCAATTAAACCGGTGTGGCAGGTCGCCGACGCCTGGAGGATAACAGCTCCAAGCCCAAAGACGGAAGATATTTCAAGTAACAAAATTTGTAAAGAAAAACTTTGGAAATACAGCAATTCTAATTATGAATTTGGTCGGAGCAATATATTTGGGTATTTTCTCGCCTCATGATAATTAAAAAACTGTTAACATGTTGTTTTAATAAATAATAAATTCTATAAACAAACACACCGTCTTGTGCTGACAAATAATGGGTAAGTGCTGGTCATAAATGCAGTGATGCAGGTTCAGTGGCTCACCTTTGCGCCGGTGGCCAGGGAAGCCAGACTTGTCTATGGCGTTACGGCACTGCAAATCGATCTCCTTTCCATGATTTTTATGGGCGTATTCATCGTCATATGCATTCCGGCCTCATATATTATTGATACGTTCGGTATCCGAATCGAAGTTGGCCTTGGTGCGATACTTATCGCCGCCTTCGGTCTCTTGAAAGGACTATATGCACATCATTATACCATAGTTGTTGTTTCACAGATCGGGCTTGCGGTTGCCCAGCCGTTTATTCTTAATTCCACCACCAAGGTGGCTGGATGCTGGTTTCCGGTAAAAGAAAGGGCAACTGCGGTGGGCATTGCGACCCTGGCGCAGTTTATTGGTATTATATGTGCCATGATTGTGACCCCCTTGCTTGTCACCCAATTTTCGATCGTTGGAATCATCCTTAGCGCTATGCTCAAGGAATCGCCAATGATCCAGATTAATCAATAAAACACAGGAAGCCCCCATTAATAGGCAGATCAGGAGAAAAAACAACTCCCCCATATAACAAGATACCAAGGGGTTGGCTGGACATCCGTGCTCAGGCTGATTTCACATTTTCTCCCTTATATTGCAAAGGCTCCCATTCTTTGCACTACAACAGGCGCAACATGATGAGCTGCAGCCCCCCTGGCCCTTATAGCGCCGAATAAAACTCCTGCCACTGTAAAACACGGCAAGCGCTACGATCAAAATCACAATTATCGTGTCCATATATCCTCCATTTCACCTTACTATTATCAACGGGATATTTTCTGAAAATTATCTGTTGCCCGTCTCTGGGTCTTTATTTCCGTGTCCTGGGAAAATCCCATATCACAAATTCTGCACCCGAGTTCACAGCTTGCTTTTACCGTAGAAATTGTCCCTGCCTGGTCAACTTCCATTTTCCGCATACTTACCTTGTTCATTATCATTTTCCATGATGTGTGTTCATTTAAATGTAAGGTATGACTAACAATGTTAATTGTCAATTTAAAAGTTAAGCTAAACAAACATTAAAAGATTTGACTTATTAAGTCTGCCTGTTTATTATAAATTTTTATAACAACGATGGAAGCTCATTGCAGAAAAAGTATGAGAAAAAACGTAAACAAACCTATTGAATTATCTGAAAGCCTGGAAGATTACCTTGAAACCATCCTGGATTTACAGATCAACCATAAGGTAGCAAGGTCAAAAGATATCGCTAAAAAAATGGGCGTCAAACAGGGGTCGGTCACGGGGATGCTGAAGAATCTGGCAACAAAAAAATTTATCAACTATCAGCCCTATGGGTTTATTACCCTGACCCCGGAAGGGAAAAAAATAGCCCGTGAGATCAAAAGAAAGCATTTAATTATCAATGATTTTCTTTTTCGAATTTTACAGGTAGATGACGAAAAAGCCGATAAAACAGCTTGCAGAATGGAACATATTATGGACAGATCCATTGTAGACAGGCTTGTGGATTTTATCGATTTTATTGACACATGTCCCAGAACCGGTTCTCACTGGATAAAACTTTTCGGGGAATACTGTGCGACACACGAGCAGGATCGATCAAGGTGTATCAAATGCCTTGATGATTGCACCGCGCGTCTGAAATAAAAATTCCTGATAATGCAATGTCCTCAGCCCTTACATCGAAACGAAACTTAATAACAGCCCGTTTGCAGGCAGCAAAACAACATGACCGCTGCAATGACCAAACCAATCGGTGTTTAGAAAAAATTCGGATACTGCAAAGCAATTTTTTAACCAAACCGCTGGATATAAATTTTTTTAAACAAACGACCGCTCAAATTTTTGCATCACTCAGAGTAGTTGGAAATAAAATAATAACCATTCGATCCGGTCTGATATACCAAATTTATAGGTATTTCCGGATCATAAATAACGAGGTTTGCATCATGAACTGCCTCACCAGATCAAACGCCTTAAAAATTTTCATTGCTCTCATCGTCATGACACTGATGACCCGGTTTGCATATGGTTCCAATCCGACCGTAAAAATAGGGGTGCTGGCCAACAGCGATGTTGAGCGCTGTATGGCAAAATGGTCCCCGACGGCTGACTATCTTTCAAAAACAATCCCCGGGCAGAGATTTAAAATCATACCCATCGATTTTGAAAATATTTTACCGACCGTCGAAAATGGCGATGTCGATTTTGTTTTAGCCAACCCCGCCCTCTATGTCGAACTGGAAGTCAAATATGGCGTTAACCGAATCGCTACCTTAAAAAAAAAGCGACTGCAAAGGACCTATACAAAATTCGGGGGAACAATTTTCTGCATGAAAAACCGTGAAGAGATCCGGCACCTGATTGATCTTAAAAACAAACGTTTCATGGCGGTTCATCAAACATCCTTTGGCGGCTGGCAGATGGCCTGGCGGGAGTTGAAGGAGCGCGGCATCGATCCATTGACCGATTTTGCTTCAATAACCTTTGGCGGAACTCAGGATGCAGTTGTGAATGCCGTCAAAAATGGAACCGTGGATGCCGGCACAGTTCGGACCGATACACTTGAGCGAATGCAACTGGCGGGTAAAATCAGAATTGACGACTTTCGTGTTATTCACGAGCATGGCGGTGGTAATGTACACCTACCCTTTGTTCATTCCACCAGAGCGTATCCGGAATGGCCCATGGTAAAAGTCAAACACACTTCCGATAAACTGGCGGAGCAGGTGGCCATAAAACTGTTCGAAATGCCGGAGAATTCAAATGCGGCGATATCCGCATCATGCAACGGATGGACAATCCCGCTAAACTATCAAAGTGTCCATGACTGCCTGAAATTTTTGCAGTTAAGACCCTATGAAAATATCAGTCGAATTACGTTTCAGGATGTCTTTAAAAAATATCGAGTTGTTATTTTTCTTTTTCTGATACTGTTTTTGATTATGACAACCGCGATTATTTTCATAGTAAAACTGAATCAAAGAATCAGATCATC
>Ga0307991_1003146_pt1 | contig 10813 bp, 12 predicted proteins | sample EllFjometagen131_FD_203146 | JGI IMG/M metagenome (GOLD analysis project Ga0307991, IMG submission 203146) | Marine microbial communities from Ellis Fjord, Antarctic Ocean - #131 | ecosystem: Environmental > Aquatic > Marine > Unclassified | place: Southern Ocean | collected 2014-10-08 | reverse complement strand
CATACGGGTCCAGCTTTTGAATTTCTTCGGCTGACTTATTCCATTCAGGGATACCCTCACCGCGCAAATAAGCTGACATATATTCCCCCACATTTGGAGCTGTCTTTGTGTCTCCCAATAGACTTCTCAATGCCTTTGTAATAGTCGGACCTAACAGGGGAGCCGCCATTAGAGCTGCGGGTATCGCCGCTGGCATTGCACCGATGCTACTCAGCAATCCTTCTGTTCCGGCTTCTGCCCCGGCTTTAGGTACTGCTCCTTCTGTCAGTGACCCAAGCAAGTTGAGTCCTCCCGCACCTGTTTCTTCCCCCGTTAAAGAACCGAGCAAATTGAGTCCTCCTACGCCTGTTTCTGCTCCTGTTAATGACCCAAGCAGAGGCAATCCCCCGGCTGTTGCTGTGGAACTTCCCCCGCCCAATAACGAAGCAAGGGTTGAACCTCCTGCACCAGTAGCCGCACTTTCCCCGCCTCCCTTCAGCAAACCAAGCAGGCCACCACCTGCTGTCTCACCTGCTGCCGCACCTGCTGCCGCCTTTGTAGCATCACCTAAAAGTTTTTTTCCAGTAAGCATCTCATATAAACCGCCTATTCCGGTTCCGACATTGGTTAAATCCCCAAGCACTCCGGCAATGCCTTGCAGACCTGACGGGCCTTCAAGATTCACTTTTTCAGTCGTGGTTGTGGGAGATATTTGGCTCATCAGATTTTGGGCAAACCTTTGAGAACCCGAAAGGAAAGGCATTTGTTCCCCACCACCAAGAGATACGGACACGGATTTGTTGAGAGTGTCCTCATCTAATCCTTTAAGGTAGTCGTCCCATGCGGTTGTTTTTGTTTGTGTGGCTTCGCCTTTCAAATTTCCGTAGCCAAACACATCAGAAAGAAGTCCCATTATAATCTCCTTAATACATCAGCATCTTTGCCATCAACTCATACGGTGCATTTGGTTGCTCGGTAATGCTTTCACCTGTTGATTCCGATTTCTGCAATAACTGCCCCAAATTACCAAGCTGACCGGGTAGCTGTGTCTGTGCCAATAACCCTTGTAATAGGGATTCATACCCTTTATTACCTACATTTGTGGCAATGTTTGAGGCGGTTCCTGCCATGGCATCCCCGGCAACCGTACTGTTCAACATTCCCTTATTGGACAGTTGATTCAAAGTACCCTGAAACGCTTCCGGTCCCAATGCCTGTTTCATCAGGGAAGAATACTGACCTTGCAATGTGGGGGTTAAACTCGACAATAACCCCGGCAACTGCTGTGTGGATTGCTGCAACGCTGGCATTAAGGTCTGGCCAAACTCATTGCCCCAATCCATTCCGCTTGAACTCTGTTGCGTGGACTTTGAAGTAGGGTACACATCTGTAGGAATGTCGAAGTTAAATAGTGATGTCATTTTTTGTTCCTTTTGCTTCCGCTATTAATTGTGTATGACTTTTTTCAAGATGTTTTGTAGCCACATTTATTAACTCTTGTGGACTATTTGCACCTGTTATTACAAGCGATTGCAATGCAGTCATGTTTCTATTGCTTTCTGTGGCTTGTTGCATACCCTCCATCTGCCCCATGCTTGCCCAAGAAAAATCAAACATCCACAAATCAAGGCATTGTCGCTTAATTTCTTTCTGTAATGGATTGCCTTTCTGTGAGACGGTAAGCTCAATCCATGCCGGACAACCTTCTTCCCCATCCCATATTTTTTGTGGACACCCTTTTTTCTCAAATCGTTTTAATCCTCTTATGCAAGGCGGTTTTTTCATATTTAGTCCTTTGTCGCAGCGATCACTTCTTGATAATGGGGAGCCGAACTCGCCCCCGTTGCCCCTGTGCCACCTGCTCCCGTTGCTCCTGTTCCGGCAGCACCAGAAGTTCCACTGGTAAGACCCGTACCCGAACCCGTACCCCCTATGTCATATCCTCCCTCTGTCGGAATAGAATGCGTATGGCTTGGGCCTGTATGTTGATGGCTTGGGCCTGTATGAGTATGAGTGCTTTGCGGATTCACGCTGCCACCACTCCCGATATTACCAGCCGAGGCATAACAAATCATTGCATTGTCTTGCCAATCAGCCTTTCGAGTCCATCCAGTAGGTGCAGCATTTTGACCAAACAACATTATAGTTCCTGTCACAATCAGATGAGCAAACAGATAGTCATGTGAAGTAACAACAGCGGAACTATCCACACCAACTTTAGCCTCTAACGCTTCAATAGCATCTTGAGGGTTGTTTATATCAGCCGCCATTACATCAGTAGTATTATCGACTTTAGCTGCATAACTATCTATTGTTGTTGGGAAATTTGTTGACATTACTCAATATCTCCAAATAATTGTATTTTTTCAATGAGACTAAGTTCATCGAACTTGCCATTGTAATATCCATCTGCCATATTTCTCAAAAATGATTTCAACTGATTTTCAGCATATTGGTTTGAAGTCATACCATTTTGATTTGCAATTTTAGTTAGTGCACTTCCGTAAAGACCGTCTAATGTGAAATTTATAGTTGTCGCCATTATAATTTCCTATGAACTTGCCAAAACCTCGGCTGTTTCCAGCTTGGCTAATATTGCGTTTATTTTAGACCCCAGGGCATCTAATTTATCATCAATATCAGACCTATCAACAGTTTCTCCGGTATCTGCTACCGTATGAGAAGCTGAAGCATCTGCTTCATGCGCCTGTTGATTAATTTTAACGGCTGATTTCCATGTTCCGGGTGTTCCCGCCCCGGTACAAAACATTGGCTTACCACTTACAAAACCTGTATCCCCTATTTCAGCCGCCCCTGAAGGATTGGAACTTCTTGCATAAAAATGTAAATCCGCAACTGTTTGTTCCGCTGCTATGTAAAACGGAACAGTTTTAGCCGAATGATGAATATAAGCAAGGCAACCGGAACCGTACTTAGTACCGTCACCATACTTGAAAGTGCTGTACTTGCCAGTAGCAGACGTTAAGTATAATCTTAAACCGTCATTATCTATAATAATTGCCTTGCCGGATGAGGCAGTTTTGAAAAATCCATCTGCGTCTAAAATTATACTCCCCGCCGTAATCGCTCCCAAATCGGGACTTATATCTGAAAGACCATCCACATTTAATTGTGTAACTGGTTCCCATTCCCCGACTTTTACCTGATCATCCCCCGCGCTCGTTGCCCTGTAAGGTTTGTTGTTATCATTCGTATCGAACCATAAATCTCCGGCATCCTCGGCAGTAGGTACGGAATCTTGATAAAAACTAACTATTTTGCCGTCTGAGGCGGCTTGCGCTGTGGCTGCATCTGAAAGTGCCTGCGCTATATCCGTATCCCTAATTAACTCCCAAGATGTCCCATTGTGCCGATATGACTTGTTTTTGTCACTCGTATCAACCCAAAGATCGCCCTCGCTGCTTTCAGCTTCAGTTGGTTCGGTATCTTGATAGAAGGTTACTATTTTACCATCAGCGGCGGCTTGCGCTGTGGCTGCATCTGAAAGTGCCTGCGCTATATCCGTATCCCTAATTAACTCCCAAGATGTCCCATTGTGCCGATATGACTTGTTTTTGTCACTCGTATCAACCCAAAGATCGCCCTCACTGCTTTCATCTTCAGTTGGTTCGGTATCTTGATAGAAGGTTACTATTTTACCATCAGCGGTTGCCTGTGCGGTTGCAACATCAAAATCTTCAGGAAGATAGAGCGTAATATTACGGCTATCCATCTTGTACTTACAGACCAATTTAGTAGTCTCTAATTCTGTAGTCCTTGTTGATGCTGAACTTCCACAACCCATCAGTACGACATCCTTCTGTATTTAAGAGCGATTCCGTTCAAGTAAAACGGACTCCCGCCCAATTCTATGTTTCTTATGGTTATCAATACCGCCCTGCTGTTAAAGTTAATGTTTTGATACAATAAGGGGTCTGTCACGGAATTTGGACTTGTCACGGTTAATGACGAAGCCACAATATCCTTTGCTGAAGACTCCCCGCTTACATAAAAATAAGAATCCACGGTTACGTTATTTGCGGAGCTTGCGAATAGCTGATACTGAATAAAGTTCGCCTCACCAAAAGGTATCTCCATGTAAGCAGTTGTCAGTCTCGGAGAAAGCTCATGCTCCCCCAGGTCTTGATACTCACTTGAATCTATCTTATAGATGTAACCGTCACTTCCACCGATTAGAAACTCAGATCCTACCGAAGCCAATGCTGTTGGTAAAAGCACAGACCGGATATCAATGTCTGTCGTGTCGGGATCACCAGTTGCGTCTGCAAAATAAATCGTGCTGAACCCAAGGCCATCATTATCCCCATATCCCCATTCATGATCCGCAAGACTTCCCTCACCACCTTCGACATCTTCAATCAGTCCTTCGTCAAGAATAAGAAAGTCCGGCTTTACGTCTATGTCGGGATCATTTCCATCAGCGTCCGTAAGGTAATACTCGTTTGTTCCCCCTGAAGATAATGTCCATTTGTAGGTACTCGATGTGAGAATATCCCTGTATAATTCATATTCCACCCACGGATACCTTGCCCCTGCACCCGAAGGATCTTTTGCCGGAATTTTTGTGTGAGACACTAAAACCCTGAAATAATCGGGCATGACTAACCAATACTGCCCCTCTAACGGGTAATACTCTGCAAATGCGGTGTCGCTGTCCCAATTATCGTTCAGCCTGTCCGCAACAGGATCAGACGCGGAGAACGTCCTGAAATCCCCGTACTCCCTTACGCCCGATAACGGATCAACACCGTCAGCCGCACCCGCCCATAGATCGTTCATGGTGTTCTTTAAAGTCTTGTAGGTTGTCCACGGATTCTGCATCAGCGGGGATAATATGTAGTCCGTAGGAGAACCCCCGGATAGCTGAGACAAGTAGGGTTGTTTTTCTGTGCCGTAAACCATCAGGTTTCCGTATAACACCCCGATACCGCCTACTTCGTAGTTGTTTCGATTATCGTCAACAACGCCGATATACCCACCACCGTCAGAGCTTGACCAATCCAAATGAGTCAGGTTGCCGTACCACACATAACCAAGATTATCGGGATCACCGGCTATGAACGGTCTTGATTCATGCACCGCCCCGAACTGACCCTTTGGCGGCATACCAGGCTTTAAGGACATCAGACAGTCTTTAGTAGCGTTGGCGTTCCATCCGGCTATATAATGATAGGCTGTTCCACTGGCGGCGACTGTGCTGTAATGAACCTTCACATAATTAGCTGCGTCTCCACCTGCGTATTCAAGCGTACAGTAATAAGCGGTTGAAGGACTCATTTCTGTCGTAACATCAGAGCTTGCAAACGTAGCGGAGTATTCTGTAGCGGTTGTTGTCAGGGCCGTAACATCAGCTAAAAAGGTTTTTGTTGCCAATATAGAATCATCGGCAACCAACCTGATCTTCATGACAATACTTCCGGTAGGGCTTTCCTCTTTACACAAACAGCAAGTTACCGTTGTCGGGGGTATGGTATAGCCCGTTTCCCATGCCTGAGACGTAAACTTTGTTGCGATTCTTATGTTCGTTCCGTTGCCTAAAGCCAGCGAAGCATCGTCATCCCCTGATGTATGGTCAAATTGATACGCTGAAGTTCCCGTTCCATCGTCATACGCAATCTTAATCTCGGACACATCGTCAATATACTTAATGAAAGACCCGTCCAGCAAAACCGCAACACCGTTATACGGAATGATAGTGGTAAACGCTTCAAGGGTTCCTATGGTCTGGTAGTCAAGGCCGCTGTCAAGATAATAAAGTACATAATTATCATCCACCGCTAAAGTGTAATTGGTGGCACCAATCTTAACACCCTTGATTGTCTTTACGGCAGCCTGCCCGGTTGTCGCCCCGGAACTATACTGAGCAATGGGATTCCGGTTGACTAACTTACCGCCCTTTTTAATGTTCCAGTTAATCAGTTCGGAACACTCGGTTTTCTCAATGCGTGAGGACGGAACAGACGTATTCAACCCATAAGGAAAGCCCCTAAACCCAAGTACCTGTTCGGGTTTTTTTCTTTTCTTCACCTTTGAAAGATGTTTGTACGATAACGGCACGTTAGATTCCTTCTACGCTGAACATATTGGACACTACTCTTTCTTTTCTTACCCCACGGGCATAGACCATTATCATAGCCTTATCCCACTCAATATCAGCAAGCACCGCCTGTTTGGAACTGTCCACTTCAAGAATTTCCATCATTTCAACAATGAGCAACCTTTGGATAGTTCGATTCCAAATACCGCCCCAGGGAAGAGCGTCTGTGGCATAAGTTGTTAATGCGGTAAGCGGTTTCCAATAGGTGTGATTGATAGTGTACGCGTCATCAGGCACCCAAAGATAACCTACCTTGCTGTCCTCTGTTATATAGAACGCTTCCGGTTGATTTGTGGATGAGTCATAGTCCCACTTAATCTTGTCAACTTCTTCCACCTGTGACAGATAAGTATCCTCACCATCAACCCAACTACCGTCCCTTAAAAATCCGTCATGACTAAACGTAGGCGTATATTCTGGCGTATCGGCTGAAGTCGTAACCGTACCAATCGCATACACAAGATTAGAGTTCACATTTATCAAAGTCTGATAAATGGTTTCCAGAATATCGTTTATCATGGCAAGTCTGTTGGCTTCGGAAAACTGGACGTTGCCACTGTCTCGGGCTTTAAGGGCTGCTAAGTCGCCGTGAACCTTGAGTGTTCCCATTTTTTATACCTGCTCAAAATAATAATTCGGTATCCGCTGTGTCATAACAATTCTTCCGGTCACAGAACTCCTTGTTGCTCTCATGTTGGGGTAGTAACTTTTCGCAAGAGCTACAGGATTTTTCGATTCGTAAATTCCGCTTTCGTCTGGAATTTCAAGCTCAATTTCCTCAACCGAGTCTTTCAGGACACCAATTTGAGATGCGTTCAAATCGACTTCTTCTCCAGGCCAGAACATTTTCTTATTGTTTATGCTGTTGACGGTGATAGAAATCGGAAGATCACGATTGTCAGGATCCACGTTAGCACGATGGATAATGTATTTTTTTGTCGGCATGTCTTTGAAAGCCACCTTTTCGGGCGTTGGCACATCCTTTTCGGTTGTGATATCCTTTTTTGTCGGGGATTTCTCCACACCGGCCCAACCCGCACCTTTTTCTAACTGTATGGGTTCGTGGGTTTCCGAAAGTTCTTGTTCTTCCAATGCCTTTAATGCTGAGTCTTTGTCCTCAAAAGGTTTTCCATCGTTATAAATCATATCCATTTGTATTCTCCTTTGTCGTTAGCTATTGTCGCTAACCTGTTGTAAAAGGGGGAGCGATATGCTCCCCCAGGTTAAATTTACGTCATCAAGCCTATAGAACTGAGGGGGTACTGACTATCCCTGTGTCGCATAAGCACTATAATATCATTATCCGCAATAGCCGCCGCCGCCGTTGCCGTGGTCAGATTGGCATCCTCATACAGAAGTGCCTTGCAATAATTGGCCTGACCGTCCGGTTTGGAAATCGCACCCACAAAAGCGTAGTCGTCATTGGAAGTATTGATAGCAATCCAATCGCCGTTCCCGACAACACCCGATTTCACCAGGTCAACAGAAGCATCCTGAATGAACACACCCGAAGCTCCACCGTCATGGTAGATTTTAATCTGCGGAATCGGGGAGGCCCATGCTTCGACATAACAAAGAGAAGCGTCTGGAATGGACGCAACACCCGCATCAATCCTGAATCCGTTTGCGTTGTACCATTTGTCATTGTCAACATCCGAAGGTACGGCAGTAAGGTCTTCAGGATTATCAGGAAAGGTCACAAGGCTCATGCAATCAGTATCGTTGGTCCCTGTTCCATTAGCGACTCTCTGCTCTCCGAGATGAGGAATAACCCTGTGCCAAATAAGCTCAATGTGGGTTGTGCAATCGGTTATTTTCACCGTATCAGGGCACCAGCCGGTACGAATATACGTATCAGCAGCAGTACCCATTACAAATTGGCCGTGGTATCTCATTTTAAAAATCTCCTATGTTAATTGTTAAGGGGGAAATTAATCCCCCGTTTTTCTTATAGATCTGTAACTCCATGTTCCAAACGAATCATGAAATCATCGTTCAAGATTTTACAGGTCTTGGCAAATTTCCAGCCGGAAGTAGCTCTCTGATCCAAAGGATCTTCCGTACCCGCACTACCCATTTTCTTGATGATGTTTTTAATATTGCCCTTCTGAAGCGGAATCATGCCGTAAGCATTGGCTCCAAATATCAGTGTGGAATACACATCAACCAGAGTGCCAGAGGTAACAAGACCCGTTACGCCTACAGCTACACCAATGTTGGTCCATTTCTTTGCGTTAGTGGTAACGATTATACGGATGTTACCCCATGTGCCGATCTCTTCTTCCATAACCCCTTTCTGGCTGGCGTATTCCTCAACCTTCGTAAATCCGGCAAGTGCTTCATAATCCTGCCGACAGTCAGAATGGGTAATGCCGTAAAATCCCGGAGCAATCGGGCGAGTACCAACCTTGGAGCCGCCGACAGTCATCTTTCTCAACTTCTTGGCGTTGTTGCCCTCAAGGGTTCTTACCGCTGATTTCACATCGGACACCGCAATGGCGGTAGCCACAAGCGCTCTAGTTGCCACATCGCCCGCGTATCTAACGGTTGTACCGGCAGCGAGAACATTACGGTCAAGGGTATCTGCCGTAAGGCCCATCTGTTCCATTATGTTACGATATAAGCGTTAACCTATACCCTCTGAGTTACCTCAGAGTTCAGACTATATCTTCGGGACATATGTTGTGCATATAAATTGCCCCGCCCAGTGCTGTAGAGAAATTTTTGAGAACATGAAGTTGAGCAAAACCTTACCTTGCTGCTGTGACCTTTAGGGAAAAATACTTTTCCACAATTCTGACACTTAACCTGTTTTGCCCAATCTTTTATGTTGTTAAAATTAAGCTTGTATGCCATATCTTCAGGGGTAAAAGGCTTGATAATATTAACAAGTTTTTCGGTGTCTTTCATCATCAACCTTAACCTGAAACTATTTTTATATCTAATCGGCTTGAAATGGAGATCAAATTTTTTAGCAAGCCAGTAACACATAAGCTCTTGTTCAACCTTATTGAAACAATCAGTACAAATCCTTGCATCTTGTTTTACAGCCCCACCGCCCCAAGCACCATCATCCAAATACCAATAAGCCAACCCTTCAGAACTTAGGATTTTCATAAGGTGTTCGGTAATGGTCTTTCTTCCGTGGTGATAAAACTGTTCTCTCAGTTTTGTATAAACAGGATGTGATTTTGTTTCACAAACTAAACAGTCATATTCTTTTCCGTTTAGTGTCGTTGTTTCATTTCTAAGGTTAACAGATGTAAGGGTTTTAAGAATGCTAACCTTATGCTCAAAATAGCCTTTTTGCTTTACGCTATGCTTAAGCTTTAGGTAAGAGTTTTTTCTTCCGGTAGAAATATATCCGTCGCCCAAAACCATTCCTATTATTTTCCCTTTATATTCTGTTTTATTTATTCTCATTTTAATTTCTCTTAGTCGTTATACCTGGCTCTCGCCTCGGCTTGGTATTGTCCTTAATTTAAACAAGGAGTTCCACCAACTTCAAAGGATTTAACCTCGGCAAACATTTTACCGAGTACTTCCCCACCTTCCACCAGGGTATTGTCAAGCCCGACCATTGAAATCCAATCGGAGATGGTAATGAAGTCTCCATATTGTTTAACCAGAGCATAGACATCGGTTGTGGTGAGCTTCTTGCCGGTAGGCGTTACCCCTTCGCTCAATGGGGTCGTGTTTACCGCAAGTGCGCCGTACCTGCGAAAGTTAATCCGGGTTCCCTTGTTTTTAGGAAGGGGTCTGACTTGTCCAAAACGATCATGCACAAGGGCATCCAAACCACGTTCCAGCAAGTTTCTGTCGTAATGCCCCTGTAAATTTACAGCAACATCACTAGTGCCTGTTATAAGTGCCATGTTATATCTCCTTTAATATCCTTTGACTTTATCTAGTTGTTTTTGAAAATCTGCTTTTGATAATTTCCATGCAGGAGCCACATCGCTTTCTCTCGGAGGTTCACCACCACCGGACTGAACCTTGAAACCGGGTTTACTTGTCACCGGCTTAACCTTCTTTAGTTCACTGTCCTTCACGAAATCGTAGAACTGACACAACGCTCCCATGTCGGAATCAATCTTTTGATAATCCGAAATGGTAAGCTGATTGACATAATCCTCAATCTTGGGAAAAACTTTGTGAAAGTTCTCTGGATCTCTTACCTGAAGTGCTTCCTTGACCGTGTTTTTAACCGGAGTTACCGGAGCAGGTTGTTCCGGTGTTTGCGGTTGAAACACAGGTTCAGGAGCAGGCGCAGGTTGAGATTGTGGTAGAGACTGAATCGTATTAATCACTGTGTTAAGGTTGTCCTGTAGCCATTCCGTTTCGTTCGCATAGTCCTGATATGGCTTGGCCTTAAAAGGCTCCGGCTTAGTTGATTCAAGAGCAATTGGAAGACCTGAAACCTTTCTTTGCCATGCCTCGTTCACAAGGGAAGCAATCTCAGGAGAAGTCTCGATCATCTTAACGAGTTTACCGTGAGGCCCAACCTTGGAATCATAATCGTATCCCTTTTGGGCAAGCTCAATGGCCTTGTCTTTGGTGACTCGATGCGCCTGACCACGATGAACAATCTCAATCATTTCGTCCGGCTTTGGTTCCAGAGGTTCTGGGGGTTCCGGGAAATCCCCTTTCAACTCAAACTTCGGGGTTTCTTCCGGTTCCGGTGCAGGTTCAAGCTCAGGTATCGCGTCAAGCTCC
>Ga0307991_1003144_pt1 | contig 10815 bp, 2 predicted proteins | sample EllFjometagen131_FD_203146 | JGI IMG/M metagenome (GOLD analysis project Ga0307991, IMG submission 203146) | Marine microbial communities from Ellis Fjord, Antarctic Ocean - #131 | ecosystem: Environmental > Aquatic > Marine > Unclassified | place: Southern Ocean | collected 2014-10-08 | reverse complement strand
ATGGCAGGCTGCCTCCTCAAGAAGTGTATCGTAGAGCTTAAGGTCATTATTTTTTATAACAACCTCTACGATAGAGGAATACTCAGTTTTTTTATCTATTTGATGCTTAATATTAAGTGCTGTCAGTTCTTTATTTTGTTCAAGCAAATACTGAATAACATTTTCAGTATTTTCCTGGCTTTCTTTTGCCGCGTAATATAAAATTTTTACGTATTGCTTATTTGCCTGTAACGGCATATTTGATTGCAGCCAGTCATAGGCAATTCTGAACCAGCTTGATGGATACATAGCCTCTTTATAGCGGTAATTTTCAAAAGCGCCCGGTTTGCGTACCAACCAGTCAATTATATGCCTGTAATTAATCCTGTGTTTGTTTTCACCGCGTAAACGCGGAATATTATCAACCATTTTCTGCGCGTACCAGATTTCTATATGATCTATATATATGCGCGCTTGTATTTTTTCCCCGATTAGACGGCTATGCACTGAATAGGTATTATGCTGTAAGTGTATGGTGCTGCTCTTACCGACTCTTATATTATCCATGCTCTTATAATTATTAAGGCGTGCCTCCGGCAGGTGCTTTAGCACATTTAATTCTTCTTTAAAGCATTTAGCGCGCCCTGAATTGAGCTGATGCGCTATACTGCGCAAGAATTTTTCATAATCAATGATACTGTTAAAGTCTTTATTGCCTCTAAGCATCAATGCCTGGGCTGCGGCACGCTTAAAATGCCGATGGGAGGTTTCTACATCACCATTTTCATTAGCGCTGCAGGCATTAGTCCTTTCAGGCACTATACTATAATAGCGCAATAATGCCTGATAATTACGGTTAAACTTTTCTGGATTGCAATCTTTATTTACTGCCGCGCTCATACGATCTGTCCTGTGCCGCTTTGTTGCTCCACCAAGCTCCCATAATGCGTTCTGTAACCCTGCGTTCAAACTCTCAAAGCTCTCAGAGTAGCATATAGTAAAGGTTTCCCAATTTGAATAGGTTAATACAAAATGATATATTAAATGATTAAATTGCTCACCTTGTATTGTTATGCCCAGGCTGTTCATATGAGTAAAATCTGACGCGCTTAAATCTCCGGGATAGTGTATCTGCGGGAAGTAGACTTCTTTGCCGGGGCCTTCTGTTGCCCGCCAATGTTTAATTCTGCGTTGAAGCGTACGTAACTGGCCATCCTGATACCTTCCGGGATGTGTTCGTTGAAAATAGTTAAATATTGTTTTTCCTTCAAGCCCTGGATTAACTTTAAGCATATCAAGTATTATTGGCCAGTCTTTTACGAAAAAATCTTCGCGAGTTTGCCAGTTATGTCCACATTTAAGCTGGTTTGGCAATTTGCCTGCTTTAATGTATTTATAAGCTGTTCGCTCTGTCATACCAGCCTTATCAGCAGCCTGGTATAGATACATTCCTTTATTCTTTAACATAAACAATCTCCTTACCTGTTGTTCTGTCACCATTTACGCCTCCCTTAGTTAAACGTAAATAGTGTACAGTATTTCCTCATTAATCGGAAATTATAATTGTCGCCAACCGGTAATTATAATTGTCGCATAACACCAATCTCAAGAATCTTACCTAATTACTTTGCAACCCTTGTTATATGGCAAAATAGCAGGTATACTTTATCATATAGTAAATTAATTTTAAAAGTCTTAAATAAGTATGTTTTGTTTTGCTTGCGGGAGTATTCAGTATTGGGGGATGGTGTAATATGGAAAGTCACAAATTACCAAATAGGCAGATATGCCATATATATAAGCTTGTTGCGATATTTTTAATACCACTCTATCTATTTACGCAGGTTTTTTCATCTATCTCATATACCCCTTTGTCTAGTAAGCAAGTATCAGCTATAAAAGAATATGCTCTACGTCCTGCTTCTGCTTTGGTTGAAAATAGTTCTTCTATAAAACCACCACTGTCGGAAATTGAAAAAATACTTATAAATGCAGCATATGTTGATGTAGCACCTGTAGATGTTAGCCAGGTAATAGCTCTTTCAGAGCAACAGATAGAGCAGTTAGATAGATTAAATTCATGGTCAAAAATATCATCTGAATCTAGTAAATATTACAATTTCTATACATATCGGTTTGAGGGTACCAGCAAGACTGTTTTTGTAGTTGAACCTCTTTATGATAAGGATATGATATGGCGTGACCCTTGTTGGCAAATGCGTAAAGTTCTCCATGGTAAATTTACAAAATTAAATACACATCAAATTTTCTCTGTTTTGACAGAAGCTAATAAGTGCGTGCTAGGACCACATGCTACTGAAGATGATGTTCTAAGGTTATTTTTCTTGAGCACTCAGAATAAATTTTCACAGACAACGTCCAGGTATTTGTTGGGCCTAGAAGATTATGATTATGCTAAAAATCAGTTGGACAATAAGGATTATAGCCATATAGCACTTTTTTCATGGATATATTATAAGGAGATAGCTATTTTACAGGATGTTTTAAAAATATCTGACAGAGATGTTACTGTATTAGATATGGCTACGGGCTTTGCGAATTTTATATTTACTGCCCAAGAGCTTTTGACTGATGATAATGATAGAGTGAAATATATAGGAAGTGATATCTCTGATCGAGATATGGGGCAGGCTATTAGTTATGCAGAATCCAAAAATACGTCGGTTGAATTTGTTTTTGATGATATGACTAAACCCGCATGGGGCAAGAGGTTTCTTTCATCGAATAATAATAAAAAAGTAGATATGGTGGTTGTGAACCATGTTCTTGAGCACCTTGATGGTAATCCTATAGATTATTTGATTGAGTGGGCGTCGGTTGTCAATGAGGCCTTGGTGATATCTGTACCTCTTGAAGATGCAAAAGAGACTACAATAAGTGATCATAGTCATGCTTTTACTGCTGAAGGCCTGAAAGAATTAGGCAATGAGTTAAATTTGACAAGTAATGGTTCGTTAATTATCGATTATAGCCAGGTGTTTTCAGGTATATTGATTATAATGCCAACAGACTCTGTGCTGCTTTTAACACGCGTTGAAGCGATAAATAATTTTGGGGAAGATATTGTGGGCCAGATAGAAGGTGTTTATAATGATATATGGGGGCGTGATGCCTATCGCTTTAAAGGGGTGTCATCAAAAGGAAAGCGAATTGATTCTAGCGAAGTATTGAAAACACTTAATGATGTGTATAGTAAAAATTATATAGGAAGATTTGTAGCTGAAAAGATTGCTAGTGCCTTATGCTACGTAAGGGGCACTAATGATAAAGAAGGATATATGAATCCAGCTGATCCTGAATATATTAAAGATATAGCAGTGGCATGGATAGATAATTTGAGGGTAATAAAAAACAAAGAACCTGTAGAGGTTAATGATCTGGATATATTCGCAAAGGTATGGGCTAATTATAACACGTATATGCATTTTATGCGTGTTGCGGAAACAATTAGCGGAAAATCAAGTTGTGATAGCTTTAATGGTATTTTAGCTAAAGATATTAAGCCTAAAGATATCGAAGAATTGGCTGGCAGCGCATTAAAGGAATATGAAAAAGCGGATATTATTAGTCTAGAATCTACAAATACCCTTATGAGAAAGACGAGTGAGGAAGTGGAAGAATTGTTTAGGAGTGCTAATTATGCAGAGCTGGTTCATTTGACAGTCTTAGCGATTTTGTATGGGGAAGGACGCTTTTACCAATTAGTCCAGCTTTATCTTGAACGATTCGGTTCAGATGAATTTAAAAATAGTTTTAATGATTTAGTTGAATTATATGTTAAAAATATTGAACAAAAATATCACGTTACCTTGCCTGTATCGAATATAGATTGGATAGAGCTTGCTGATAAAACTGAGATATTTTTTAATACGGCTGAACCATTAATGATTCCGGAAGATTTTAATTTTTCCGCGGAAGAGATGTTGAAAAGGCAGAAACTAATGCGAGAAGCAGAGTCTCATATTAAACATGTGGAGAAAGAATTTGCAAAATCTGAGATTGGCGTAGATAGCATTAGAGGCCAGGAGCCCGCAGATGCCTATGCTAATGCTATGTTGCTCTTTAAAGAAAGATTATTAGAAGTCGATAGAGGAGAAAATAATTTAGCAAGCATTTTAAAAGAGTACCGCCATAATCTTATACAATGCAGAAAGCTGGCCAATATAAGATATGGACATGGGTACCATTTCTGGACAGGCGCGGGAGAGCGCCTAGGGCAGTTGAAGCTAAGTTCGACTCATTCTCGATACCAATTATACCATATGGAAGCTTACGCGGAGCGCATGTTTGTGACCGCGCGGTTAGCGGCAAGCGATCCTTCTTATGTTCAAGGAGAAATATCGTTAAATCAATCTTATGATAATTATCTATCAGGTCATGAAATTACTCTATATATTCAGGAGTGGATTGGGCAATATGGCCCTAGAAGAGCAGCTATATTTGGATTCGCTGGCCCTGATACTATTAATGAGAATACTAATATAATAGCGGCAGATAGAAAGATAAGAGAGATAATATTGTCAGCATGGAAGCATGGCGCGGATAAGGGAAAATGGGGGTTGCTCGTTACCGGATATACGGAAAAACTGCGATATTTAATTCGTGATGGCGATATTAATTTTAAGTTAGCAGATGAAATTTTACAGACCTTGAATGAGAGCAGAATAATAGAGGCAGAACAAACAATAGCCCTGTTAAATCCCTATGATGGTGCGGGCAAGATAGATAATAATAATCCTTCATTTGCAACAATTGGTGTACATGTTCATAATGCGGATCCTGATGTTATTTATGAGACCTTACTTCATCTTAGAGAGATAGATTGGCCTTATGTTTCTAAATGGCCGCTGATAGGAACAACCTCCAGCGATGTTCTTATCGCTGAACGAGAGAGAGGGATGGCTCTTGAGCTTGGTGTTACACGATATGCTATGACTGCAAGAAGGCACCTTAAAGCGGGCAATCAAAATCGTGTTATGCCGAACGTACCGATTGCAAGAGATAGAGAATCATTTTACTTTACGCTTGATGATGATTATGTTCCCGCTGCCCAGACCATGAATAGGTTAATACCTGGATTACTCGCACAGCCCTTAGTGTCATATTCACAAGTACCATTATTTTTTAGAGGCTCTATTGAGCCCGGACATTCTATTGCGAAGCATTCTGATGCCAATATTATTCAAGGGTGGTCTACAGGCCTGTATCAAACGCTTAATGACTTAGGAAATTTGGATGAGCTTGATGCTGGTAAGCAGTCAGAACCACTTCTTCTTCCTTCAGGAACAGGTACACTTTTTAGGCTCACTCCAGGCAAAAATTCATTAGCATCTGTCGGCTATATTTGCACAGAGACATCAGGGGAAGATTTTGCTACAGGCGCGCTTCTACACCTAAAGGAGATGACGGATATTTTTGTAGAAGATACTAATAAATGGAAATCAGGAATACTTGTTAACGAAGGTTGGGTTATTGGTGATGGAGTAGATTATCTAGGACGTGCAAAGCAACAAATTAGATGGTCTGAAGGGGGCACCTACATAGGTGTTCATATTTGGTTAAAATCTATTCTTAGATCAATTTGGCGTAGTTTTTCCCAAAAAAGGCCATTGAAGAATGTTATTGGCAGGTTTAGCTTTAAGCAGGTATTTATGGCGTTTCATCTATTTTTTGGATTTGCTATTCAAGCGTTTGTGGGCTTCGTATTTTTTATAGTAGTGCCTGTAACGGTTATCATTATGTGCCATGCATTGATTTACCCATTTATATCTCTCTTAGCAATATATATTGTTTTATGGTTTTTGCCACTTCTTTTTATTGGTTATGTTTTTCGTCATTCAGGCTTGACGCTGTTTGATTTAATAGAATTTTCTATTTTGCACAATATTGGTGCACATTTTAGCTTAGTTAGAGGGACGCTTAGAGGTTTATTCAAAAGCCCTATGACATGGCAGGCATTTAAAGGGCAGTCTACTAAAAAGAGCAGTAGCAGGCAACTTATACCGTATATAGCGCTTGGTTTATTAAACGTAGCTGCTGGTATAGCCGGAGTCTTCGGAGCTTCAAATCCAATATTTGCGTTTTTATTTTTGAATGCGCTTTTTTTCTTTTTAACAATTGCCTTTTATAAGCCTACACCAAAAATAGAACGTGACAAGATAATACGTATGAGCAAGGATGCCAGAGATACCCTGACAAGAAGAATATTCAAATATCTAAGCTATGGCGATAGAAGCAGCACATCTATTAAGCATGACAAAAATATAAAACGTTTTGGTGTCTCATTATCCATACTTACAACTGTATATATGATAGCAGCCTCAGCCTGGTTGCTATATATCTGGTCCATGTCAACATTACCGTTTGGTTTTTTTGCGCTGTTTATAATTATAGCGCAATGGCTTGTATCTAGCAATCAAACAATCGATCGCATTTCCATAATACGAGGTATGAATATAATAGATTACGTGGATAGGTTAACTCCAAAAGCTCAGGTAGGCTATCTAATAGATCAGTTTGAGGATATGCTTAACAGCAAAAAGAACATAGGCGCTGTGGGGGGTGCGCTTGGGCCTGATATAGTAAAGAATATCGAAAATGAGAAAACAGCGGTTAAGGAAAAAATAGAGGCAAAGAAAATCAGAAGCAGTTTGAATAGATCAAAGAAATCCTGGATTAGGAAGAAAGTAACACGCATTTTTTACTTGCTGCTTGTGCTTGGGGTAATATTTGAATTTATTGATACTTCGAATAGGACTATTAAACAGAGTGAAACCCTAGATCTAATAGATGCTCAACCCGCAATGTTACCTATTTCCAAAGATGTTAAGAGCGCGGATGCACTAAAAGAGGTTAGCATCGGTTGGACTGATGATAGGTTGCATAAGAATCAAATTATTATTGAAACCCCCGATGTGGTGAAATTGGCAAATAAGTCGGAGAAGATAACTAGCATGCCTTTAGCGGGTTATTCAAAAGACAATACCGCACAAGAAACGCATCAGAAAATGTCAGCTGAGAAAGCTGAGGATGGTAAGACAGGAAAGGTGTTGGAGATTTTACAAAAAGATAAACCAGCAAAAAGAACTGACATGGCTTTAGAAGGTTATTCAATTGATAACACCGCACAAGAAATGTTTCTTAAAATGTCAGCTGAGAAAGCTGAGGATGGTAAGACAGGAAAGGTGTTGGAGATTTTACAAAAAGATAAACCAGCAAAAAGAACTAACATAGCTTTAGAAGGTTATTCAATTGATAATACCGCACAAGAAATGTTTCTTAAAATGTCAGCTGAGAAAGTCGAAAATGGCGAGATAGGAGAGGCAATAGCAATTTTGCAAAAAGCGTACAAGAAAATGCCTGAAGATTTGGCTGTTGCTTGTAAACTTGCGGAGCTATTGAGTTGGGATAATAGGATTAAGGAGTCTTTCAAGCTGTATCAGGATATATTAAGAAAGGATTATGATCATTTTGATGCAAATTTAGGCATTTTGCGTGTTGCAAGTTATCTAGGTAAAATGGAATATGCAGAATTAGGATACAGGCAATTATTAGAAAAGCATCCTTATAATGTGCGGATTTTGAATGGACTTGCAGAGGTCCTGAGTTGGCAGGCAAAGTACGAAGAATCTATAAAAATATATCTTAGAGTACTAGAAATCTCACCAAATAATATAAAGATAATTAAAGCGATAGCCGAGTTGAATTCCTGGGATGGCAATATGGATGAGGCTATAAAATATTATCAGCAAGCATCGAAACTGTCGCCAGATAATAAAGAAGTCAAATATAGACTCGCTGATTTGCAAAACAGATTTATTTTTACTCTGGATTATGGATATCAAAAGACAGATTTTAGTACGGGTAATATAATAGGGTTATCGCTTTTGTATAAACCCAACCTTGATGATTATTGGGTTTTTGGGATAAGACAGCAATCTCAATATAGCATGAGTGAGAAGCTATTCGCGTTAAGCTATTTTCATAAATTTGACCTGCCTCTGGGGGTATATGTGGGCGCAGAATATTCTCCTGATGCTGAATTTTTTGCGCGTTTTAGAGCAAATACTGCTGTTACTTATAGTCCATTTGATAAAGTTGACTTTTCACTTGGTGCAGGTTTTGCTGATTATGGCACAACCCAAACTTTTGATGTTTATCCATCAGTTACTTGGAGTATTAACCCCCAAACATATCTTACAGGTCAAGTTTCTTATGGAAAAGATTCTGCTGGTCTTGTTTCTACAGGCTATGGCCTTAGACTAAATAGATACATCGATTATGGTAATTTCTATTTATCGTTAAGTAGAGGAGGTCAAAAATATGCAATTGGAGAAGGGATACTTTTTGATGCTGATATTACTACATATGGGGCTGGTTTCGAGAAATGGATAACAAAGAGGTTCGGCTTAGGACTTGATGCATCTTATGCTGATTCTGACGGCATTGATTATCCTAAATTTACTGCAGGAGCAAAGCTTAAATGGAGATTTATGACTTTAAGCAAAGAGCTGCGAGAACAGTTAGAAAAATATGGCTTACAAAGCTGGCAAATAAATGAATTTATGCGCTATGACAAAGAGAACGAACGAATAAGGGCGAATTTAGACATAGCTGATGTTATAGCCTCTATTTTAGGAATCAGCAAGAGTCAACTATTAAGAAAGGCCCTCTTTCATGAGAAACTGCATAATATCATATCATTGCTTAAAGTTGATTTAAAAAAGATTGAAAGAGACTTAAGGGGCGAGTTGTCTCAAGATAGCTTTAAAACTTTGATACGCGTTTTTCAAACAGAATACAACTTATATGATAATAGGGCTTATGAAGAATTAACGCCTGAGCAGCTAAGTGAGATACTTGAGGATATTTTTGTAACATATTATACCTATAAGTTCATGGGCAATCAGGCCAAGTCAGCAGATCCACTTAAAGAAGAGAATGTTGCAGTAAAATTATTTAAGCAATTTAGCAAGCAGATAGAAGATGTAGCGAGAATTTATTCTTTGGTGATTTCTGACGCAAGTGGCAACTTAATAATAACATCTATGCATGATATTTTTACTACAGCACATGGGGGAAGCAAGGAAGAGCAGATTTTACGTTTGAAAGAAATCTTTAAATTATCAAGGCTATTAGGGGGTAGCTCAAGAGTAAGTTTTGATAAGAGTGAGAAGTCGAGTGAGAAAAATATTCTAGAGAAACCAGCAAATATCAGTAATCATGGCGCAAATGAACCAACTTTTTATAAGAATAGGCAAGATATATTATCTAACCGAGCAATTCAATCAGCTGCTTAATTTTCACCGCTTTAGCCACTTAATATCGTAGTCGTTCTTCAGCTTATCCAAAACCCCTATAATCTCATCAAAACTTTTTGAGCAACTTATCTCTTCACGCGCTCTTTTTGAGTAAGGCAGACCTTTGGAATACCAGATAGCCACCTTTCTTAGGTGTCCTACGTAGTATTTTTCTGAGGTAGTTTTTCTCCAATTCTTATATATAATTAAGTGCTCTTTAGCTGTGTCTACAATCATTTCATAAGAGGCAGGAGAAGGGGTTGTGCCGTCTTTTAGATAATTTTCTATCTCCTCAAATATCCAAGGGGTTCCAAAAGCGCCCCTGGCCACTAATATGCCATCGCAATCTGTCTTATCAAACATATCCTTAGCAAGTTTCGGAGATAGTATATCACCACTACCAATAACCGGTATTTTTAGCTCTTTTTTAGCCTGTCTTATGGGCTCGTAATCAGCCTTTCCTGAGTACCCTTGCGAACAGCTTCTTCCATGAAAAAATACCCCTTTTGCGCCATTATCCTGGGCTATTTTTGTCAGTAATAAACCCTCATTTTTGTGCTCCTTGCCCCAGCCGGCTCTTACCTTTACTGTTATGGGAATGGAGAGAGAGGAGGCCAGTTTTTTAATGATTTTTCCGGCTTGTTTCGGCTCTTTAAGAAGATAGGCGCCGCACTTTTTCCTAAGCACTTTTAAGGCAGGACATCCGCAATTTAGATCTATGATTTTTGGTTTTGAATTAGCAAGGATAATATTAACAGCTTCTAAAACTCTTTCAGGATCATGCCCTAAAATTTGAGCACCAATCGGAGAGTCGGTTTTATCAGATTCCAGCATTGATAGGGTGCGCTCATGGCCATATGTCAGGCCATGAGCATCAAGCATCTCATAAAACGCGAACTTACAGCCATGGGTTCTGCACATAGTTCTAAACGGCAGGTCAGAGCAGCCTGAAAGGGGGGCTAGAATAAGTCTTGATTTGAGTTTATATGATCCGATGTTTAACATAATATTTATCCACAGGAAATGGAGTTTTTAGTCAGTTTTTGTGTATGTAAAGTAACAGAATTAGGTATAAGTGTCAACAAAATTTTTCTTTAATATGTTTTTTACTGATTGTCTTTGTGCAGTAAAATTTGGCGATTTAGCAAAATAATTTTTATGAATATAATAGTATCTGATAGTACTTAAGGCGTTTTAAAGGTTTTTGGTTAGATTTCTAAGGTATTATCCACAGCCCTAAAGGATAAGCCCATAAGTGATGTTATATATAGGCTTATGTAGGGGGTTGCTATATTGCGTAGTTAACATAAGATATATTATAGGACATTAGGATTATGGCTGAAAGGGGGGTCATTTCGTGCTTGGAAATGTCATTCTGAGTGCGCAGCGCGAAGAATCTGGTTCTCTTGCCGAACTTTTATTATATTATGCGGCTACCTGCTGGTCAACTTCTTTTTTCTCTTTTTGCAACTTTTATTCCTGCCTGCCTGCGGCAGGTTTGCCCCATACAGGCTGC
>Ga0307991_1003143_pt1 | contig 10818 bp, 9 predicted proteins | sample EllFjometagen131_FD_203146 | JGI IMG/M metagenome (GOLD analysis project Ga0307991, IMG submission 203146) | Marine microbial communities from Ellis Fjord, Antarctic Ocean - #131 | ecosystem: Environmental > Aquatic > Marine > Unclassified | place: Southern Ocean | collected 2014-10-08 | reverse complement strand
TTTTCTGCTCTTGATTGCATAAATTTAATTAGCTTAATTTCTTTAGCTTTAATTAAATCATGCCTTAATGTTTCACTCAACATATTTTTGTCTCTTTACTGTCAACTGTAGCATAGGACAGTGCATAAGATAGACTTATTTTTATTAATGCTGTACTATAAAAGCATAGTTAATTAAAATTTGAATATTCACAAAAACTATAATATCATGAAAAAGATTCTGTTTATTTTTCTTGTTTCGTCGTTAATTTTTGCTTGTACAAAAAATAATGACATTATTCCAAATCCGGACCCAGATCCAGATCCACCTGTCTATAAGACGGAAATTACTGTAACATTTATTGTTCCAGATGATGTGACAATGTATGGAGGAGACGCTATGTGGGTGTTGCGCTCCGATAAAGAGCAAATTACTAATCGTATTCAAATGACCTTTCCTGTAAAGACTATTGTTTTAACAGGCGATAGTATTAGGGATAATCTTAATAAAACGGCGTATCTTAAAGCTTCTTTTTCTAAAGAAATTGGTAGCATACATTACGCTTATTATATTCTTAAAAGTTTCATTATGAAACCTGAAGTGGAATTAACTTTTATAGTTTCTTCTGAAAGAGAAGATGAATATTACATTGACCCCTAAGTTACATAGAAGTCAAACAAAACAGCCCGTTTTTTACAAAAGAACGGGTTTTTTATATACAAAAATCGACCAATAAGGTTTAATGGTCAATTTTTTATGGTTATTTTAATAAAATAACTAAAGTGTATTCAGTCTTCGCTCAATCCGTTCTTTGCCCATGACTTGCATAATGGCACATAGGTTTGGTGTTTGACTGCGTCCGGTTAATAGTAGGCGAAGAAGTTTTGCGACTGTACCCACTTGGCCTTTGTATTTATTAGTATTAGTCTTATATTCTTTATTACTACTTGCATAACCATGTTTGGTAGCAATATTTTTTAGTTTATCAAACCATTTTTCCTGATCATTTTCAATGCTATAGGTAGACAAAAAATCTTGAATGAGTAGTTTGGCTGTATTTAGTCCGATTTCATCTACTATTTCTTGTTTCAGGCTGTTTTCTAAAGTGAAGTCATCATCATAAAAGTAGCTTATTTCTTCACTTATCTCCGACCAACGGCTTATATCTTTCCTTGGTTTAATAGCGTTTTTGCGCTCAATATTAAAGATGTTCTTAGCATAATTTTCGTCTGCTTGAAGTCGTTTAGCTAGATTTTGATCAAATTCTTGCGCCCACTTTAAACCATGAGTATATATTTCTTCAGCACTAAGTTTAGCAATTACATTTTTGCTGATATCAGTTAGCTTTATTAAGTCAAATAAAGGGCCATTTGATTTGGCTAATTTTTTTAAACTTAATTTAAACTCAGCATTATTTAATTCTGGGTTTCCACGACGCCAATCTTCAAAATTAGAGTTGGCTAGGTTAAGTAAATATTCAATCACTGCTTCTTCGGGATAACCAACTTTTTTATAATAGGATAAATCAGCTTCTTTATCTTTACGTTTGCTTAATTTTCTTTTATTACCCTCATCTATCTTCTGAATAGGGGCTAAATGAGCGTAGGCGGGTGCTTCCCAGCCAAGTATGGCAAATAACTGTAGATGTAGGGGTAGGGATGGTAGCCACTCATTACCACGGATTACATGGCTAATTCTCATTAAATGATCATCAACAGCATGAGCAAAGTGATAGGTTGGTAGTCCATCTGTTTTCATAATTATAATGTCTTGGTCATTCTCTGGCATTTCGCGATGACCGATTAAGAGATCGTCAACCATTATCTTGTTACTAAAATTTCCTGGAGATTTTAGACGAATAACTGGTTTTAAGCCTTTATCCAAGGCTTCTAAAACCTCTTCTGAGCTTTTGTCACGCCAAGTGGCAAAATGACCATAATAACCGCTACGTTCACCCATTGCTTCTTGTCGATTGCGTAGTTCTTCTAGTTCTTCGGTGGTGGCGAAGCAAGGATAGGCTTTGTTCTGAATCAGTAGGTCTTTAATATAAGTATGGTATATTTGGGCACGTTCACTTTGTTTATAGGGACCATAATTTCCTATTTCTTTATTATCCTTGTTTAATCCCTCGTCATTAAAAATGCCGTATTGATTAAGACTGGCGGCAAATAATTCTGCAGTGCCAGTAACTTCACGTTTTTTATCTGTGTCTTCAATGCGGAGAATAAAAATACCCTTGCTTTGGTGAGCTAGCCTTTCAGAAATTAAAGAGGCATATAGGCCGCCAAAATGCACAAAACCGGTGGGGCTGGGAGCAACACGTGTTACCATAGCTTCAGAAGCTAGTTTTCTAGGTGGATATTTTATTTCTAAATCTTCTGGACTTGGCAAGGGTTCAGGAAAAAGCTTTTTTATTACTAAATTATCGTTATTATCCATAAATTTAAGCATTATTTGACTATTCTTAAATTACCTTATTCGTCTTAAAAAGTAAAGAAAAATTGCTTAATTATTATAATGTTTTTACTTTCTTTTTTCTCATTTTTATTGTAAAATAGTAGTAAGAATGTGATTTTTAAAAATTGTTCATTTGCGCTATACTAAACTTAGCGGAGTTTTAATTTTAAATTTCTCTTTATGCCCCTTGATGATCAATTGATGCGCCAGCAAACAGATACTGCTAATGAGCCCGGTGGTAGCGCCGAGAGGGCTGGGGCTATGCGTCGACAGCAACGTAATGGGGCTGAAGAAGAAGAACCGACTGATTTGCGTTCTATCCGAATGTCTGCTCTGAGGGAAAAGAGGAAAAGATTGAAAGATAAGTTGTCAATTGGACAGAAAAGCCTTAGTGCTGCCACCAGTAAATTACTTCAATCAGCTTGGCGCAATCTTATTTTAAGTTTCGGTTTTAGCTTTCTTTATGTTTATGCTCATTTGTTTCTGCAACAAATTTTTGGTAAGAATCTTTTTGCTCCGCTCGGTTCAGAATGGCGTGATCGTCCTGGTTTGACGATTAAGGAGAGGGAAAGAATGGGCGTACCTTTTAAATTAATGGAATCGCTCGGAGTTGGTTGCCTGACAATTGTTTTATTTATTGCTATTATTTTTGCTTTTTCCATTCCTGCTTTAATTGTTGAGGTGATTACAAATCCTTTGCGTAGCGCGTTAGAACTTGGAAAGATATTTGCTAGTTGGCTTGGAGCAATATTTACTTAGCTTAATTTATGAGTTTAAAAATTCTTAATTTTTTGAAAAGACACAAACCAGTTTTGCTGGTGCTTTTGATATTTTCTCTTAGTTTTTTAGTTGGACCATCTGTGTTGGCTGACGGGGAGTGGGCAGGTAGAATAGTTGGGGGTATTATCTATGTCTTTATTTGGACCCTGGGCCTAGTTTTAATATTAGTAATGAAGGGTTTATTACTGATTGCTACCTATCAGAATTTTATTCAATCTGGAGCAGTAATTGAAGGTTGGGTAATAATGCGTGATTTGGCCAATATGTTCTTTGTGGTTATTCTTTTGGTTATTGCCTTCGCCACTATTTTACATTTGGAGGAATATAATTATAAGAAATGGCTACCAAAATTAATTTTGATGGCTGTTTTAATTAATTTTTCTAAAACAATTTGTGGCCTGATGATTGATGTGGCTCAGATTATCATGTTAACTTTTGTTAATGCTTTTAAGGACATGGCTGGTGGCAACTTGATTGATATGCTCGGTATTAAATCAATTGTTACCATTGCTAAGGGTAGTGAAAGTGTGGGTTTTTGGGCAATTGTCGGTGCTTATATCTTGGGTCTTATTTATATGATTGTGGCACTTGTCGTTATTACCACCATGATGATGGTTCTGGTAATGCGCTTAGTCATGATTTGGATATACGTTGTCTTATCGCCACTTGCCTATCTATTATCAGCTTTTCCTGGAGGACAGAAGTATGCTAAAGAGTGGTGGAGCGAATTTATTAAAAATCTAGTAGTTGGTCCGATTTTAGCTTTCTTTATCTGGCTTTCTTTCGCTGCCCTACAAACCGGTTCGCATCCCGATATTGCTACGGATGTAGTAGGGTCGGCGAATTCAACGGAGGAATCAACCTCTTTTGCTAATTCTATCAGTACTGCTACTAGTACTATGACAAAACCTACCATGGTCACAGAAGCTTCAACTCCTGGTGTTTTGATTAAGTTCGTGATCGGTATTGGTATGTTAATTGGTGGTTTGAAGATTTCTCAACAAATCGGTGGTGCTGCTGGTTCCGTAGCTGGAAAAGGTATGAGTCAGCTTTCATCCATGGGAGCTGCTACAACTAAATTTGGTAAGAAGTGGGCGGGCAAGGTTGTCAGTGGTGACAACATGCTTGCTCGTAAGACAATGAAAGGTGCTAAATTTGATTTTAGACCTGCTTCCATAGTTGAGTCGATTAAGGCGGGCTACAATAAAACTAAAAAGGATGATAATGATGACATTAGAACCCAAGGAGTTAAAAATTTAGACAGGGGGGGAATCAGAGCTGTTTTAGGGGGTGTTGCTGCTGGAACGGATTGGGCAGATAATTATACAAGCGGATTTTTAGGATTGAAAGGAGTAGCTCACGGATTGAGAGAAATGACTTCGCGTCCAATTAAGCGTAAGAAGAGAAGCAAGAAATTAAAGGAGGAACAAGAGGAGTTAGAAAAATTAACAAAGGATAGAGATCAATATATTACTACTGAAGATCATACTACTGAACAGACGAGTATTGACGATGAAAAGGAAAAGATATCTAAAATTTATAAAGAGATTGATGATGTTAATGTACGTATTAATTCTGGAGATTTACAGGCTGGTGATAGTGAAAAGTTAAATATATTAGAAAAACAAAAAGATGATGCTACGCAAAATGTTAATGATAGACAAAAGAAATTGGATGATCGCACCAAGGATGATGTTGAATATAATAAGTATAGTGATGAAATATCAAAAAAAGAAAGTTCTATTGATGAAACCAAAGAAGGATTGTCTCGGGTTGCTGCTCCTAAGGCTCTTGAGAGTCGCGGCGAATATCGTAAAATTATTAATGAGCGTAAAACTAAATTTGCTGATGAGACTAATTCGGAGGTATTAATACAGCTATTAGAGGATGCTGGTAGAAGAAAGAATAAGTTTGATCAAATTGCCCTTGTTGAAAAACTTTCTAACGATGCCAATTTTAATGAACTTTTGAAAGTCAAGGGTTATAAATCTGACGCTACTGGTATGGTTTCTTTCTTGAATAATGATAAGAATAATAAGGGGGAAAAGAAAGGATTTAATGCTGGTTTGGGTGGTCAGGAGATTTTACAACTCCAAAGCGATATATCTGAGTCAGAAGAAAGAGTTGGTCATTGGGAAATGGCAAGAACAGTGGGTGTTAATGCACAGGGTAAGCTAGAGAGTTTGGTTACGAAGAGAACTGATGCTTCTGGTAAGGTTACTAAGGATGAAAATGGTAAGGATATGTGGGATGATGAAAAACATGTGCTTGCTGCTTCTGCTGAAGTAGCCAAGATGGATCCGCAGAAAGTTGTTATTCAGCTTAATCGCTTGGCCTATGGCGGTGAAGATGCAGATGGTGTATTTCAGCTTTCAAATTTAGGTAAAGTTTTGGTTAAAATGCTTGATCAAAATGATACTTTTAAGAGGCAGGAAAAGAGAATAAATCAAAATATTGCTTTTAATTTAAATTTGCCTCATATTACAAAAAAACTTAAAGAAATGAAGATAAGTACGGATAGTTTAAATTCTATCGGAAATAATTCTGAGAAGAAACCTTTAGATGCAGCTAGTATAATAGCTGAATTAAAGAGGACTAGATTTATTACATAATTTATGTCTATAATTGATAATTTACAAAATCCAGAGTTGTTACAAAAATTAGATATTTTATCTAGGATGATTTTTGAACAGGATTTAATAGTTGAAGCTAAAGAATTAATAAATACCATTAATAATATTAATGAACGCAGTCCAGAATTAAAAACTAAAGCTCCTAGATTATATAATATCTACCAAACTTATATAGCTAAGGCCGAGTTTGTTTGTTTGGCAGAATTAGATGAATTTGATATTTTAGAATTAATGGAAAATAATTTTCAGTTGGTTTTTGAAGAGCCCTTGTTTGATGTTTATGAAAAAGTAAAAGATTATTTAAAGGTGGTGGATAGTTTAGAGCTGAGAGACAAATTTAAAAAGAAGCTTAGAGATAGTCTTTTGAAAAATGATTATAAAATTGGTGAGAATAAAATTAAAATTGGTTCTATTATGCAGGAGCCACGTATTTCGAATTGGTTGAAAGATTATTATACTAAATTAGGTATTGATAGAGTTGATACTTTGGCTTTTAATCAATATTTAGTTAATGATGTTAATACTAAGGATTTGAGTGATAAAGATCAAGTAAAAATTAAGATATTATTTTCTTTTTTTGAAAAATTAAAAATATCTTCTAGTGAGAGTGGTGGCTTAGAAGAAAGTTTTGTAGCTGTATTACCTAATAATAAGATTAGTATTATTGACGGAGGTATACCTAGAAAAATAGATCAAAATCTTGAACATATTATTGATGAAGTAATGGCTGATACAAAAAATAATAAAATTGATGATAATCAAGATTTGTTTATTAATACTGATGATAGTAGTTTATTATCAGAACCTGTCGATGATAAAATAGTTAATACTCCTTTGGCAGTTTTATCTTCAGCTTTAAAAAATTATTCCTCCGCTTCTTTAGAATATAAAGCTATTAAACAAGAAATTGCTCGTTTACGTAAACAGAAAAATAATGATAAACCAAAAAAATAAGGCAGTGGTGGCGGTTGCCGGATCAATTGCTTTTGATGTAGTAATGAATTTTCCTGGACGTTTCTCGGCTCATATTCTTCCTGGAAAAATCCATGATCTTAGTCTCAGTTTTGTTCTTAATCGTTTAACACCAGGTTTTGGTGGCACCGCTGGTAATATCGCCTATAATTTAGCGCTCCTAGAAGAGCGCTCGTCTATTTTAACGGCTGTTGGTGCCGATTTTTTAAGTTACAAGCGGCATTTATCTGGTCTGGATATTGATTTAAGGGCAGTTAAAGTTGATAGAAAGAATAGCTGTGCCGCTGCTTTTATTATCACCGATGCGGCTGATAATCAGATTGCTGGCTTCTATCCCGGGTCTGAGGTTTTAGCTAAATTTAAAGTTCTTGATAAAACTAAAATCTCATATTTAATAATTTCTCCAGATGGTAAAAAAAGGATGATAGCCGCACAGAAGTGGGCCAAGAGAAGGAAACTAAAGTATATATTTGATCCAGGCCAGCAGGTGGTTAATTTTAGTCATGAAGAATTAGAAATAATGATTACTGACGCTGAAATAGTAATTGGTAATGATTATGAGATTGAAATTATCAAAAAAACTTTAAAACTGAAATCGGTTGATTTAATCATTCCTAACAGAAGCTTGATTATTACCAAGGGTTCTCAGGGTTCGGAAATAGTGGAGCAGGGTGAGCATATTTTGATTCCGGCTGTAAATACTGACAAAGCCATTGATCCTACTGGCGCTGGTGATGCCTATCGGGCTGGTTTGATTAAGGGTTTATCTTTAAATTTAGATTTAAAGCAGGCGGCCTATCTAGCTTCAACAGTGGCGGTCTATGCGGTTGAGAAAAAAGGTACACAAAATCATAAATTTACTTTAAATATAATTAAAAGACGTCTTAAAGATAATTTTAATATTAGTTTAAAATTAATTTGACGAATAGAGTTTATCTGATTAAAATAATGAGAATATGAAAAATAAATACGATATCACTGATATAAAGTTAGCTGAGGCTGGTAAGAAGAAGATTGAATGGGCAGAACGGGATATGCCTGTTTTAGCTAGTATTAATAAAGAAGTGTTAAAAAATAAGCCGCTTAGGGGTATTAAAATTGCTGCCTGTTTGCATGTAACGGCAGAAACGGCTAATTTAATGCGTGTTTTTAAATCCGCCGGAGCAGAAGTTCTTTTGGTTGCTTCTAATCCTTTGTCAACTCAAGATGAAGTGGCAGCGGCTTTGGTAAAATATTATCAAATTTCTGTTTTTGCTCGTTACGGTGAAAGCCGAACTGTCTATTATCGTCATTTGAAAGCAGCTCTAGATACTCATCCCCAAATAACCCTTGATGATGGAGCGGACTTAGTATCTTTACTTCATCAGGGTTATAAAAAACAGGCTGGTGAGATTATTGCTAGTTTAGAAGAGACAACTACCGGGGTTATTCGTTTGCGGGCTTTGGATAAATCAGGTAAATTATTGTTGCCGGTGGTAGCTGTTAATGATGCCAAAACTAAGCATATGTTTGATAATCGCTATGGTACTGGCCAATCTACGCTTGACGGTATTATTCGGGCAACTAATATGTTGATTGCTGGCAAGACAATTGTTGCAGCTGGTTATGGTTGGTGTGGTCGTGGTTTTGCCAATCGTGCTCGTGGTTTAGGTGCTAAAGTGATCATAACCGAAGTGGATGAAATTAAAGCTCTGGAGGCAGCGATGGATGGTTTTGCGGTAATGCCGATGAAGGAGGCAGCCAAAGTAGCTGATCTAATTTGTACTCTGACTGGAGATTTGCATGTGATTGATAAAGAACATTTTAAGTTGATGAAAGATGGAGCGATGCTTTGTAATTCCGGTCACTTTGACGTGGAAATAAATTTAAAAGCGTTAAAGAAAATGGCCACTAAAGTGCGTTCGGTTCGCCCTCAGGTAGATGAATATCTATTTCAAGGAAAGAAAATATATATCTTGGCTGAGGGACGTTTAATTAACCTAGCGGCAGCCGAAGGACATCCTGCCAGTGTAATGGATATGAGCTTTGCCACTCAGGCTTTAGGTGCTTTAGCGGCTGTTAAGAAGGGTAGATTACAAGCGGGGGTGTATGAAATATCCGAAACAATTGAAAATAAGATTGCTCGTATTAAGTTAAAATCCATGGGTATGTCTATTGATAAGTTAACTGCTGAGCAAAAAAATTACTTAAATTCTTGGGAAGCGGGAACCTAAGACTTGCATTAATCGTTGTAACTTTTTACAATATATATTGTAATTATTTACAACTTAGCTATAGAGATTATGTCTGAAAATAATATAAAATTAATAACTTCTGAATCGGTAACCGAAGGACATCCTGATAAGATTTGTGATCAAATTAGTGATGGTATTTTAGATGAAATGTTAGCAACTGACCCAGATAGCCGGGCAGCAATTGAATGTTTTTGTACCAATGGCTTGGTTGTTGTTGGTGGTGAGGTTAGTACTAAAAATTATGTAAATATTGATTCAATTGTTAGAAGAATTTTAAAAGATATCGGCTATAATTCGCCTGATTCCGGTTTTGATTGTGACGGTGTGGGTATTATGTCGGCTCTTCATAAACAAAGTCCAGAAATTTCTCAAGGGATTAATGAGGGTTTGGGTGAACGCTTAGATCAAGGGGCTGGTGATCAAGGTTTGATGTATGGTTATGCTGATAATGAAACATCAGAATTTATGCCCCTGCCAATCACTTTGGCTCATCATTTAACCAATCGCTTGGCTGAAGTTCGTAAGAACGGGGAATTAGCATATTTACGTCCGGATGGAAAAAGTCAGGTGACGGTTGAATATAATAATAATAAAGCTCAACGGGTTGAAACGGTGGTTATTGCGGCTTGTCATCAACCAGAAATAAGTTTAGAACAAGTGCGGGCTGATATTTTAGAGAAGGTAATTAAACCGATTTTAGGTGATCTATTGGATGAGCAGACTAAGGTTTTTATTAACTCCACCGGCAAGTTTACCATTGGTGGTCCGGCTGCCGATACCGGCTTAACTGGACGCAAAATTATTGTTGATACCTATGGTGGTTTCGCTCGTCATGGTGGTGGTTGCTTTTCAGGCAAGGATGCTTCTAAAGTTGATCGCAGTGGTGCTTATATGGCACGCTATGTTGCTAAAAACATTGTTGCGGCTGGTTTAGCGGATAAGTGTGAATTACAAATTGCCTATGCCATCGGTGTGGCTGAGCCAGTGGGTATATACATCGAAACCTTTGGCACTAATAAGATTGCTGAAGAAAAAATTCTAGAAGTGGTAAAAGAGAATTTCGATTTTAGGCCAAAGGCAATTATTGAAAAATTATCTTTAAAGAAACCTATATATTTACAAACAGCTGCCTACGGACATTTTGGTAGACCAGAATTTCCCTGGGAACAAACTGATAAGATTAAAATCTTACAAGCTTATTTAAAAAAATAAGAGTAAACGCGGTTTTTAGCCGCGTTTTTTTCTGATTAATTATGAAAACTGTTTTAGCTTTTGGCACCTTTGATCTTTTTCATCCTGGGCATGCCGCTTATTTACAACAAGCAGCCGCTTTGGGCGATTATTTGATTGTGGTGGTGGCTCGTGATGTTAATGTGTGGAAGATTAAGAATAGGCAGGCTAAACAAACAGAAATAAAAAGGAAAGATGAGGTTGGTAAACAATTAAAGAATCAAAGCACAGAAGGTGAGGCGGTTTTAGGATTCAAGGGTAATCGTTTGGCTGTTATTAAGAGGTATAAACCGGATATTATTGCGCTTGGTTATGATCAGTTAGTTGATGAAGAAAAGTTGAGCGAAGAAATAGGGGCCTCAGGTCTAAAAACAAAAATAAAACGTCTTCAATCCCATTATCCGGAAAAATATAAAACAAGTTTAATGTTAACTGATATTTGACAAAAAATCAAAATATGCTACTATTATAGTAGTTCAAACAGCAATATTATATAGTAAAATTGCTGTTACAGCTAATAATAGTGAAAATAT
>Ga0307991_1003142_pt1 | contig 10820 bp, 9 predicted proteins | sample EllFjometagen131_FD_203146 | JGI IMG/M metagenome (GOLD analysis project Ga0307991, IMG submission 203146) | Marine microbial communities from Ellis Fjord, Antarctic Ocean - #131 | ecosystem: Environmental > Aquatic > Marine > Unclassified | place: Southern Ocean | collected 2014-10-08 | reverse complement strand
TGCTCTTTGGGGGAGTGGTAAAGTGGCGCAACCGTTGAGCCCGACAAACACGGTCAAAATGTTTTTGAAAAATTTTATGCCATAAAAATCAAAGATTTTTGTCCCTGCGTTGGTTCGTAAAACAAATGTGAAGTGTTCGTGTTTTGCCCTGGGCTTCGCTATGCTTCGCATAAAGCTCAGCCCGTCTCCGCTGTTCGAACACAAGAAGTTGTGTTCTCACTACGCTTCGACCCCACCTTCCTTGTGATAAGCAAAATTTGTTTTTAAAGCATTTAATCAATATTGACTTTGACTATTTTCCAATAATCGTTAATTATTAATATATGGCTAATAAACCTAAAAAGAAAAAGAGGAAGCGATGTCCTAAGTGTAATAAGCTTTTTTATAACCTGGGAGCTCATATGAAAACGCATGAAAGCGGTAAAGCAAGAGAAAAGGATAATGAGAAAGAAAAGAAAAAGAAAATAAGCTCTCAAAAACAAGCCGTGAGTAAAGGCGGGTTTCCAAAAAAAAGCCAGAAATTTCAGCGAAGCGCGTCAAGAAAGAAGATCAATGAAGGAATAACCCAGGTGAAAGTAATCGGTGTTGGAGGCGCTGGCGGAAACATTGTCACTCGGATGAAAGAGAAAGGGAGAATGAAAGGGGTGGAATATATTGCGGTGAACACCGATGCTCAGGATTTGAATATAGCTTCAGTTCACAGGAAAATTTACATTGGCAAGGCGCTTACCAAGGGCCTTGGGGCCGGAATGAATCCGAATATTGGCAAGCAGGCGATTGAGGAGAATCGTTCTGAGATAGGGGAGGTTGTCAAGGGAGCTGATATTGTTTTTATAACTGCCGGTTTTGGCGGTGGCACCGGTAGCGGAGCGGCGCCGGTAATTGCGGAGATTGCAAAACGGGAAGGAATTCTTACTATTGGCATTATTACCAAACCTTTTAAATTTGAAGGTTCCAAGCGGATGGCAATTGCCCAAGAGGCGATTAATAAGATAAGAGACAATGTTGACGCTTTAGTGGTGGTGCCCAACGAGCGGATATTTTTGGTGATTAGTAAAGACACGTCAATTATTAAAGCTTTCGCTTATGTTGACGATGTTCTCCGGAGCGGGGTGGAAGCGATTACTGATTTAATTAATACGTCTGGAATTATTAATGTTGATTTCTCGGACATTGAAGCAGTTCTTCGGGATATGGGAACAAGCATGATAGGAGTTGGTGTGGCTAAAGGACAGGATAGGAGTGCTAAGGCGGTTGAGCAGGCAATAAATTCACCGCTTCTTGAAACAACAATTGAGGGCGCTAAGAAAGTCCTTTTCTTGGTTGCCGGAAGCAGAGACCTTAAAATGCTGGAGGTTAATGATATTGCCAAAGCGATTTCTTCAAAAGTTGACCCTGATGCCGAAGTTATTTTTGGCGCTTCTCATGACCAAAGTTTAAGAGATGGCGCGATTAAGGTTACGGTTATCGCCGCTGGATTTAACAGGACAATGGAACCGGGAGACGGTTCTTTTGGCGTGCCTCAACTTTTTAGTAATCAAAAAAGGAGAAAGGAAATGGAAATCAATCCGTTAGAAACAGAAGAGGAGAAATTAGAAAATGAATTAGGAGAAATAAAAAAACCATTGAAACCGAAAAGCAAGGATTCTAACTCAAATCCTTGGGATATTCCAACTTTTCTTCGGAAAAAGAAAAAATAAATTTATAAACAGAGTTTGCATCTCCCTGCGTTCGGAAAAGATTGAAAAACAAGTTTTCTATCTTTCTCCTCACTTGGGGTTGTAATTAATGGTTAATGAAAATCTCTCACCAAATATAGGTGAGAGATTTTTTCATTGTCCCCCCGTTAGGACTTGAACCTAAAACAAATTGCTTAAAAGGCAACTGCTCTGCCAAATTGAGCTACGGGGGGTAATTGTACCCCGCGCGCGAGTTTTGTTCGCGGGCGGTTACTCTTGTATTTTACAAAATTTTTAGAAGATTGCAACTTTTTACTCTTGTTTTAGCGCCGAAAGTTAGTATAATACATGTATTCCGGGGTGGCGCAATGGTAGCGCGGGTGCCTGTTAAGCACTAGGTTGCCGGTTCGAATCCGGCCCCCGGAGCCAGTGTGCACGAACAGAGGCAAGAGCCTCTGTTTTTGCTTTATTCATCGGCATTTTTGTCGGTTCTAACCTTAAGTATTCTTTCTCTAACGCAGGATAGCCATTTCCTATCTCGGCAAACCATTCATTCGGCTCAATAGATAGTTTTTCGTCTTTAATAATCGGCACTTTTCCTAACGCCAGTAAGATTTCCTTCTTCAGTTCTAACCCTGCTTTTCCTTTCGCCATCAAAAACGCTTTACGGGCGTAAGCGGCAAAGCTAAATGTTTTTTCAGTAAGCTCAAGCCATTTCTCGGCTCGTGTCTCGGTCTGTCGTAGGTTTTCTTTGAATTGAGCAATCTTACTCTGGAGCGTGTTTTTCTCTTTGATAAAAGTTTCGTCATCAATAAGTTGGCGGTATCTCATCTTGGTAAGTTCATCCAGTTCCTTTTGCGTTTCCACCAAAGATTTGTGCCGCATTTCATAAACTTTTGTCCTATCTTCAATCTCGGTATCGTTCTTTTTATTCAGTCCTTCTAACGCCCACTGCAAGAACTCTGGCAGGATAGTATATTTTTCAATCTCTTTTTCAATCATTATCTCCAAAGCGTTCACTGGTATATTTTTGCGTTGATTACATTTTATCCTTTTCGTTTTTCTTGTGCAGTGATAATAGGTATGCTCCCGTATTTCTCCCGACTTAAGGAGTTTCTTCTTGGTTTCAGCCGTGTAGAGACAACCACACACCCCACACCGTATAGACCCCGTGAAAGCAAACTCGTGGTGCTTGGGTCTCGATTTGCCTTTTCTGCCAAGAAGCATTTGCACTCGGTCATATTCTTCAAGCGTAATCATCCGCTCGTGCTTTCCTTCATATTGAAGTCCGCTATTTTCAATCGTCCCTGCATAAAACAAACTCGTAAAAATTTTATAAATGCCGCTTCTTGATAATTCATTTCCGCCTATTCTCTTGAACTTTCTTGTCCTAAAGCCCCACTCTTTATTTGCAATATCCAAAATCTTCGGTGGCGTATAGTTGCCTGTAAGCATTAAGTCCCACATTTTTCTGACAAGATTAAAACGCTCTGGGTCTTTGATAATAATTTTGTTTTCTTTGTCGTTGAGATAGCCGAGTGGTGCTACGCCATTTTGCCATCCTTTGTCTAACTTACTTTGTAGCCCTCGTTTTGTGTTTTTACTTAAATCCAAAATGTATTGATTGGCAACGCCGCTTTCAACGCTAAAGAGTAACACATTATCGTCTGGAAGATATTGTCGGTCTATTGTTTGAATTGATTTGAGTATTCCTTGTTGCAGTAGCCAGCTTAATTTACCGCTATCAATTGGATTTCTGGATAAACGATTTATTTGCCAACACAAAATCCCATCGGCTTCGCCATTTTCAATTCGTTTTAGCATTTCATCAAACAGAGGACGGTTGTTCGGCTTCTTGGCTGTTTTTGCTTCGGTATAGATTTTTTTAATATCCAAATTCAAATCAGTAGCAAGCTGTTTTAACCGATTAACTTGGTCGTCAATAGATTGAACCTGTCTATCCTCGCTCTCCGATGACTTTCTGGCATAAAGGAAGTATTTAATTTTATTCATTTCTTGTTTCATAAACTTAAAGGGACGGTCTGGTTATCCCAGTTGCTTCTCCGTGAGGATTAGTTTCTGGCAGACCGCCTCTTAAAGGGCAGAAACTAATAAAAAATCTCACGGATTTTTGACACTGGGATAACATCTTTATTATACATCAAATCTAATTGTCAAGCAAATTTTTCTCCCTCAATCATACCCTTATACCTTCTTTTGCGGTAGTCAAGTTTTAGGCAATGTCTGCATCCAATTACATTGGTTAATGGGTGTTTGAATAAAACTCCGACACGCCGACCGCATAAAGGACATTTAAACCAAAAACGGACTCCATTGTAGCAGGTTGTTGATGTAGTTAATTCTATCTTCAATCCCAATATTTCCAGCTCTGATTTTATAATAGCTTCTTTTAATTCACCTCTGCATTTTCTGAGAAAATCCGAGATTTTTATTTTTTGACACTCCTCAACTAAAAGTCCTAAATTATTTGGGTTCAATGATTTCACTTTGTTGTTGCTTATTTTGTTTGTTCACATTAAATTGTTGATTCTGCCCTATAAAGGCGTTTTCAGTATTTACTTTAACATTTAGTTTCGGTTGTTTCAGTTCTTTCAGGAGAAGTATGCTCGTATTTAATTGCCGACTGGCAGATTCCAATCCTTTACTTAACTCTCTTATAATATTCATTTTTGAATCATTAAAGGTGTAGCCGCCATCCTCTGTTTCTATAAGGTGGTGGAGCGTCATATCCAATTTCATTGAACGCCAGTAATTAGCCACAATTCTATCAACCAGCATAAGTTCCAGAGGCGTTTTGCAGTCATATTCTTTTACCAAATTACTCCGTGTGGTAGAAAGAAACTTATGATACTTTCCATAACTCAAATTAGCCACCCAAATGCCATTTTGAAGTCCGTTTGCTTTTGCGATTTCCAATGCAAGCTCATCCCGTCTTTTTTCTTCTTTTTGAGTCAGTTTTTTCTTTTCGTTCAAATCAATGTATTCTTCAATCCCAATATGGGAAGCCTCTAAACTTTTACTAAAGACTTTAAACGCTCTTTCTATCCTGTCTTTTTTGTCCTCTTTTTTTATCAATTTTTTATCTTGTTTTTGTGATACTTCACTCATAGTTTTACTGTTATTTACCTGTTTTATCAGGTGATTGAGCCGACCTTTTATAATGTTAGAAAACCCCCAAATCTGGAATTATTTCGCTATCGTTTTTTCTTTAATTTTTACCCCACCCCTCAACTCACTATTGTTTTGGCTGGGAGAAATAGTGGTGAGAGCCGTAGGGTAGATAAGCATTTTCCTTTTGTCGTCTGGGTCTGTTTCTTGCACGATTAGCCCCGCCGTCTCTAACATCGGCAAAATCTGCTGGCGTAGTTGGTGCGTGTCCAACATCCGCCCATATACCTCAAAATGCTTTTGGAGCAGTTCTTGCCGTGATAAGCCGAGCTTTGCCGTTGCTTCCTCAAACCCATCGCCCTTGTTGGCGTTTTTATCACCCCACGCTTTCAAAATAACTTCTTGGTAGAGGTTGTAGATATACGGCGGCAGGTTTAATTCCTGACTGACCGAGATTGTGTCCCAAACCTTGAACGCCTGCTCAATATCATCCTCGTTGGCGGTAATGGTTGTGCCGCTCCTATCCCGCCACCATAGATTGATTAGGGCAAAGGATTTGATGAGTGAGGCAAGGCGTTTAATGTCTCGCTGATGGCGTGGCTTGAGCACCTTGTTTTCGGTCAAAAATCGGTCAATGACTTTCTGGTGGCTCGCAATGTTTATCTCTCGGATACCTTCCAGTTTTATTGCCCGTATCCGTTCTTTGAGTAGCTTCCGTTCGGGGTTCTCGTCAAGCCAGCTTTTGTAACTTTCGGCGTCCGCTTCTTTTTTAATGCTCTCCAAAATCCCTTGCCTGATTTTTTCGTGATTAACCTCTGGGCTTAACAGCAAAAATCGTGTTGCTTCCTGCTCGTCAATCCGCAATCCTGCGGTGCAGAAAATAACAGAGGGGTATCCTTTGAGCAAAACATTCTTGGTTTTTAATCCAAACTTCTGGGATTTGTCCGTTATCTTTACGCTTATTTCTTTTTTATCGTGGGATAGCAATGGTCTCAAGTGTTGCAGGAGCAAGGTGTGTGGCTGGTCAAGAAAAATTAAAATCTTGCGGGATAAATCTACCACATATTCTTTCATTTCCTTATTCCATTCGCCGACATCGTGAAAGAAAGCAGTAGGTGAGCAGTAGCCAAGCTCAAGCACATCTTCTTCTGGAAACAGGCGGGCAATTTCGGTAGGAATGTAGCTTTTGCCCGTGGAAGACGGGGCGTTGTAGCTAATATTGAATTGTGCATTTTCTGTGAAAGCAGAAAGCTCGCAAAGGAAGGTTACGATTTTATTCTCCTCGTCCCGCTTAATCGTCAATCCAAGTATCTCAACCAAATTCTGCGAGGAGAGCGGTTTGAACTGTGAAGTATCAATTTTTTCTGGATATTCTTTTGCATATTTGCCAAATAAATCATCGGGATTGCCGTTGAGTTTTACGAAATAGTCAGTGATGTCGCCGCCTTCTCCAACCTCATTTGGTAGCGAAACAATATAGGTTTCGTTTCCACCATTTTCCACCATCTTTGCTACCCGCTCCGCTCCTTTCTTACCTGCTTCATCATTGTCAAAGCAGATGTAAATTTTCCGACATTTTCCGATAACCATCTCCGCCCATTCTTTTTTGAAAGTCATCGCTCCGTGAGTGGAAGTAATGGCAGGTATGTTCTTTGAGAGCAGAGCCAATCTGTCCAGCTCGCCCTCGCAAATGACGAGTGGATTGTTAGCATTTGTTAGCATTTCCCATCCATAAATCTGGGCTTCAACTCCTTTGGGGTAAGTAATTTTTTCATCACCCGCATTTGGGTCTCGCCTCAACTTGAAAAACTGAAAAGCCCCATAAACATCTTTTATGGGTATCGTAATCCACCATTTGCTATAGAACTTGCCCCAGCCGAGCTTGTGGGCGTCTATAACGGCGTCTGTAATGCCTCTGGCGTTCAAATACTGGCGGATATTGGCTGGAAGTGCTTGATGACAAGTATCAACCAATTCTGCGTCAAACTTCGTGGATTTTTGTAGATTTTTCGTGGGCGTTATTGGGTTGAGTGCAATTTCCTGTATGCCATCCCCGAAGTGCTTGGCAAGGGTTACGAGGTTGCCTTTTTCTCCGCATTTTTTGCAATCGTATTGTCCAGTTTCAGCGTCAAAATAGAGATGTGCCTCGCCGTTTCTGCTGTCGTTATCGCAATTGTTAAATAGGCAACGAGTTATTATTTCTCCGCCTTGTTCTTTGAAAGGAATGCCTTTGCGAGTTAGATACTCTTTAATTGTAATAGTTTGTAATTCTTGCATAATTTTAATGTTAGGTTTTGTTAGGTTTTAAGTCGCCAGTTTGTCGGCGGCGTTCCTGTAATTGCTGGTATTCGGCTTCGGTCATTGGTTTGTAAATCAGCTCAACCAATCGGATGAGTTTCGCACCCTGTTCATACGCTTCCTCTCGGCTGATTTCTTTGCCATAGCGGTTTTTGTAAAGCGTTTGATATTTTGTTATCTGCTCATCCGACAGCATAGTTTTATTCGTCCGAATATAATCTGTTCTTGAGATTTTTAATGTTGTCCCAGAACGAACGGGACTTTTGCTCAAGACGGTCAGACCAGAAATCGTCTGCGACTTTTTCAATTCCCGCCTCACGGCGAAAAATAAATCTCACCTTGCGTGGATTTCCACGGTCTAAAGTAAGCAACGAAAAATCCGCCGTTACTAAAGCGGCGGCACAACCCAAATCATAGGTTGCATATATTTCGTCTCCTTCAAGAGGAACATATTGCAATTCCTCGGACGAATTGTTTTGTATTTTTTTCGTCATAATAATTGTTTTTTAATTTAATAATTTACGACTTTGAAATGTGAGAGTTTTTGCCCTCACTCTATATGCTGAAAAATCAGACAAACAAAAAATCCCGTTGTAATAACAGGGATTTCAGGTGTGTTGTATTGAAAAAGCCCTCTGATTTTTCAGAGAGCTTATTCTTTACTATTTTCGTCTGCGCGATTTTCGTTCAATCTGCCGCCTTGTGCCCAGATTTCCTCTCGCCTCAATTCCGGCGCCGTCAGTATGGTGAACTTTGGATGGTAATAATCGCGCCTGTCGTGGAATGGGTCATCATCAGTTTTGAAAATGGCTCTCAATCGCTTTACCAGCGTTCTTTTTATCTGATACACATTACCGATATTGAGCGTGATGTTGGTATTTGCGGCAACCATTCTGCGCATATTTTCTGCGGTAGCTTGTTGAATATCGGTTGCAGACAATACCGATAAGGCGCAAAGAAAACCCCATTGTCGGTCCTGTTTTTGCTGTTTCTTGCCCGTAAAAAATCCAAGCTGTATGTAATCGGCGGTTTGAAGGTGGTTGTTGTTGTAAAAAATCTCTATCTCCTGCATCCCTTCTTTCACTTTGAGTATAACCTTTTCAAATTGAACCATCTCTGGGAACGATAGCTCAATAGTGTGCCGCGCTTGTTTTATGCGTTTTACTCCGAGTATAGAAGCTGGCGAAGCAACGGGGATAAGCGAGTCCCTGCGAACCAAATAATAATCTTCGCCCGCAATTTGTTCTGTCGCTTCGGCTTTTCTTTTTCCAACCTGTTTTTTCTTGAGAATGTATGATGAAAAAACGCCGTCAATATCATCAATCCTTATTTTGGGCTTGCTCTGGTATAAATAGCACCCGATAAGGTTCATTTCGTGAGATGGAGCGTTCAATGTTTTCTCAATGTAATTGCGCGTGCTTGAAGTTCGCACATCCTCAAGCGCATTGAGAAGAAAAAAGGAATACAGCGACTTTTCAACCTCATTGTCGCTTTCTTGTATCGCTTGATTGACCGCATCAATTTCAATTTTTCGTCCGCGTATTGTTTCGTAATAAAAACCTACTACTTTGAATATGGTCGCTCCACGCGAAGTGAGGATACGCTTCATTTCGTCTTCAATCCCGCCAACAACAACATCCTCGCTTGATACGAGTACTTTCAGTATCCAAAATCTTGACCATTCCGAAATCTCGCTATGGTTATAGGTCTTCCAAAGTGCGTTGTCTATAAAGACGGTATCCATTGAGTCCCCGAAAATCCGCAAAAACTCTCGTCCATCAGTAACATACTGAATGATTGGTACGACAAGAGACCGGCGCAATGGAATTATGCCGATTAGATTAAGAATAAATCCGAGGTCGTGCTTTGTCCCGACTTTGAGGTAATACTTGAGCTCTCGCAATTCCAGCTTATCAACGCTTTCTCTGTTTGCTATCGCCTCAATGACGCGTGGCACATTCTCTTGAATGCGAGTAAACTCGTCTGCCGGTATCTCTGGGGTGTTGTCCTCATAGTGAGAAACGATACGCATTGCCTCTATTGTCTCTGTGTCTTGTATTTTTATTAGGCGCGTTTTCTCGTTGAGGTTAAGGTTGTGGTTCCGGAGAAAGCGAACTATCTTCTCTGTTGCTTTGAGCACATCTTCCTTTGTTTTGCCCATCAAGGTGATGTCATCCGCATACCGCAGATAGCGGAGTTCTTTTCCTATCAGTTCTTTCTCGGCATATCTGTCCAGTGATGAAAGATAGACATTCGCAAGAACCGCCGATGGGTTTGGTCCTTGCGGGATGCCCTTTGGTAATTCGTGATATTCAATCCAAGTGCAGAGTTGTGTCTTGAGCAAATTAAGCATTTGTTCATCTTTGACACCGAAATCGTTTTTGAGCTTTTCAATCAGTTGCCCGATAAGGATATGCTCGTAGTATTGCTGAACATCAATCTCCAACTTCCATACAAAGCCCTTCTCAAATGCCTTTTTCTGCGCTTTGCAAAAATCGTCCCAACTATTGAAGTATGGGGAAATAAAACTCTCCGCATCTTTATCATCGTTGACCCTATTTGCAAAACAAACCTTATCTGATAGTTTCCCGTCTATCTTGAAACCCAGAATATCTTGATTGAAGATTGCTTGATAAACGATACGGTCAACCATTGAGAGCACGCACACTGGGCGGAGTCCAAGATTATCTTTGGGAATATATACTAAAAAACCCCGTTCTGGGGCATATTTGCCATCACGAAGGTATTGCTCAAGGGCAACAAAGAACTGGTCGCCGAGCGCATTGATGGCAGTCAATGCGGGGTGATTGATAGGGCTTATGGAAAGAGTCGAGTGTGCGAGCTCGTTCTGGACATATTTGTATGCCAGTTTCAGGTTGTCCCTTGATGAAAATCGCTCAAAGAGTGTAGTCATTGTAATCGTAATTTAGAGTAATTGTCATTTAATGTTGTAGATAACTTTTATCTTCTTTATACTTATGTTAAGCAATGTTAGGTAAAAAAACAATACTTTCTATGGATAAAATAATGGACAAAATAAAAAAGATTGTGCAAGGTCTTGCACGGAACTTGGGAAAAATTAACAAGCTATCATTACCAGCCACTATTGTAATAGCGAGCTTGATTATAGGGGGCTTTTATTTTGGAAGCCAAGTGATTAAACAGCATTCTATTGAGAGACAGCAGGAAATTAAAATAGCACAAGAGCACAAAGAATATGTAGCTAAAAGAAAAATGGAGTGTTATGAGCTTTACAAAGAAAGGGACGAAACGCGAAGCAATGTAGATGACTATTTTTACAGAGAAAAAGATGATGTTTGCGTAGTGATATACGAAAACCTTAACTGGAAAGAAAGAGACCCACTTGACTGGTTCAAAGAAGACCCACTTGAGGATAAGTATTTTACAAAAGAGTATTAAAAACTATGAGCGATTTATTAAAAAATAATGGGATTTGGATTATTTTGGGAAGTATTTTATTGGTTATTGGTATTGTAATGGTCAGTGGAAATGGAGAAAAATCTACACTTGAAGCTACACAATTTCAAGTCAAAGACATACAGCAAAAGGTGCAAGAGAAAGAATTAACACCTAAACAAAAATCAGAAGGAAAACTAGAATCTGAATCAGAGATTTACTTAAGTCAAAAAAATCCCGCAGAATCAGAATTTATTTCAGGAGTGGAAGAACCAACGAAGTCTGAATTTTCAAATA
>Ga0307991_1003140_pt1 | contig 10829 bp, 7 predicted proteins | sample EllFjometagen131_FD_203146 | JGI IMG/M metagenome (GOLD analysis project Ga0307991, IMG submission 203146) | Marine microbial communities from Ellis Fjord, Antarctic Ocean - #131 | ecosystem: Environmental > Aquatic > Marine > Unclassified | place: Southern Ocean | collected 2014-10-08 | reverse complement strand
AATTAAAATCATTTAAACCTAATTGATATTTTAATTTATAATTAAATTTTTTGTTTTCTGTGCCGATATTGCATCTGTAAACTAATGGTTTATCACCATTTCCGATATATCCTGCGTAGCCTCCGCATGAATTGGAAAAGATAATATTTTTAAAAGATAAATCAATACCCGCTCCGAACAAAAATGCATCATTTTGGGAATAATCACCTCTATAGATTTGCCAGGAATAAAAGCCAATCATTCCATATAAATTTATGTCAGTTTTATTTTTTTTATAAACTTTTCCAAATGATAGGTCGAAGAAGTATCCCGGAGCATCGGTATAACGGGCGTTTCTGTGAGTAGTTCCTGAAGCAGTTTTAAAGTTAATGCCGAGAGCTATGTTAGGAATTTTTTCATGGTCTTTGACGATTTGGATTATTGTTCCGAAATAAAAATCACCACCGGCAATTCCTTCGCAGTTATAATCTCTCGCTGCTCTTTCATCTCTTGTTAATGTGTCCAATTTATAATATTCAATAGGAACTAAATAAGTTTCTACAGTTACAATTTTTGCTAAGGGAACAGATAGTTTTGCAAACAAATCACTCGTATTATCACCCTTGCTAAAATGGTTTTCAAGGCTTAGTTCAAATTCTAATTTATTATTTATTAATCCACTTTTTATTTGAGGAACAGGCAAAGCATTTGGTCCCATATATGCCGGAGTTGTAGTCATATATTTTGAATAACCTGAAACTCCATCCCAATTATGTTTTTGAACCCACCAAGCATAATCATCGTTCTGACAATATGTTTTATTGCAAAACAATATTGAAATAAATAATAGAACGAAGAATTTTAAAAAAGAAATAAATGATTTATTCACAGCAAAAATTTTAATGTTCAAAAATATGAAAAATGAAATGAACTGATGTGAAAATTTGTGATTAATCAATAATCAATTGCTAAGTATAAATAAATACTTAACAGCAAAGATGTTGCAAAATATAGAAATAATCATGGAAACTCTTTAAAATTAAGTATTTTAGGTTTTATTATTATTATTATATTAAAAATTCAAAAAAGTTTTTGCTGTTAATTATATTAACAGGAATTTCAGGGTAATTTTCTGTAAATTTTTTTGGAATTCTTACTTTTTTGTTCGCATTCCATTTTATTTCGTAAGCCCTAATCGAATTTTCGATTTCTTCAATAAAATCAATTTCTTGTTGTTGATGTGTTCGCCAGAAATAATAATTTGCGTTGATATTATTATTCAAATTAAATTTGATACGTTCTGCAATAATATAATTTTCCCACAGAGAACCTTTATCTTGTCTGTCATCAAAAGGTAAAAAATTATTTAATAAAGCATTACGGATTCCTGTATCCCAAAAGTAAATTTTATTTTTATGCTTTAGCTCTGTTCGTAAATTACGACTAAAAGAACTTAATCTGAAAATAACAAAAGTTTGTTCGAGAAGTTGTATATATGATGCAACAGTATCTTTGGAAATACCAAGCATATTTGAAATTTCGTTGTATGAAACTTCGCTTCCGATTTGTAGGGCTAATGCTTTTAATAATTTTTGAATTATTTCGGGTTTTCTAATACGTTGCCAGGTAAAAATATCCTTATACAAGTAACTTGAAGATAAATCTAATAATATTTTTTTTACTTTTTCGTGCTTCATTACAACTTCAGGATACATTCCGTAAACAATACGGTGTTTTAGTGAGCTTTTCAGAGAAAGATAGTCGGTATGATTTATTATTTCAGAAACAGATATTGGTGTAAGCATTAGTTCGTATTTTCGACCTGTAAGCGGTTCATTAATTTCATTAGCTAAATCGAATGCTGATGAGCCTGATACAACAATTTGCTTTTCAGGAAAATTATCTACGAGCAATTTCAATGTCAATCCAATATTTTTTATTCTTTGCGCTTCATCAATAAATATATTTGTTTTGTTGCCAATTAATAGTTCTATTTCATATAGACTAATATTAGTGAGAGTATCAACAACAGTAGGATCATCGCAATTTAGAAATATTGTATTTTTTCCAGAATTGTTAATTAATGATTTTATAAGTGTTGTTTTTCCTACTTGTCTTGCTCCATAAATTATTATTATTTTTCCTTGAAAAAAATATTTGTCAATAATATTTTTTAATTGCCTTTGTATTATTGTTTTCATCATTATTTAAATTATGTAAAACCTGTATTATTTTTACAAATGTATAAAAATTTAATTATCTATTAGCCATTTTTCTATATTTATTGCTATTGTATTAGCTGTTTTTATATATAATTTGGCTAATACAATAGCTGTATTTTTTAAAAAATCTCTAATTTATCCTTAAATAATATTCTTTTTAGGATGTTAGGGTTGGTTTAAAGTACATCTCTTAGGAGTTATTGTTTTGAATCAATACAAAAGGCAAATTCTTTTTTTTAATCTAATAAAATAATATTTATCCAATAACTTTGTGTTGCACAATTAAAAAATTTATTTACTTTTAATTTTTATTAAACAATTAAAAAGATAAATAATTCATTTTTTGATGAAGAAAATCTATAAATTTTCGATTTACTTTTCTTGTTTTATTCTTTTATTATGTAGTTGTTCAAGCATTGATTATAGTTTGACAAAAATTTTCCCTGAAGAAACAAACATAGAATTTATAAAGATTTCTGACGATAACATTTTAGGTCCTTGTGTGATTGCGTATAGAAAATTTATAAAATGGTACACTCCAAACTATATTGATATTTCGCCTGACGGGAAAAGAATAGCTTATATTTCTATAATTTCAAATGAAAATCAGTCAGAATATTTTTTGATAATTAGAAGTCTTATTGATAAAAAAAATATCCTTAAAAGAAAGATGACTAATGATATTTCAGGTTTTGGTTTCTCAAAAGATGGAAAGAAGCTTGTGTTTTCATCATTCTTTAATGGAAGTTTTAAAATAAATGTTCTTGATGTTGAAACAGGAGAAATAAAGTTAAATGTAGTAAATTCAGAAGAAAACGAAACTACACCAATTTTTTCTAAAGATGGAAGTATTTTTTATACAAGAATAAGCAATATTGATAAAGAATATGAAAAAGCTCCTACAACTTCAAGAAGTTTGGAAAAAATAAATACAAAAGAGATTAATCTTAATATACAAATGGGAGCTTATAAAATATTTTCATATAAGGAAAACAAAAGCAAAAGTATAGTTGATGGTTACGGTCCATCTTTGTCTTCTGATGATAAGAAAATGGCTATTTGTAAAAAAGATGAAGAAAATAATAGTGGAGCAATTTGGCTTATAGATTCCGAAACAGGAATAGGTAATCCAATTGTTACATCATACAAAAAAAGCTATTCTACTGCGCGAATTTCTCCTGACGGAAAAAAAATCGTTTTTGTTGGCTCAAGCTTACGAAAAAGCTCAGAGATACCTGTTAATCTAGATATTTATGTAGTGAACGTTGACGGAACACAATTAAAACAATTAACATTTCATCCCGGGCATGATATTTCACCTGCTTGGTCTTCTGACATGAAATCTATTTATTTTATTTCGGAAAGAGGAAATGCAAACAGAAATTATGGTATTTGGAAAGTTGATATTGCAAATTAAAATATTTAAAGATGTTTTGTTAGAGCAAATAAATTTAAACACATGAAATTATATAAATCTTTCTTGTTAATTTTTTTAATCTGTTTTGCTCAGAATTTATTTGCACAGTGGACACAAGGTGGAGATTTTTCAGAACCTTTCTCACTAAAAAAGAAAAATGATGGAACAGGCAGAGAGTTGACTTATAATTTCATTATGCCTTATGACACATCAAAAACAGCTATGGGTTTTTCTTTCGGGCTTGACGGCAGATTATTGACAATTCCCGTTGGTTCTATTTTTGATAATATTGAATGGAAACTCGGAGGAGCTTTTTCACTAAGTTTTATGAGTACAACCATGGATTATAAAAGATACTATTTTTCTGATACTTTAAGGGCTGAAAATCCAGTAGCTTCATTTTATACTGTTTACACTCCTTATGTTTACACAGATTTGCGATTAAATTTTAATAAGAATTTTGCAATTATTCCCCACGCAGGATATTTCTACGGTTTTGGGTCAATAATTTATCAAGATGAAAATGGAGCAACTGTTAGTGGTGCCAAAGAAAATATTAATCCTTGGCCAAATGGTTTTCTAATAGGAATTACGCTAAAAATTAGCTCTTTCGGAGTATCTTTCAGGAAATATTATGATAATAATTTCTATGATGTTACAAGCATCTGTGTAGGATTAAAAATGTAATTTTTTTAAAAAAGATTTTCAAAGGTCAGATGGAAATTCAGAATTAATATTTTCATGCTTTTGTGTATATTTGCATGAAATAATTTATGTCGTTTTGAAAAAAAAATAAAAAATTGAAAACCCAAGAAATTCTAATAACATTATTTGAAAGCAAGGTAAATGAAAAAGTTGATAAAATTATTCATTTACCATTATCAGGCTCCGACCGAAAATATTTCCGAATCACCTCAAAAACCAAAAGTTTAATAGGTGTTTATAATCACGATAAAAAAGAAAATATTGCCTTCTTAAGTTTTACGAAGCACTTTTTTGATAAAGGTCTTAATGTCCCTGAAATATTTGCAGAAGATTTAGATAACAATATTTATCTGTTGCAGGATTTAGGCAATACTACACTTTTTGCATTTTTAAGTGAAGAAAAGAACAAGAATGTTTTTACAATCGACCTTTTGGAAGCCTATAAAAAAGTTTTAAAAGAACTTCCAAAGTTTCAGATTCTGGCTGGAAAAGACCTTGATTATTCGGTTTGTTATCCGCGTGCAAGTTTCGACAAACAATCAATGTTGTGGGATTTAAGCTATTTTAAATATTATTTTCTAAAACTTGCTCAAATTCCTTTTGACGAACAATTGCTGGAAGATGATTTTGAAACTTTCACGAAATTTCTTCTAAAAGCTGAAGGAGATTATTTTCTTTATCGTGATTTTCAATCTCGAAATATAATGCTTCAAAATGAGCAAGCATATTTTATAGACTATCAGGGAGGACGAAAAGGAGCTTTGCAATATGACCTTGCTTCACTTCTTTACGATGCGAAAGCTGCAATACCCCAAGACGACAGAAACAAGCTGTTGAATTACTATCTGAATATTCTGGAAAATTATATCGAAGTTGATAAAAAAGAATTTATTGAATATTATTACGGATTTGTTTTAATTAGAATTATGCAAGCAATGGGAGCCTATGGTTTTCGGGGATTCTACGAAAGAAAAGAGCATTTTCTTGCAAGTATTCCTTATGCCATAGAAAACCTGAGTTGGATTCTTGACAATATTGAGTTTGCTGTTGAACTTCCTACCTTGATGAAAGTTTTGAGAAAGCTTCCCCAATCAAAAAAATTAAAGCAATTGGAAGCAGGAAAAAAACAAATTTCACTAACAGTTGAGGTAAACAGTTTTTCCTACAAAAGGGGTATTCCTGTTGATGTTTCCGAAAATGGTGGTGGCTTTGTTTTTGATTGTCGTGCTTTGCATAATCCGGGCAGATATGATGAATATAAACAATTGACAGGCAAAGATAAAAAGGTTATTGATTTTCTTAAAAAGGAAAAAGAAGCTGATGAATTTTTAAACAATATTTTGAAAATTATTGAACAATCAATTAATAAATATCAAAAAAGAAATTTTAAAAATTTGATGGTGAATTTTGGATGTACCGGAGGACAACATCGCTCAGTGTATTGTGCCGAAAGACTTACTGAATATTTGCGTAAGAATTTTGATGTAAATGTAAATTTGCGTCATAGGGAACAGGAGCTTGTGTAGAGTAGGCAAGTATGCAGTAGGCAAATTGAGCCACGAATTGGATGTTAGCTGTTAGCAACGAGCAACGAGCAACGAGCAACGAGCAACGAGCAACGAGCAACGAGCAACGAGCAACGAGCAACGAGCAACGAGCAACGAGCAACGAGCAACGAGCAACGAGCAACGAGCAACGAGCAACGAGCAACGAGAAACGAGAAACGAGAAAAATGAAAGCAATGATTTTTGCAGCAGGATTGGGAACACGGCTACAATCGTTGACCAATGATAAGCCGAAAGCTTTGGTGGAAATCAATTCTATTCCATTGCTGGAGATTGTTTTGAAAAAAATTATAAAATCGGGATTTGATGAAATAGTAATTAACGTGCATCATTTTGCCGAACAAATTATTAGGTTTTTAAAAGAGAAAAATAATTTTGGTGTTGATATTTTTGTTTCTGACGAAAGTGAACAATTGCTTGATACCGGTGGCGGTTTGAAAAAAGCATCATGGTTTTTTGATGATGGTAAAGCATTTTTGGTTTATAATGTCGATGTATTCTCTGATATTGATTTGCTGGATTTTTATAATTTCCATATCCAATCTGATTCTCTTGCTACTCTTGCTGTGAGAAATCGTGAAACATCAAGATATTTGTTGTTTAATAAAGATAATATTTTATCTGGTTGGAAGAATATTAAAACAGGCGAAGTTAAATTGGCACGACCCGAAGAGAAGGATTTATCTCCGATTGCTTTCAGTGGAATTCAAATTATTGACCCGAGAATTTTTGATTTTATAAATCAGGAAGGAAAGTTTTCCATAATAAATTCTTATCTTGAGTTGGCAAAAACACACAAAATAAGTGCCTACAATCATGATAAAACTATTTGGATGGATTTAGGCAGAAAAGAAAATTTGATTGAAGCTGGGAAACTGATTGATATATTATAAGGATTATGATAAATAAAAATAAAACTGAAATAATTTTATTGTTAGCTCTGTTAGTTTTGGTAATTCCTTTTTTACTTTTATCTTTTTATTGTCATCCTTCGGCAGATGATTTTATTCTTTCGAAATTAGCACTAAAAATGGATTCATTCGATTATGTTAGTTATATGTTTAATAATTGGTCGGGCAGATATTTTGGGAATTTTTTAACAACAATAAATCCACTAGTATTTAATAATTTATTCATTTATAAATTAGTTCCTATTATATTATTAATTTTATTATTTCTTGCATTATTCAGTTTAATTAAAGAATCATTAAGACGATATATAAATTTACAACAGTCATTGATTATTACATCAATCATTTATGTAATTTATCTTGATGTTTTGCCAGATATGGCTGAAGGAATTTATTGGTATTCGAGCTCAACATATTATTTTACGGGTGGAATTTTTTTACTATTTCTAATTACTTTTTTTTTAAAAATACCAAACTTAAATAATTTTTTTAAAAAATTTATTTCTATTATTATATGTATAATTTTATTAGTTTTTATTGTCGGCTCAAATGAAATCCACACATTTCTTGTTTTTGAATTCATCATATTATTTATTATTGCGAAATTATTTTTTAAGAAGAAACTTAAATTAACTGAAATAGTTATTTTACTAGTGTTAATTGGAGTATCAATAATTGCTATAAGTGCCCCGGGTAATTTTAGGCGACTAGGATTTTTACACAATCATTTTAATTTTAATTATACATTTCTTAATTCATTTAAAAGCACTTCTTTTTTAATTGGTCATCATATACAGAATATTCCATTTATAGTTGTTAGCATATTAACTATCCCAATTATTAGTGAGTTTCTACATAGGGAAAATTCTCTCAAGATTAAGTTTAAAATAAATCCAATATTCACAATATTGATTTCTATTTTAATTATTACTAGTTTATATTTTCCAGTTTATTTTGCTCTGGGTTCTGATCCACCATGGAGAATTCACAACAGCATTTCTTTGGTTTTTATTTTTCTTTGGTTTTTGAATATTATTATAATTATAAAATATCTTAATGATAAAAAAATCACAATTCATCCTACTCCAAAATATTTAACAACTATACTTATTATTGTTGCTTTTCTTTTTGTATTTATCGACTTTCATATAAAAGACCCAAGAGAAGGAATAAAATTCAAAGGAAATATTGCTCATGCTTATTATGATTTGTTTTTTAAAGCCTCTGATTATAACAAAGAAATTAATAAACGATATTTGCTTATTCAAAAAGCCAAAGAAGAGAATCAAAATTTATTGGAAGTAGAAAAAATTAAAAATATTCCACTTACTATTTTCTATCGTGATTTAAGTGAAGATCCAGAGCATCGGATAAATGTAGGATTTGCTAATTATTATGGAATTAAATCAATAAAAGTGAAAAAGGATAAAGATATTAAGCAGTAAGCAAAACGAGCACCGAGAAACGAGCACCGAGCACCGAGAAACGAGAAAACAATGCAAGCATTTTTAGAAAAAACGGCTGATTATATTTATAACAAATTTGGTGAAGACATTGGTGACATTTGTATTGTCCTACCAAATCGTCGGGCTGGTCTTTTCCTAAAAAAATATTTGGCTAAACGAATAAAAAAAACAATTTGGTCGCCGGCAATATTTTCAAGTGAAGATTTTATTGCTGAAATTTCGGAGCTGCAAATCGTTGACAACATTTCTCTTTTGTTTGAATTATTTAAAATTCATAAAATCATAGAAAAGGAAAAAGCTCAGGACTTTGATGAGTTTGTGAGCTGGGGACAAGTGCTTTTGCATGATTTCAATGAAATTGACCTGCATCAAATCGAAGCAGAAAAAATATTCAGCTATCTAAGCGATGCAAAAGTTATAGCCCTTTGGAATCTTAACAAAAAACCATTAACGGATTTTGAAAAAAATTATTTACAATTCTATAGTTATTTAAATAAATATTATTCTCTTCTGAAAGAACAACTGTTGTCAAAAAATCAAGCCTATCAGGGTTTGACTTACCGAAAAGTAGCTGAAGGAATTGAAGATAAATTGCCGTCTTTAAAATGGAAGAAAATAATTTTTGCCGGTTTCAATGCTCTTAATAATTGTGAAGAAAAAATTATTAAAAGTCTCGTAAATTCAGATAAAGCAAAAATATTATGGGATGCCGACAACTATTATTTAGAGAACACAAAACAAGAAGCCGGGAAATTTCTTAGAAAATATTTTAATAGCTGGCAAAAGAGTGAAATAAAATGGAAAGAAAATAATTTTTTAGAATCTTCGAAAAAAATTACAATAATTGGCGTTCCTAAAAATGTTGGTCAGGTTAAAGTTGCTGGGCAACTGCTTTCTGAAATTCAGCCTGACGAAAAGCATTTACAGAAAAATGCTGTTGTTCTTGCCGATGAAAATATCTTGATACCTTTATTAAATTCAATCCCTGAAAATATCAACGAATTTAATGTTACGATGGGATTGCCTTTGAAATATACTCCTGCTTATGACCTTTTTAATGCTTTGTTTGCACTCCACGAAAATGCAAAAAAAATGAGTGCTTTATCAAAAACAGGAGAAACGACAAACATTAAAACCTCTTTAAAATTTTATTATAAAGACATTATAAAGATATTTAACCATCCCTACCTGTTGAAAATTGATGAAAACACAATCTCAACAAAGGAAATTTCTTTGTCGAAAATTATTGATGATATTCAAAATGCAAACAAAGTATTTTTTTCTTACGAAGAGCTAAAATCAATATTTTCGAGTTATAATTACGGGTGTCCCCAAATTGTTGAAGCTTTGTTTAATCAGTGGGATAATCCTTCGGAGATATTGAAAAAATTAGTAGAGTTAATCACCATAATTCGGGATGCTTTTTTAAATAATGAAAACGAAGATTCTGAAAAAAAATCAACGGAAATAGAGCTTGAATATTTATATGCTGTATCTAAAATTATAAAGAGGGTGAAATCACTAATTTCGGAATACGAAGGAGTAGAAAATATTTCAACACTTCACATGATTTTCAACAGCATTATTAAAGTTTCGACTTTATCATTTTATGGAGAGCCATTGAAAGGATTACAAATTATGGGCATGCTCGAAACTCGTACTCTTGACTTTGAAAATATTATTTTACTGTCGGCAAACGAAGGCATAATTCCTTCGGGCAAAACTGCAAATTCTTTTATTCCTTTCGATATAAAAAGAGAATTTAATATGCCTACCTACCGCGATAAAGATGCGATTTTTGCTTACCATTTCTATCGTTTGTTGCAAGCCAGCAAAAACATTTATATTCTTTATAACACCGAATCGGACATACTCGGAGGGGGAGATAAAAGCAGGTTTGTTACTCAAATTATTAATGAACTCCCAAAATATAATCCTAAAATTGAAATTAAAGAAAAAGTACTTGCTGTTCCACCGGTGAAAGACGAAACCGATTATTCGATTACTATCGAAAAAGACGAAGATGTTCTTAACAAAATCAAAGAAAAAGCAATATCGGGATTTTCGCCAAGTTCTTTAAATTCATATAGAAATTGTTCTTTACGATTCTATTTTCAATATATTGCCAAAATAAAAGAACTCGAAGAAGTGGAAGAAACTATTGATGCTGCCACTCTCGGAACCGTTACTCACAAAGTTTTACAAGATTTGTATGAGCCGATTATTAATCTGGAATTAACTCCCGACTTGATAAAAAACATGTTTCCGAAAGTTGAAACTATGGTGAAAAATGTTTTTAGAAAAGAATACAAAAACGGCGATGTTGATTTTGGGAAAAACCTCTTGATTGTTAGGGTTGCTAATTCTTTTATCAAAAACTTTTTGAATAGAGAAATAAAATTCATCAAAGAACTCCAAAAAAATGGGGATAAAATTTTTATAAAACTTCTTGAAAAAGATATAGACTCCAATATTTCTATAAACGAAATTCCTGATATAAAATTAATAGGAAAAATTGACCGCATCGATAGGGTAGGAGATACACTTAGAATTATTGATTACAA
>Ga0307991_1003138_pt1 | contig 10839 bp, 8 predicted proteins | sample EllFjometagen131_FD_203146 | JGI IMG/M metagenome (GOLD analysis project Ga0307991, IMG submission 203146) | Marine microbial communities from Ellis Fjord, Antarctic Ocean - #131 | ecosystem: Environmental > Aquatic > Marine > Unclassified | place: Southern Ocean | collected 2014-10-08 | reverse complement strand
AAAAAATGATGAAATTCTTGATCTTGGTTGTGGTACAGGACGAAATATTTTATTAATGAACCAATATGTGTCTGACGATTCCTTTCTTTTAGGTTTGGATATTTCAGAAGAAATGGAAAAGCAATTTAATAGCAATTGCAGTAATTTTTCGAATATAAAATTCATCAATAAAAGAATTGACGAGCCGTTTGAACTCGATCAAAAATTCGATAAAATTTTTATTAGCTTTGTGATCCACGGATTTCCTCATGAAATAAGAAAAGAAGTTATTCAAAACGCTTTTAAGCATCTAAAGCCTAGAGGCACTTTTAATATCCTTGATTTCGGAGAGTTTGATATGAATAAAATGCCTTTTCATCACCGTTTTATTTTTAAAGCCATAGAATGTAAATATGCTTTTGATTATATCGAAAGAGACTGGAAAAAGATTCTGAAAGAATATGGTTTTGTCAGTTTTGATGAAACGTTTTATCTAAAAAACTACGTTAGACTGCTAAAAGCTAAGAAAAACGACTTCTAAAAAATGCAAATATCTCCAAAGCGATCAAAAATAAATTTCAGGAGTTTCATGTGGCATTCTGTATTTCTTGCTCTGGCCTCCAATTTTATGGATATCGACACTATCATTCCTTCCATGATAGTGAAGGCCGGAGGAAATTCTGTGCATCTTGGTTTCTTATCAGCTATTATGCTAGGCGGAGCTGGATTTTTCCAGTTGTTATTTGCTCCGTTATTATCGAAAAACGCGCTTAAATTGAAATATTTACTTTTGGGAGTAAATCTCAGAATTATCGCCTTATTGTTAATGGCGGCTATGTTTTTTTTCTCCTTTTCATTAAAAGGCGACACCATAATTCTCTTGATATTTATCTTAATATCCATATTTTCCCTCAGCGGTAGCTATTCAAATGTGTCCTATATCGATATCCTTGGAAAATCGATAAAAGAAGACAGGAGAAAACATTTCTTCTCCATTAAAGAGATTACCGCAAGCGTTGGGATTTTTCTTTCGGCAATAATTGTGCGATATCTTATTAAACAATATGAATATCCAAATAATTACGCTTTGCTCTTTTTAATTGCAGGAATTCTACTGCTAATAGCATCTTTAGGGTTTTGGAATATAAAAGAAATACGCTCGGTAAAGCCTGTTAAAAGAAGCTTGCTCGATTTTTTTAAATTGATCCCAACAGAAATAAAAAACAATCAGAATTTAAAATATTATTTACTGATGCTGAATACGCTGGGACTGGGAATAGGTTTTTTACCTTTTTTGATATTGCTTGCTAAAGAAAACCTCGATTTATCGTATAAATTAATTGGTAATTTTCTGGTTTTTAGAATTGCCGGAATGTTATTTATAAGTACCGTTTTTTATTGGTTCTCGAAAAAAATCAAATATAAAACACTTTTAACTGTTGCCATAGTTATTGGAAGTATTATACCACTTATTGCTCTGGCCCTAAGGGAGAATCAATTTTATTTTCAGTTAATATTCATATTATCCGGAATATTTGTTTCCCTTTTTAAAATTTCAAATAATGGGATTTTATTGGAGATTTCAACAAATGAAAACCGAACAATATATGCCGGAATTTCCGGCGCAGGTAAAATATTTTCCACCGTGTTCCCATTAATTATTGGATTATTGATCTTTTTTATTGGCTTTAATGCTGTTTTTATAAGTGTGTCTGTAATAATACTATCGAGCTATTTCTTTGTGAGAAAATTAAACTGCTAATAGTCATCAATTATCCTTTATTCGAGCTTTTTTTTTGTGATTTTATAACGATTGTTTTTGAGCGATTATTTGGTTAGTTATTCGTGACTCCACCTAAAATAATTACCTTCGCAGTATGCAAGCATTTGATTCAATTGAAAAGCAAGAATCGCTTAATGTTCTAAATTATGAAATTAGGGCTTGCGAAAAATGCAACCTATTTCGAACACGCAAGCATACTCTAACGGGTGAGGGAAATATTAATGCCAACGTATTATTTGTTGCTCTTTCTCCTGGAAGAAAAGAAGATGAACAAAATAGAATGTTTGTCGGCCCTTCTGGTCAGGTTTTTAACCGACTTTTATTGGCGGCGGAAATTGGTAGAGAATCGGTTTTTATGACGAATCTGATAAAATGCATGCTTCCTCAAAATCGCAAACCTACATGGAGCGAAATTGAAGTATGCAGCCCTTTTCTGGATGATGAAATTTCAATAATTCAACCTAAAATTATTGTTCCATTAGGATATTTTGCAACAAGCTCTATTTTAAAAAAATACCATGCCGATCCTTCAGAAGTAGAAATGAGTTTTAAAAATATAAACGGTCAATTGCTGACTTTAGAGGGGATGAAAATATTTCCACTTACGCATCCTTCGGCTCTTCTTTATAATCCGTCATTTGAATTAGGAACGATTGAAAAATTTAAAAAATTAAAATCGTTATTATTAGAGAGGTAAACAAAGAAATAATCACAATTTAGAAAAACACAATAAAACAAATAAAATGAAAATAGCATTCGCAACGGATAACGGAGAATCCTTTAATGATAATCATTTTGGAGATTCAGAGTATTATTATATTTATGAAATGACTTCTTCGGGAGTTGAATTCATAAAAAAAATCAAGAATACAACGGAAGAAGATAATGAAGAAATTCATGCCGATCCGCGAAAAGCCAAAGGGGTTACTGAAATGCTAAAAATGGAAAATATTCAAGTCGTTGTTTCTAAAATTTTTGGACCAAATATTAAAAGAATAAAGAAAAAATTTGTTTGTATTTTAATGAATGATGCTGATATTTCTAATAGCGTGAAAAAAGTGCACCAACAAGCGGATATTATTTTAACCGAATGGAAAAAAGGGGAAGAAAGAAACCATATCAACTTAAAAGAGTTGACAAATAATTAATAATTATGTATAAGCATCTTTTTGGCCCGGTGCCATCGCGCAGATTGGGAATGTCTTTAGGTATAGATTTAATCCCTAAAAAAGTTTGTTCCTTAAATTGTGTGTATTGTGAAGTGGGAAAAACCACTAAATTAACGCTTGATAGGTTAGAGTATGTAAAATACGATAAGATTATTGCTGAGCTGAAGCAGTTTATGGCTAATAATCCAAAAATTGATTATATCACCTTTTCCGGTTCAGGAGAACCTACTCTAAATAGTAAAATTGGTGATGTTTTGCGTTTCATAAAGAAGAATCATCCGGATATAAAAACAGCCATTTTAACAAATGGGACTTTGCTTTTCGATCAAAAATTAAGAGGTGAACTTTTGGAGGCAGATGTTATCCTGCCTTCTTTGGATGCTGCAAGTCAGGAAGTTTTTCAAAAAATCGATCGCCCAAACTCAAATCTAAAAATAGAAACCTACATTCAGGGTTTAATTAATTTTAGGAAAGAATACAAAGGAAAAATTTGGTTAGAGATATTTTTCTTGAAAGGATACAACGATTCAAAAGAAGAACAGGATTTGCTTAAGAACGCGATTCTAAAAATTAATCCAGACAGTATTCAATTAAATACACTCGATAGACCAGGAACGGTAACTGGCTTAATACCTTTATCTGGAAGTGAATTGCAGGTAATTGTTGATTATTGGAATTTGCCTAAAGTAGAGATTATTGCATCGGCGCCAGAACGCACAAGCATTGATTCGTATAGTGGTGATATTGAAATGGCCATTATAGAAACCATAGCTCGCCGTCCTTGTACTCTCGATGATTTGCATCGTTTTTTAGGCTTGCATATCAACGAAATAAATAAATACTTGGGGCCTCTGGAAGCGAAAAATAAAATCAAAACGGTGAGCTTGGAAAGAGGTGTTTTTTATGAGCTAAGTGATAAATAATTTCGAATTATTTTTTATCTAAAAAAGAGCTAAAATGTAAAAATTTTTCCAAGCGTAGAATACGGCATAAATTTTGTTTTCTACCAACGCAACCTTTTTAGCTCTTTTCTTCTCTTTAAGGTATAGAAATCTATAAAATAACTCGTTATGAAAAAAGTATTTTTATTTTTAGTTATCGTGTTTTTTTCCTCTTGCAATAAAGAAGATATTCAAAAAGACCCTATTCCCATTGAAATTTCAGAAAAAGCACAGCAAATTGTATTAGCAAACAATCAATTTGCTTTTGAGATGCTCCAAAAAACGTTTGAAGAAAGTGGGGAAAATAATTTAATGGTTTCTCCGTTAAGCATCTCCCAGGCTTTATCAATGACCTATAATGGAGCTGTTGGAGAAACAAAAACTGCTTTCGAAAACGTTTTACATTTCACAGGTCAAACTTCTGAGGATGTAAATCAGGCTTCATTTAATTTGACCAAAGCTCTTTTGGAAGTCGATTCCAGAGTAGAAATCGATATTGCTAATTCAATATGGTATAAACAAGGGTTTACAGTCGAGTCTGATTTTATCAATACAAACCAAACCTTTTATAATGCCGAAGTGAGTGCGTTAGATTTTGCCAATCCGGCGAGCAAAGACATTATTAATAATTGGGTTGACGAAAAAACAAATCAGAAAATAGATAAAATTGTAGACAATATTAGTAGCGATGATAGGATGTTTCTTATCAATGCCATTTATTTTAAAGGTGCTTGGAAAGCAGAATTTGATAAAAACGATACGGAAGATAAAACCTTTTATTTATCCGATGGTTCTACAAAAAGTGTTGCAACAATGAAAATCGAAAATGATTTTGCGGTTTATTTTGAGCAAAATTATTCTGCAATAGAACTCCCATACGGTCAGGGAAATTATAGCATGGTCGTTTTATTACCCAATGATGATTCTTCTTTGCCAGAATTAATTAATCAACTAAATAGTGCGGAATGGAATAATTTGATGTTAAGCATAGGCGAACCTTCGGGCTGGAATTTAGAATTACCAAAATTTAAATTTGAATACGAAAATGAGCTAAATAATGAGTTGGCTGATTTGGGTTTAGGAATTGCCTTTAGCGATCTGGCCGATTTTACAGGAATAAATAAAGATGGAAATCTGGCTATTTCCAGAGTCAAACATAAAACTTTTATTGAAGTAAATGAAGAAGGAACTGAAGCGGCTGCGGTAACATCTGTAACTATGGGAGTTACTTCTGCTGGCCCGGGAATGAATGATTTTGCCATTGATCATCCATTTTTATTTGCCATCAAGGAAAAATACACGAACGCTATTTTATTTTTGGGTATGGTGAGCGATCCAAGCCAAGAATAGAATATAGCCATACACAACCTATTAACAATTGAATGCTAAAAGATAATTGATCTACAAAGAGGAATGTCTTAAAAAATCCTTTAATTTTGAAAGATAGATTGAAGGCTTAATTAGAATTCTTATGATAAAAATTTCGAAAGGCATCTTATTTTTTTTATTTATAGTGTTTATTCTTAATGTGGATGCTCAAAATTTGGTTCCAGATCAGAAACAAGACAGCCTGATCCTGGATATCGTTATACTTAATGGGAAGACTCAGATTAAAAATCTCGATCTATTCCCCAAGAAAGCAGAAATAGAGAGCCTTAAGCTTGAAATAAGTTTGACTAATTTTAAACTAAACAAAAATTTTGTTCAGAATCCTGTGCGGATAGAGGTTGAGCGACAAATAAATGGAAAAACCGAGCGTATTGAAATCGCCCGCTTTTTTCTACCCTGGATGGAGGACGAAACAAAACTCGATTCGCTTTTCGTATTTGATATTAGCCCTTATAGCCTTCTTTTTAAGCAAGCTGTTGATGTACAAATTGAAACGAATTACATTATACAACCCTTGGAAATGAATCTTCATTTCAATTGGAAAATAGGAGTACCGCCAGCACAAGCAAGTAAAATAATTAATCTTTGGAGCAGCGATATTACAGGTTATGCTTATGGAAATAAAGCCAACCCAATCAATCAGCAAATAAAAAATAAAACCATTGTCATTTCAGAAAATGTCAAGTATGCACTGTTAAAGATTTATTTATCAGGAAATGGAATGGATAATTTGATGCCGAATGAAGCAGAATGCAGTAAGTTTTATTTCCTAAATATAAATGAACACACAATTGCTAAACGTCCTATTTGGCGCGACGATTGCAGTTTGAATGCGCTTTTTCCACAAGAAGGAGCATGGACTTATTCCAGAGCCAATTGGTGTCCTGGTCAAACATTGCGTGAGTTCAATCATTTTATGCTTCTAGGTTCAGATACAACGCTCAATATTGATTTGCAAATCCAGGAAACTAAAAAAGAAAATCCATTGCCAAAGAATTATGTGCTTTCAGCAAATCTGATTTTATTTGAGAAGGCAGAGTTTAAAAACGATGCTGCTTTAGTCGAAATTTTAGCTCCCAATAAAAGCCTTTTGCATAAACGTTATAATCCAATATGTAGCTCTCCGGTTATTCGTGTGAGAAATACGGGTTCAGATACTTTACGAAGCGTTTTAATTCAATATGGCCTAGATAATAAAACCGATAATCGTTATCGATGGAAAGGAGAACTGGCTTTTATGGAAGAGGAAATAGTGTATCTGCCACCACTAAATTGGTATTTTTTTGATCAAAAAAACAAACCAAAGGAGTTTACTGTATCTGTCTCGGCAGTAAATAATTTAGCCGATGAATATCCAGAAAACAATCAGCTTTCCACGATTTTAAATCTGGCGCCTATTTATCCAAATAAAATAAGCATACAGTTTTCGGCTCCTCAGGCAGCATCCGATAATATTATTGAACTGGTTGATGATATGGGCATTCCCTTATTTGAGGCTTCAGAGTTTATAAATGATTCTATTTATAATTTTGATTTGAATTTAGATCCGGGATGTTATGAATTTATTGTTTATGATAAAAAAGGCGATGGAATTCACGCTTCTGTGAATAAATTAAAAAAAGGAGACTTAAAAATTTTCAATGCAAATAATCAGGTAATACTAAAAGATTTCGAACTTAATTTTGGCTCTGAAATTCGTCAACAATTTATGATCTTAAAATAAGCTTTGAATGAATAATATTTGTGAACTTTTTGGTATTCAATATCCTATAATTCAAGGTGGAATGATTTGGTGTAGTGGTTGGGAATTGGCAGCTGCTGTGAGTAATGCAGGAGGCTTAGGACTGATTGGCGCTGGATCGATGTATCCCGATGTTTTACGAACACATATTCAAAAAACAAAAGCCGCAACCAACAATCCCTTTGGTGTAAATTTACCCTTGCTGTATAAGCAAACAGAAGAGCATATTCAGGTAATTATAGATGAAAAAGTGCCCATTGTTTTTACTTCGGCAGGAAATCCATTAAAATATACTAGCTATTTAAAAAAGAACGGAATCAAAGTGGCTCACGTTATAGCTAACACTAAATTTGCACTGAAATGTGTGGAAGCAGGAGTAGATGCAATCGTCGCCGAAGGCTTTGAGGCTGGTGGTCACAACGGTTTTGAAGAAACTACCACTATAACCTTAATACCGTTAATCAGGAAAGTTGTAGAAACACCATTAATAGCAGCTGGTGGTATAGGATGCGGAAAATCGATGCTCGCTGCAATGGCCTTAGGCGCTGATGGCGTTCAGGTAGGCAGTCGTTTTGTGGCTTCCAAAGAATCCTCTGCACATCCAGATTTTAAACAAAATATAGTTGAAGCTAAAGAAGGCGATACCGAATTAATGCTCAAGAAAATAGTACCAGTACGTTTACTGAAAAATAATTTTTATCAGGAAATAAAAAAGCTTGAAAATGAGCGTGCTGGAATTAGCAAAATGGTTGAACACTTAGGAAAAGGCAGAGCGAAAAAGGGAATGTTTGAAGGAGATATGTTGGAAGGTGAGCTGGAAATAGGCCAAGTAAGTGCCAATATTGATAATGTAAAACCTGTTTCAGAGATCATTCATTCAATGATTGAAGAGTATAGGGCTCAATTAAGGCAATTACCAAAACTTTAATTTTTATCTTGAAAAAAAATAATAAATCAGCATATTTTTTTAATTTCGCCGCCCTGATTTTATTTTTATTGCAGGCCAAATAATTAACAAGTTGATATGGATATAGTTATTGCAGGTGATGGAGAAGTAGGATCGCATTTGGCAAAGCTTTTAGCCGATGAGAATCATAATATAACGGTAGTAGACCCTCACACAAAAATGCTTGAAATGATAGGAGCGCATACCGATGTGCTAACTATTGTGGGCGATTCAACGTCTATTGAAGTTTTAAGAGAGGCAAAAGTCAATAAAGCAGATTTGTTGATTGCTGTATTGCACGATGAAAAAATAAACCTAATGACCTGTATTTTTGGGAAAAAATTAGGTGCAAAAAAGACAATCGCCCGAATTACGAATACAGAATTCCTCAAACTTGAACATGAATCATTATTTAAAAGTCTGGGTATTGATCAAATGGTTTGTCCTGAACGGATTGCTGCCAACGAAATTGTTGATTTACTAAAACAAACGGCTGCAACCGAGATCTTTGGTTTTTCAGAAGGAAAGCTGCAGCTTTTTCTGATAAGACTCGAGAAATTCGCCTGGGTTGTAAATAAAACACTTAATCAGGTAGCACAAGAATTTCCTTTGCTAAATTTTCGCGCCGTATCGATTCATCGAAATGGTAAAACAATTATTCCAAAAGGCGAAACCTATTTCCGCGAAAACGATTTAGCCTATGTAATTACAAAACCTGAAGGGATTGATATGCTCCTTCAATTGGGAGGCAAGCAGCCTTTCAAAATTAAAAACATTATGATTATTGGCGGTGGGCGAATTGGCAAGAAAACGGCTCATCGTTTGCAACATGATATGCACATTAAGTTTATGGAAAAAGATGCGGTTCGTGCAGAACAACTTACATCCGACCTTGATAATGTGCTTATTATAAATGGAGATGCCCGCGATATTAATCATCTGGAAGATGAGGGTATTAGAGATATGGACGCCTTGATTGCGCTAACCAATAGCTCCGAAACAAATATTTTAACCTGTTTGCACGCCCGTAAATTAGGTGTAAAGAGAACCATTGCCTTGGTCGAGAATATTGAATATATCGACTTGGCACAAAATATTGGTATTGATACAATTATCAATAAAAAACTGATAACAGCCAGCTATATCAATAGGCATACTATGGCTGCAAATGTAACAAATGTTAAATGCTTGAGTGGTATTAACGCCGATGCCATAGAATTGATCGCCATGAAAAATTCTTATGTGACTAAAAAGCCAATTAAAAAATTAAAAATCCCTGAAGGTGCAATTATTGGAGGGATAGTAAGAGGTGATGAATCATATATAGCCGTTGGCGATTTGCAGATTAAAGAAAACGATAAGGTTGTTGTTTTTTCAATGCCTTTTGCTTTGCATAAAGTTAACCAACTCTTTATAAATTAAAGATATGCACTCGGCTTTAAATTACCGTCTCGTATTCTATGTTCTATCATTTTTATTGATTATAGAAGCTGTTGCTCTTTTTATGAGTGCAGGGATAGCTGCAATTTACAATCCTGAACAAATCCATCAAATTCGTCTTTTTGCTTCAGAAGGAGGATTTTGGCCATTAATATTTGGAGCTGTTATAACTCTTTTCATAGGTTTACTAGGTGTATTGATAACCAAGGGAGTTAGTAAACATGTTTCAAAAAAAGAAGGTTATTTGGTTGTAGCTTTGAGCTGGATAGTGATATCTTTTTTTGGTAGTTTACCATTTTATTTGAGCGGTTATTTCGGTTCTTTTACAGATGCTTTTTTTGAAACGATATCTGGTTTTACTACAACGGGGGCTTCCATTTTAACAGATATCGAATCTCTGCCAAAAGGAATTTTATTTTGGCGAAGCTTAACGCATTGGATAGGAGGTATGGGAATTATTGTCCTCTCTTTAGCTATATTACCACTGTTGGGAATTGGAGGAATGCAGCTTTTTGCAGCAGAATCGCCCGGTCCCACTTTTGATAAAATACATCCAAAAGTTAAAGAGACGGCAAAAAGACTTTGGGGAATTTATGTTCTCCTTACTTTTGTTGAAGTAGGATTGTTAATGGCCGGAAAAATGCCATTTTTCGACGCTATTTGTCATTCGTTTGCAACGATGGCCACTGGCGGATTTTCAACACAAAATGCAAGTATCGCTAATTATTCTTCTTATATTCAATACATTATTATTTTCTTTATGATTTTGGCCGGAACGAATTTCAGCCTGCATTTTTATTTTTTAAATGGGAAAGCTAAACTTGTATGGAAGAATGAGGAGTTTCGTTTTTATTTATTAATAATTTTGTTGGCTACACTGGTGATTAGTCTTGGTCTTATTTTTAATCTGGGATTAAAAACGGAAAATGCATTCCGCGATTCGCTTTTTCAAGTTGTTTCTATTGTAACAACAACTGGTTTTGTTACATCCAATTACCTAATCTGGCCTACTGAATTTTGGCTTATTCTATTTTTATTATTCTTTGTTGGAGGTAGTGCCGGTTCCACAGGTGGTGGTGTTAAAGTTACTCGTGTTTTGCTTCTGTTAAAAAATAGTCTTTTAGAATTGAAGCGTTTGGTTCATCCAAATGCCATCATTCCTGTTCGATTAAATGGCAAACCAGTTCCTCAGAATATCATTTTTGTAGTTATTTCTTTCTTTTTAATTTATATTACCATTTTTGCATTTGGTGTTGTTATTTTGGCTGGAACAGGTATTGATTTTGTTTCTGCTATTGGTGTTTCTGCTTCTTCACTTGGGAATATTGGGCCGGGTTTAGGTAGTGTAGGCCCTGTAGAAAATTATGCTCATTTGCCCCTAATAGCCAAATGGGTTTCTGCTTTCTTGATGTTATTAGGTCGTTTAGAGCTATTTACAGTCTTAATTATTT
>Ga0307991_1003131_pt1 | contig 10851 bp, 9 predicted proteins | sample EllFjometagen131_FD_203146 | JGI IMG/M metagenome (GOLD analysis project Ga0307991, IMG submission 203146) | Marine microbial communities from Ellis Fjord, Antarctic Ocean - #131 | ecosystem: Environmental > Aquatic > Marine > Unclassified | place: Southern Ocean | collected 2014-10-08 | reverse complement strand
GCTCTCGGGATAATACCGACCTCGGACGTGATCTGCCGTATATCCGTGTTGGACCGGCCATCGATCCTCCGCTTGTCCGTGAGGATCATGTTCCGTATGATCTCCCGTTCCAGATCCTCAAAAACACCCCCGGCCTTGGGGTCAAAGCCGGCCTCATCCTGGCTCAGCTCCTCCACCATCTTTTTCTTGACCTCGGCCCTCTGTGCGTACCGCTCCAGTTTTCTTCCCTCGCGATAGGCCTCCTGGAGTCCGGCATAGGCAGCATCTCTGACCCTCTGTCGGAGTTCCTCACTGATCTCATCCGGTTCAAACTCCCTCTTGGCCTTGCCCACAGCCTGGCAGACGGTATCCTGAAGCTCGATGGCCGGTCTCATTGACTCCAGCCCAAATGTGATGGCATCAAGGACCTCATCCTCAGGCACCTCAGAGGCACCCCCTTCGAGCATGACGAGATTGATATCAAAGGATCCCTCTCCACCGGCGGAAGGGATCTTCCTTCCAACAAGAAACAGTTCGAGATCGCTCTCCTCCATCTGCTCGGTCGAGGGGTTGCACACCAGTTCTCCATCCACCCTTCCCACTCGCACCCCCGCGATGGGGCCTTTGAAAGGGATATCTGACATACAAAGGGCCGCTGAGGCTCCAAGCATGGCTGCGACGTCGGAATCATTTTCAGTATCCACTGAAAGCACCGTCGCCACTATCTGGGTTTCATGAACATATCCCTCGGGGAAGAGGGGGCGTATCGACCGGTCAATAATTCGAGAGGTAAGGATCTCCTTCTCGTTGAGACGCCCCTCTCTCTTGAAAAACCCGCCGGGGATCTTTCCCGCGGCAAAGGTCTTCTCCTGATAGTCCACCGTCAGGGGCAGAAAATCCAGCCCCTCTCTTTTGGATTTAAGTGATACCGCCGTCACGAGGACAAGGGTGTCTCCATAGGCAACCAATGCGGAGCCATCCGCCTGCCCGGCGAGATAGTTTGTCGTGATAGACACATCTCTTCCCGCAAGAGCCGTTTTGAATACTTCTCTCATATTATTTAGTTACTCCTTTATTTTTATTATCTTCTCAATCCGAGACGTTTGATAAGTTCCCGGTACCGTTCTATATCCTTTTTCTTGAGATAATCGAGCATGCTTCTCCTCTGCCCCACAAGTTTCAGGAGTCCCCTCCGGGAATGATGGTCCTTCTTGTGGGCCTTGAAGTGCTCTGTCAGATACTCTATCCTTCCGCTCAGGAGGGCAACCTGAACCTCCGGAGATCCGGTATCGCCCTCATGGGTCTGATAATCAGTTATTATTCCTTTTTTTCTTTCTTCGTCTAGCACAGCAACCATCCTCCCTTATCGATTATATCACACACTTCTTCAGTTAATAACCCTCAAAATCTTGACCGCCTGCTGCCCGTCACCCATCAGAGAAAAATCCCCCGGAGAAAAAGACATCTTGGCAACAGCGACGATCCTGCCATCCTTTGTAGCAAATTTTATCAGATCTCCCCTCTCAGGCAAAGGGGTATTTTTATCCCTCAGGATGCCGCAATCGGGCTGATATCCCCTTCTTATCCTGTCTGCGGTCTCTTGATCAACAACAATCTTAACCAGCCCGGGGAGCATTTCCGCCAGGGGAATAGTATTTTTTTCAATAGCTTCAAGCTTTTCCCCATCAGCGAGACCCTCAAGCGATACGGCGTCTTCCAGACTGAAAGAGCCGCTCTTCGTCCTCCTGAGGTCAAAGAGGCAGCCTCCGCACCCCAACCTGTCCCCGATATCAGCACACAGCGACCGGATATAGGTGCCCTTCGAGCAGGAAGTATCAAAGGTCACATAGGGCATCCGTATCTCTGTCACCCTGATGTGATGTACCGTAACCTCTCTCACAGGAGGTTCAATGTCAACCCCCTGCCGCGTCCATTTATAGAGAGGCTTTCCCCTGAACTTGACAGCGGAATATTTCGGGGCCCTCTGCTCTATCCGTCCTACAAAACTCTCTACCGCCTCCCGTATCTCTTTTTCCTGGAGACGGGGCTCACAGCGGACCAGTACCTCGCCCTCTCTGTCAAGGGTGTCTGTCCTGACACCCAGGAGCATCGTGGCACGATACTCCTTATCATCATGTAACAAAAACTGTGAGAGTTTCGTCGCCTCATTGATGCAAACGGCAAGGACTCCCGTTGCTAACGGGTCGAGCGTTCCCGCATGTCCAACCTTCTTCGCCCTGAGCAGTTTTTTGACATCGCGGACGATGTCGTGAGACGTCCTGCCGGACGGTTTGTCAATGATCAATACTCCATCCATATCAAAGACTTTACACCGGGAGACCTTCGTTACATCGACGCCGCTATCGCATCGAGCACCATCCCCCTGACGGTTTCAAAATTTCCTTCAACCCTGCAGGCGGAGGCATTCCTGTGTCCCCCCCCTCCCAGTTTGCCCGCTATCTTTTCCACATCGACAGATCCCTTGGATCGCAGGCTTACCTTAAACCGGTCGTCCGAAACCTCGTAACAGCAGACAGCAATTTCAACACCCTGTATCGAACGGACTATATCGACAAGACCCTCTGTGTGTTCCGGAAGAGCACCTTCCTCACGGAGCATCTCCTGTGTGATAGAGACAACCCCCACCCTTCCCCCCTCATACAATTGCAGGGTGTCCAGGACCTTTCCCATCAGCCGAATCTGCACGGCAGATTTGGTCTCATAGATGTTTTCCGCTATGTATCGGCAGTCCGCCCCCATCTCCACCAGATCGCCCGCGATCCTAAAGGTGGCGCTCCCCGTGTTCGAATACTGGAAACTCCCGGTATCCGTGAGAATGGCCGTGTAGAGGTTCGTCGCAATGTCTCCGGTGATTCTAATCCCCATATGCGTCAGAAGGCGATGGATCATCTCCCCCGTGGAACTCGCCTGGGAGTCAGTCAGCAATATCTTTGAAAAGGTGCCGACGGAGGCATGGTGGTCAATATTGACGATCTTTTGTATAGAGCCTATCCTGCCCTGCTCGTCTCCGACCCTCGAGATATCACTGCAATCAAGGACGAATACCGCGTCAAAACCGTCGACGGCGCCCAGAGAATGGACAATCGTCTCCGAACCGGGGAGAAATCCGTACACGGCTGGCGTCGTATCCTGATTATACACGACGGGATTCTTCCCCATACCCCGCAGCACATGGTACAGGGCAAGCTCGGATCCCAGGGCATCGCCATCCGGTCTCACGTGGGCCGTAATGAGAAAGGTGGTGCCGGAATGTATAACCTCGGCAATTTCATCAAACATCTTTTTCTATCTCCGCCAGCAGCCGGTTAATGCGATCCCCATATTCAAAAGATTCATCAAAGGTAAACTTGATTTCAGGGACATAGCGAAGCCGCAACCGTTTTCCCAGTTCTCTTCTCAGAAAACCGGCAGCCCGGTGAAGACCTTCCATTGTCTCGTCGCTGCAGGCGTTCTCCCCCATCCGGACAAAAAAGACCCTCGCCTGTCGGAGATCATCCGTCACCTTAACACCGGTAATCGTTACCTTCTGTACCTGCGGATCGTTGATCTGCTTCAACAGAATATCCGAAATCTCAGCCTTTATGAGATCGGCGACCTTATCAGCTCTCTTGAAACTCATCGATTATATAATCCCCACAGCCATTCAAGGCGTCAGAGATACTGTACATCTCTATCGAAACATCCACCACGTCGGCCAGATTCAGCCCTTCTATAAAATTCACAACCTTATCCATCTTTGAATTTACAAAACCTCTCTCGTTTCCCACTACGCTGAACCCGATCCGGCATCTTTTCCAGTCATTATATGCCCCCACCTCTGCTATGGAAACATTAAACGTGTTCTTTGCTCTCCCCAGGATCCTCCGCACCACCGATCTCTTTTCTTTCAAAGATCTGCTCCCTCCGACAACGATGTCCACAATTCCCGCACCGACTACCATCAGGAAACAACCCTCAGCACAACAAAAACCGTACATAACGGAGAGGGGGTTCTACAGTTTTCTGGCTATTGCCTCTCGCGTATACGTTTCTATGGCATCCCCTTCTCTGATATCATTAAAGCCTTCTATCCCGATACCGCATTCGAATCCGGAAAGCACCTCCTTGGCATCATCCTTAAACCGCTTGAGCGAAAGGAAGGTCCCGTCATGAATAACCACCCCGTTTCTCAGGAGCCTCAACCGGGCATTCCTGACCAGCTTGCCGTCGGTTACGCGGCTTCCCGCAATCGTGCCGATCTTTGACACCTTGAATACCTGAAGTACTTCGGCGCGTCCCTGAACGGCCTCCTCATACACCGGGTCAAGGAGCCCTTCCATGGCATTGCGTACATCGGAGATGGCATCATATATGACATCGTAGAGCTTGACACTCACGCCTTCCTTCTCGATAGTCTCCACGACCCTCGCGTCAGGTCTGACCTTGAACCCGATGATGATCGCGTCGGACGCCGATGCCAGCATAACGTCCGTCTCGGTAATCGCGCCCGCTGAGTGGTGGATCAGGTTCAGCTTCACGTCGTCCGTGCTGAGTTTCAGAAGGGCCTCCGAAAGGGCCTCCACCGACCCCTGAACATCCGCCTTAATAATAACATTCAGCTCCTTGGCGCCCTCCTGAATCCGCTCATACAGCTGCTCAAGGGTTATCTTTGAGGTTTTGGTGAGCTCTCTCTCACGCTCTTTTCTTGACCAATGTTCACCGATGGCTCGCGCCTTTTTGTCATCCTCGACACAGACAAAGTCCATGCCGACCTGCGGCACGTTGGAAAAGCCTACGACCTCTACCGGCATGGAAGGCCCCGCCTCCGTAACTCTGCGACCTTTATCGTCGGTCATGGCGCGCACCCTGCCATACTCCATCTTGGAAACAACGGCATCGCCCTCCCTCATGGTCCCCTCCTGGACGATGACCGTGGCGACCGGGCCCCTCCCCCTATCGAGTTTTGCCTCCACGACGATTCCCCGCGCCAACCGGTCCGGGTCTGCCGTGAGCTCCATGACATCGGCCTGGAGAAGGATCAGCTCCATCAACTCCTCTATACCCGTCTTCTGCTTCGCCGAAACCTCCGCGTAGATGGTACTCCCTCCCCATGCCTCGGGTACAAGCTCGAATTCCGCAAGCTGCTGTTTTATCCTTTCCGGGTCGGCATTCGGCTTGTCAATCTTATTGACCGCAATGATGATAGGAACACCGGCAGCCCGGGAATGATTGATCGCCTCAACCGTCTGGTCCATAACGCCATCGTCAGCGGCAACCACCAGCACCACGATATCGGTTACCTGAGCCCCCCTCGCCCTCATTGCCGTGAAGGCCTCATGCCCCGGCGTATCCAGAAACACGATATCTTTTTCGTTGATACGCACATGATACGCCCCTATCGCCTGGGTGATGCCCCCCGACTCGCCCTCTATAACGTTCGTCTGCCGTATCACATCCAGGAGTGAGGTCTTGCCATGATCGACATGACCCATAATGGTCACCACGGGAGCCCTCGGCTTGAGGCTGGCAGGCAAGGGTTCCTCCCTCTGTATGACATCCGCATACTCCGCCCCGACAGATTCCACCTGATATCCGAATTCACCGGCAACGAGAGTCGCGGCATCGATGTCTATCGACTGATTGATCGTCACCATCATGCCAAGCGAAACAAGCTTACTGATCAATTCACCGGCCTTGATTCCCATCTTCCTGGCGAGGTCACCTATCTTGATGGCGTCTTCTATCTTTACCCTTCTCTTGATCGCCTTGGGGGTTGTGATCTCGGTCGCCTTTATCCGGGTGGAGGAGAGAACCTTTTCTTCCTTCCAACTCCTGCGCGCTTCCTGGGATTTTCCTCGTCTGGATCGTTTCCCCTTCTTCTCGAACTGTTGTTTGAGGAAGGTCTTCTTTTTCCGGACATCCTCCCCCACATGCACCTCAACCGGCTTCTTCATCTTGTGTGATGGTTTCGGTGGCGTTTTTTCCTCTTTTTTGGGTGCAGGGTTGGTCTCCTGAGGCGGCACGACCACCTTCTCCCGTGGGGGCCCAATCTTCGCCTCCGGGGGCACGATCTTCGGTTCTTTCTTTACGGCCGCCCGGACGATTGTTGCGGAAGTCCTGCGCGGTTTTTTCTCCGGCACCACCCTCTTTGCTTTTTTCTCGTCTTCTTTTTCCGGACCTTCAGTTGGCGCCGCCTCTTTCCCCTTTGTCCCTTTCTCCTTTGTTCCTTCTTCCCCTATCGCCTCTTTCTTCTCCGCCTCTATTGCCCCTTCCGACTCTGGCTGAGGTTCAACAGGGGTCTCCTCAACCTCGGGGGTAGCCTGCCGTACCGCCCTCCTCCTGATGACCGTCCTCTTAACTCTTTCTTCTACGATCGCGTCCTTCTCGCCCAGCGAAAACTCCGTTCGCACCCTTTGGGCATCGGCCTCTTCAAGGGAACTGGAATGGGCCTTGACGGCTATTCCGAGTTTTTCCAGCCGGATGATAAGATCTTTGTTATCTATGCCAAGCTCTTTGGCTAACTCGTAGACTCTTATTTTGGACATTATGGAAACTCCTGATTGCCTTGGCGGCAGCATACGGACAGTCTTTACATATCTCCAGACAGGCTCTCGCCGTCTTTGTTATCGATAATCTTCTTTGCCTCTTCGATCCAAGTGGTTGCCTTCTTCTCGCTGATCCCCTTTATGGAGCTGAGCGCCTCGGGTTCCGATGAAGCCACCATCGCGACGCTTTTGAATCCTTCCTCATAGAGAAGATCGGCCGTACGTTCACCGATGCCGGGGATATTCATGAGAGAGGTGTGCCCCTCTTTTTCAGCTTCCGCCACGCCTGTTTCGTTTTTGACATCAATCTTCCAGCCGGTAAGCCTGGCGGCCAATCTGACATTCTGGCCGGCCCTCCCGATCGCCAGGGAGAGCTGGTCATCCGGTACGATAACCTCCATGGTCCGGACATCTTCATCCATATACACCCTGTCCACCTTGGCCGGTGACAGGGCATTGCACACGTATCGCACCGGATCTTCAGAACAGGGAACAATGTCTATTTTTTCTCCTCGCAGCTCCTGCACAACACCCTGCACTCGTGATCCCCTCATGCCGACGCACGCGCCGACCGGGTCAATGTCTCTGTCTTCCGACCGGACGGAGATCTTGGTCCTGTTTCCGGGCTCTCTCGCTATATTGACAATTTCTATCAGCCCTTCTGATATTTCGGGAACTTCCATTTCAAAGAGGGCCCTGACAAGACCGGGGTGTGTCCTGGACAGCAGTATCTGGGGACCCTTGGATATTCTCTTGACATCGTATATATATGCGCGTACCCGCTCCCCCCGCCTGAACGATTCTCTCTTTATCTGTTCGGACTGAAGGATAATCCCCTCCGACATGCCGAGGCTGACAATGATGCTCCCCCCCTCGAACCTCTGTACAAAACCATTGACCAGTTCGCCTTTTCTGTCTTTGTACTCCTCGTAGACGTTGTCACGCTCGGCATCCTTGACCTTCTGAATGATAATCTGTTTGGCCGTTTGAACGGCAATCCTCCCGAAGGTGTCCGTCTCTATCTTTATCCCGAGGCTGTCTCCCGGCTCAGCATCTTCATCCAGGGTTGCGCGTGCCTCTTCCAGGGATATATGTGCTTCGGGATTCAGGACGTGCTCTACCACTGTCTTAAAGAGGAAGGTCTCCATCTCTCCGGCTTCCTCGTTGTAATTCACCTCAAGATCCAGGTCCAGCCCCAGCTTCTTCCGTGCTGCGGTCAAGACGGCTGTTTCCAACGCATCTACGATTATTTCCTTGTCTATGCCTTTTTCCTTTCCCATCTGTTCGATGAGACGTTTAAGATCTGGCAACATGTTACCGGTCCTCCGAGCTTAAATTGACGGCTTCGTAAAAAATGAACCCTTTCCGATGCATCGGGATCATACTGTCATCCAATCCCGACCTCCCCCAAAAGTGTCAAATTTCATATTTAAGATTTGCCTTTACGACCATACTGCGCGGTATGGTATACAATATTCCCTTCACATCTATGACCAGGCTCTTTTCTCCCTCGTTATCAAGGAATTTAACCAGCCTTCCCTTGAAATTCTTCTTCCCCTCTATCTTTTCGGCAACGAGAATCTTGACCTGGCATCCTTCGTACCGCATAAAATCCCGGTCCTTCGCAAGGGGCCGGTCAAGGCCGGGGGACGATATCTCCAGGTCGTACGGACCGGGAGGGGTCTCATGAATATCGAGGACATCTCCGGCCTCACCACTTATCATAGCGCAATCATCGAGGGCCACTCCCCCCTCTTTGTCGATATAAATCCTGACCATCCAGCGGGATGGTCCGCGCAGGCATTCAACGTCAACCAGTTCCATCTGTTCAGATTCGACAATCGGTTCAATCAGACCCACTATTTTTTCACGGTATGTTTGATCCGTTTCGACCATTGTGCCCCTCAAAAACAAAAAAGCGGGCAGAGCCCACTTCTCGGGTACCACTAACATAACGATGATTCTTTTGCAACCGAAAAGATTGGAGCGGGCGATGGGATTCGAACCCACGACATTCAGCTTGGGAAGCTGACATTCTACCCCTGAATTACGCCCGCTCAACAATTCTACACACCGCGATTTAGGCGACCACGCGTCTTTTGTCAAGACTTTTTTATCTTTACCGTGCCGATCCTCTTCGTTATCGACTTCCCGTGCGCCTCAAGACCTTCAATCTCGGCGAATCTGGCCGTCTTGGGACCATAGGCCTCAAGGGCCTCATCGGAAAAGGAAATGACGCTCATCCTCTTGATAAAGTCATAGACTCCGAGGGGTGAAGAGAACCTCGCCGTCCCCCCCGTTGGGAGGATATGATTCGGGCCGGCGATATAATCCCCTAGGGCCTCGGGAGTATACGGCCCCAGGAATACCGCCCCCGCGTCTGTGATCTCGCCCAGGAGGGCCTTGGGGTCCTCCACAACCAGTTCAAGGTGCTCCGGCGCGAGACGATTCGCGATATCTATCGCCTCATCGATATCGACTGTTACAATCGCCGCACCATACTGTTCCAGGGCCTGTGCGGCTACCGGACTGTGCAGTTCCTTTACCTGCCTCCGGGCCGCTACGGCAACCTTCTCAGCAAAATCCCCGTCCGGCGTCAGGAGAATGGCACCGGCCATCGGGTCATGTTCGGCCTGGGACAAGAGATCGGCGGCTATTATATCCGGCGCTGCCGTGCCAGCGGCGATAATTACGATCTCGCTCGGACCCGCTATCATATCGATCCCCACCCTGCCATAGACCATCCTTTTCGCTGTAGCCACATAGATATTACCGGGACCGACAATCTTATCCACCCGCGGGACGGACTGTGTTCCACAGGCAAGCGCGGCTATGGCCTGCGCGCCTCCTATCTTGAAGATCCGGTCCACACCGGCCAGTCTCGCGGCAACGAGGACCAGGGGGCTCATCTCCCCCTCCTTCGCGGGAGAGACAAGGATAATCTCTCCGACACCCGCGATCTTCGCCGGCACCGCTGCCATCAGCACGGTGGACGGATATGTCGCCCGGCCGCCCGGCGCGTAGATTCCGACACGACTGAGGGGGCGTATCACCTGCCCGAGTTCTATCCCTTCATCATCTACATAGGACCATGACTCCGCACGCTGCCGTTCGTGAAATGCCGCTATCCTCGCCGCAGAGAGCTTGAGGATTTCCACATCGCCGGGAGCAACCGCGCTGAACGCCGCATCTATATCGTCCGGAGAGACCTCGACCGTACGGGGGGTAAGGGACATGCCGTCAAACCTTCGCGTGTATTCAAAGAGGGCATCGTCCCCCCTCGCCTCAACATCATCCAGGATCCCGGCCACGACATCCTCCACGTCCTTAGGGACGCGGTTTTTCCGGTTTACAATGCGGCCCAGCTCCTCGGCGAACGCCTTGTCCTGTGTGCTGATAACCCTCACGACCCCCCCTTCACCCTCCTGATATCGGCCCCAAGAGAAGACAGTTTTTCTTCGATATGTTCATATCCCCGGTCCAGGTGATAGATTCTGGATATCTCGGTCGTCCCTTCGGCCACCAGACCGGCAAGGATAAGCGAGGCGGAGGCCCTCAGGTCCGTCGCCATCACCGGGGCACCGCGGAGACTGGAAACGCCCCTCACAATGGCGCTGCTCCCGTCAACGGTTATGTCCGCCCCCATTCGTATCAGCTCATTCACATGCATGAACCGGTTTTCAAAGACGGTCTCTTTGATGATGCTGCTCCCGCCGCCCCGAGACATCAACACCATCATCTGCGCCTGAAGATCCGTGGGAAACCCGGGATAGGGGAGTGTCTTGACGTCTACACTGGTTATCTTCCGGTCGCTCACGACCCGAAGGCCTCCCTCTATGGGGGTAACCTTCACGCCCGTCTCTTTCAATTTGGCTATGACCGTGTCGAGGTGATCCGGTCGACACCCCAGGACATTGACATCCCCCCCGGTGAGCCCCGTTGCTATCATATAGGTTCCCGCTTCAATCCGGTCGGGGATGATATCCGCTTCAACCGGTCGGAGGGTGTCTACCCCTTCGATCTCTATGACATCGGTACCCGCCCCCTTGATCTTCGCCCCCATGCCGGTGAGGACATTCGCAAGATTGACAACCTCCGGTTCACTGGCCGCATTTTCAAGGACCGTCGTCCCCTCAGCCAGCGTGGCGGCCATCAGTATGTTCTCTGTGCCGGTTACCGTCGATATATCAAAATATATGATGCAGCCCTTGAGCCGGGGAGCACGTGCCTCCACGTATCCGTCACGAAGGTCTATCTTTGCCCCCATGGCCCGCAGGGCCTTCAGGTGCAGATTCACCGGCCTGGCGCCTATGGCACACCCCCCAGG
>Ga0307991_1003130_pt1:5000-10855 | contig 10855 bp, 8 predicted proteins | sample EllFjometagen131_FD_203146 | JGI IMG/M metagenome (GOLD analysis project Ga0307991, IMG submission 203146) | Marine microbial communities from Ellis Fjord, Antarctic Ocean - #131 | ecosystem: Environmental > Aquatic > Marine > Unclassified | place: Southern Ocean | collected 2014-10-08 | reverse complement strand
CACCTCGCGCCACGGCCCCCAGGGATTTTCCGCTTCGTATAGATTGTCGATTGTGAGAAATAGGAATCTGTCGATGCCCTGATGGAACATCGCGGAACCCATCTGGTGCGAATATAGGCCTTCCAATGGAGCAGCGTCGGCTTGATCGAACGACCAAAGCGGTTCGCTGTCGGGCAAGAAACCCGCAAAATAAGTGTATGCCGTGTAATCGATTATCGAATCCACGCTCACGCGGTTGAGGTAAACTTCTCCAATCCACCATGCCCATTCCTTGCCGATTGCGAGCGAATAGACGTAGCCGTCGGTGTTCAGCTCGTAATTTTGGCCCATGTTGATGAAGAACATGCATCGGAACGGACTGCCCGCGAACCTTTGCCATGGCGAATGCGGGATTTCCGCCCACGTTGCGCCGTCGTCGGTGGATACTGCGATATAGCCGTATTCAGCGTCGCCGAGAGGACTGTGCCCTGCGAAATAGAGGACGCCGTCGATAGATATTAGGCTCGATGGCTTATCGTCACGAATCGATGTCGGCGTGCCGTCCGGGACGAATTTGCAGCGGATATCGGTCGAATCGTCGGGGACAACGAAAAAAGGCGGATTGCCGCGCAACACAGCAACTCCGGCATCGCAACCTATACCCGGCCATGGGCCGTTACCGTCGCCCCAAGCAGAATAGAGAAGGTCGTCCTCGGCCCAGGTGTTCATCCACAAATCACCGCACCCGGGCAAGGGATTCATCGGCGGCGTCACGACTCTTGCGCCACGAATCGTTAGCTGAGCGTTTAGTGAGGTGGCGAGCGAGACGGCCAGAATAAGCATGGATACTTTTGTCATGTTTTTCATATCGCCCTCTGCTATTTTAATAAAATTAGTAGTCCTGCGGATGCTCCCGTTTTTCGCATTACCACGAGGCGGGAGGGCATCCGTGGGATTTCGCTCCGCTCAACAGACCCTCCCCTACGGTCATTTCAAATACACGATTCGCTTCGTAACCTCTGCGCCTCCCCGGTCGATGAGCCTTGCCGTAGGCCAGTCTGTGTCGAACCGCGCCCGCACGAGATAAACGCCGCTGCTGAGGGATTTTTCCGGTTGCCATGTGAATTCGGCCCTCATCCGTCCTTCGGACACCTTCTCCCAAAAGGAGAAGGAATTCCCTCCCTCTCCCGCTGGGAGAGGGACCGAGGGTGAGGGCAATTGCGCGACGTGACGCCCGGAGAGATCGAAGACCTCCACGCGAGCGGGTCTGAGACCCGCCCCTACGGGCGATTCGACGGAAATCGTAATCACCGAATTGAACGGATTCGGATAGGCGGCGATGTCGAATCCGTCCGGCAGTTCGGGGTTCTCTTCGACATAAATCGGGCCGTCCCAACCCTCGATAACGGCCATCATCCACCAAAACGCCGCGCCCTTATGCTCGCAATTTTCCCATGAAGTATGCGCGACCTCGTCGAACCCGTAATGCGGGTGCTCCAGCGGAATATCCTCGCTCGACCAATCGTAAGAGTGGAATTCCCACGCCGGTGTTGTCGGATTGAACCACCATGCGTCGATATCCCCGAAATCGAACAGCGCTTTATCGTTGGCCGCGCAGTAATCGCGAATAATATTGTTATTGTGATAACGTGTGTAGCCTGTTCCGCTGCTATACTGGGCGTGTCCGGTCATGTAGATAACGGTGACGCCGGGGTATTCGGCGTCCAGGACAGCGAGGCTCTCGCAATAAGCGTTCATCTGGGTTGCCAAGTAATCTCCGGGCTGTCCGCACCAGGACCACATCGAGTAGCGTATCGACGGGTTATGATCGAGGACGTCGCGGGTAAGGCCCATGCCGTAAGCAGTTTCCCAATATTCGTCAGGGGATATATAGGTGTCGCCCTCCTGACCGTCGAAAAGGCAGAAAACGCCTGGCGTAGTTGGCAGGTAGCTCGAGCCACTATGGTAGGCGTAGAATGGGTCTGTGGACATTATCGTGTCGAGGCCCGCGACAAGCTGGCCGCCGTGGGAGGTGTGCGCGTAATGCATATCGACGTTTGTTTTAACCGAATCGATCCATTCGAGCGGGATATCGCCGAGATTTGTGCATGTGTGGTCGATCAACAAAGGCCCTGTCCACGCGAGAGCTATAGAGACGAAGACCGCAAAAAAAGAGATCGGTATCGTTGTGGAAAATCGCATTTTACTCCTTTTATTATTGTTTTAGTTTAAAATGATAACGATAACCCCGGAGTTTTCAACTTTGATCGATTCGATTGGTGGGTGAATTTATTCAATCGTCGAAGGTGTATAAATCCATGATTCATATTTGAAATATTCATCATTTCAATTCGATAATATTTTGCTTTACCAAGTTATAATGTAGTAAAATAAACTAGTAACACAAACAAACAAAAAACGGGCGGCTACCTACTCTTCAAAAAATTCATCAACAGAATATCCTGTTCCCTTAATTATTCTCATTGGAGTTCCAGGCGGGAGAATCTTTAGCAATATAATCTGTCGATTCTTCGAGGTCGTTCCAAGCTATCACGGTCCATTTTACCCGACGAGCCATTTAGATATCCTTCGTTCCATCTCTTCCTGACTGAGAACCCGACCTTCCTCTATATCCTTCAGCCCACGCTCAATTTTTTCCCGCACATAAATATGGTATTGAATATCTTCAAAAGATACATCATCCGGGATATTATCGAGTATCTTAATAATTTCTTCTTTTACGCTTTTCATACCTACTCCTATTAAGAGGTTTCGATTAGTCTTTGTCATTTTAACATAGTTATAAAGATATTTTCGTCAAGGGAAAAGGTAAATTCCCAGCAAGCTTATAATCTGTAATCTTAAAAAAAAATCCCCGGCAGCTACCTACTCTTCAAAAAATTCATCAACAGAATATCCTGTTCCCTTAATTATTCTCATTAGAGTTCCAAACGGAATAATCTTGCCACGATGATACGACACAACAACCTGTTTGCCGTCCGAATCACGACCATATATACGATGGCTACCTCGAGTTCTTTCTAATCTAAAACCTTTTTTCTTGAGAAAGCGAATTAATCTATCGGCGGTAATTCGTGGCAGCCTCGGGCTCACACAAACACCTCGACCTTGCTAATTTCAACCTGTTAGTCTTCTGGTATCGGCCTGCCGTTAGCCTGCAAGTTTTCCAAGTAGAGCCAAATAGCTTCCCGGATGTTTTTTTGGGCTTCTTCGATGCTTTTACCGTATGTCGCGCACCCGGGCAACGCCGGACAATACGCCGTAAAAAAGCCTTGAAAATCAGGGTTGGTTTCCGGCTCTATTACAATTGTATATTTCACAATACCTCCTTTAAAATCTCTTCATTTTATTATATCTATCGGAGGTGCTTACTTCAAGCAAATAAAAAAATCCCCGGCAGCTACCGGCACGCGCCAAATATGAAGCGCAACTTAGTTTAATTCCAGCGGAACTCGTTGTTAGGTGCCTTATTCACGTTTGACCGAATATGTTGTTTGCACCAATTGATTAACGAATACCTCTGTACTTTCATAATTTAGTATTATGCAAGATTCAAGCTTGCCGAATAATGCAATTCCATCACCTAAAAGTATTGGAATTGTAGTAATAATTAATTTATCTATTAAATCCTCAGAAAGAAAACTCTGTATTAAAGAACCGCCATCAATATATAAATTAGTTAGACCATCTGATTCTAATTTTTCTACAATTTCGGATGGCTTCAAATTTAATAAGATTACTTTTCCGTAATACTTCGATGGAAGCGAAGTTACTGTTGAGCTAATAACATAGACAGGTTTATTATAAGGCCACTCATCAAAGGTAGCGACCTTTTCGAAAGTTTTCCGTCCCATAACAAGTGCATCGATTTGTTCAAAAAACTTAGTGAATCCGAAGTCACTACTTTCAGGGTTCTCCACATCGTGAAGCCAATCTATCTCGCCATTTGGGCCAGCAATATAGCCATCTAAACTTTGCGCAATGTAGGCATATAGAGTCATAATAAATTCCTAATATTTTGGTTCCAAAATTGTTTTCACCTGTAAGCGATTGTTGTCCAAACATATGGTTAGGCATATTCTATTCGCATATGATAAACATAGTATATTTATTATTCGATAAAATATTTCTTATAATAATATTTTTTATTTAAATAAACAAAAAGCGGCAGACTCATAAGAATCGACCGCTTTAGAAATAAAATCCCCGGTGGCTACCTACCCGGAAGCGCCGTTGCCGATGCAGAACCATCGGCGTGTTATTAAGCATAAACAAGCTGGCCTTTTGGTTCTGGAATCGGCCTTCCAAGTTCTTTCGCGGTTTCGATCCAATCCAGAATTATCCTCTCAGTATTGGATAAAGCCTCCTGGTGGGTTTTCCCGTCAGCCATACATCCGGGCAGTTCCGGAACTTCGGCGATGAACGCGTTGTCCTCTTCACTCCAATATATGATAACTTCATATTTTAATTCCATAGCTATTCCTCCGGTCGAATCTTGTATTTAAGGAAAATCTTCCGAACCTGTTTTATTTGATAAGGCTTACACTTTCCAGCTTTTGGTTGAAGGTTTAAAATTTCAAAGACATTCTCTGCTGTGAAAATGTGATGATCTCCATTAATTTTATCGTTAAAACCTAACGATTTTAGAAGCCCGCGAAGATCCTCAAATGGGATATGTGAGTCTGAAACACGAAGCATGATATACTCGTATATCTTTCTGTAGGCACTCATGATTTCAAGATATGTAAAAAAGGTGATTTTTCAAATAAAAAAATCCCCGGCAGCGACCGGCACGCGCCGGAGGCGAAGCTTTCAACTAAAGCTAAATATTAGACAATTCGGTTATCCAAAGCCTCAACTCTTTAGGTTGCGGAAACTTCGTTGGAATAGCCGAAAGCGTGAAAGGAAGCTCCGGAACTTCACCGAGCAACATATCCATAACCCCTTTCTCGCGTGAAATCCCGATCGCCAGCTTTAGATATCGCCTTAGCAACAGTAAAGGCGGAAATTGCTGTTTTCTTAATAACCACTCCAGCGCATCCTTGGCACCCTTAGAACTATTACAGGTGCGGCATGCCCAGACCAAATTATCACCCGTATCTACCCCGCCTCTCTTAATAGGAATAAGGTGGTCGATTGTCAAAAATTCTCTGCTGCCACAATAACAACAAGATTGCGGTAAAACCATCTTAAGTCGCTCATCGTCCGTCAGTTGCCCAATATTCATCGAGCTTTTACAAAGACCGCTGAACAAGCGGTTACGAATTACATAGTGTATTTTACTATATATCTCAGCTTTTTCTGTTACCGCAGCATGCGCCATTGCCAGGTTGGCATATGACCAAAAGAGTTTTTCGCTAACTGTATTAATTTTCATCTTTTATAGCTCGATAGTGGGGCTCCCGGCCATGTGCCGGAGGTAGAGCACAATCTAAATATACTTTTAATACTACAATTTGCCAGATTAATATCCAATTCAAACAAAAAGCGGCAGACTCATAAGAATCGACCGCTTTAGAAATAAAATCCCCGGTGGCTACCTACCCGGAAGCGCCGTTGCCAGTGCAGAACCATCGGCGCGAGCAGGGCTTAACTTCCGTGTTCGGAATGAGAAAGGGTTTGACTGTTGGTTTATGGACGCGGAGCATCAAAAAAGCATTCCACCGCAAAGCGGCAGAACGCTGTATGCTTCAATAGTTATTAGCCACTCGAATAGGATCGTCTCCTCAATTACGATGCCTGACCGGGTGTAGTTATGTCCTCGAAAATCCCTTTCTCGTAATTCTTTCGAACATTATTCCACGAAAAAACCTTACCGTTCATAGCGATATAGACGCCCTGCGGAAGAAGCTGCA
>Ga0307991_1003130_pt1:0-2500 | contig 10855 bp, 8 predicted proteins | sample EllFjometagen131_FD_203146 | JGI IMG/M metagenome (GOLD analysis project Ga0307991, IMG submission 203146) | Marine microbial communities from Ellis Fjord, Antarctic Ocean - #131 | ecosystem: Environmental > Aquatic > Marine > Unclassified | place: Southern Ocean | collected 2014-10-08 | reverse complement strand
CCCGCAGCTTCGGTAATACACTTAGTCCCGATCATTTTCGGCGCGAGACCACTCGACCAGTGAGCTTTTACGCACTCTTTCAAGGGATGGCTGCCTCTAAGCCAACCTCCTGGTTGTTTTTGCAATCCCACATCCTTTATCACTTAGTGTATATTTGGGGACCTTAGCTGGCGGTCCGGTTTCTTTTCCTTTTGGACATGGAGCTTATCCCCCACGCCCTAACTCCCGCATATTGCGTTACGGCATTCGGAGTTTGATTGGGGTTGGTAGGCTTGCGCCCCCTAATCCATTCAGTGCTCTACCTCCGTAACGGTCGGTGCGAGGCTAGCCCTAAAGCTATTTCGGGGAGAACCAGCTATCGCTGAGTTTGATTGGCCTTTCACTCCTATCCACAAGTCATCCAAGCACTTTTCAACGTACCCTGGTTCGGTCCTCCACGAGGTTTTACCCCCGCTTCAACCTGCTCATGGATAGCTCACTCAGTTTCGGGTCTATTCCCTGCCACTTAATCGCCCTATTCGGACTCGCTTTCGCTACGGCTACGTCCCTGAAGGACTTAACCTGGCGACAGTAAAATAACTCGCCGGTTCATTATTCGATAGGCACGCGGTCACTTTCCCCAATTGCGCAAGCGCAAAAGGTTCCAGCTCCCACAGCTTGTAGGCACACGGTTTCAGGTTCTATTTCACTCCCCGCTAGGGGGTCTTTTCACCTTTCCCTCACGGTACTAGTTCGCTATCGGTCAAACACGAGTATTTAGCCTTACCGGGTGGTCCCGGCTGATTCAGACGGGGTTTCACGTGCCCCGCCTTACTTGGGTGCCTGTCAAAGAAGCTGCATAACGTTTCATCTACGGGACTTTCACCCTCTATGATCGATCTTCCCAGATCGTTCGACTACGTTTGCAGTTTGTAACTTCTCTTCCTCATTGCAGTTGGAACGACAGGTCCCACTACACCGAACGAGCATCGGCCGCAACCTTTCACACTCGTTTCGGTTTGGGCTATTTCGATTTCGCTCGCCGCTACTTTCGAAATCACGGTTGTTTTCTCTTCCTGGAGTTACTGAGATGGTTCAATTCACTCCGTTAGCTCTATCCGGTCTATATATTCAACCGGAAGTGATCCTAAGCGGATCGGGTTTCCCCATTCGGACATCCCCGGATCTAAGGTTGTTTGCACCTCCCCGAGGCTTTTCGCAGCTGACCACGTCCTTCATCGCCTGTGTTTACCAAGGCATCCACCATGCGCCCTAAATATCTTGATCCAAATTATATAATATGCCATATTCACCATAATATCCAATTAATGTCGAATCGATGATTCGACAGGACTCAAAGACCTCTCATTGAATTTTCAAAGAACCTAATGAAATCAAAAACGCATCCTCCCCCCCAAGGCAAAGCAGAGTATAATTATCACAATCCTGATCGTCAAGCTCTATTTTAAAAAAAATGGAGACGAAGGGACTCGAACCCTCGACCTCAGGCTTGCAAAGCCCGTGCTCTCCCAGCTGAGCTACGTCCCCGTATCGACGAATGTATAGCTGAAATGCTAATTTTTAGCTTGCTACCTATTAAAATTGACCGAAAATGGTTCGGCCTCCGATACGATGATAATGAACAAGATCGCTTTTTTATCTCAAAATGGGCCTGGGAGAAGTTGAACCTCCGACATGCTTACGGCCGCTCTAACCAACCGAGCTACAAATTTAATTCATCTATTAAAGAACTATCGAAATTTTCAATAAGCGATTTCTTTATCGGTCAGCCTTCTGATGTTTTTAAGTAGGCTTCACGTTTCATCGCTTCAGAGCGTGTGTTAAATTCTTCAAAATAAAATAGTTTTAACGGCCTGCGATGTTTGGTTGACGTAACTCTTCCATCGTTATTCCTTGTAATACGCGCATTTAGGTTTGCTGTATGACCGGTGTAAAACTTACCGTCTTTTTCGCTTTGGATAATGTAGACGTAAAAAACCATTTAAATTTAAAGATTGAATGAACAGAATCTACAAATTTGATATATATTGCCCAAAATGGGCCTGACAAGAGTTGAACTTGTGACCTCACGCTTATCAGGCGTGCGCTCTAACCAACTGAGCTACAGGCCCATAAACAAAAAAGTTAAAGAACTTCGTTCAAGAGTTGAAATTGTGACCTGCCTACGGCCGCTCTAACCAACCGAGCTACAGGCTCCAGTCGAACGAAACTGACTTCAACCGGGAATAGTTTAATTATGGGGCGAGAATTGTCAAGCCCTTTTTGACGGCGAATGAGATAGCGGAGTTATTTCATGAACACGACCTTTTTCGATGCCGCCTTCGCCGTGAACCTGAACAGGCGTGTACCTGTCGATAGTGGTGTTGTCGCCGAGCTGACCGTCGACATCCCTTTCCCCCATGCCCACACTGCGCCGTCGGATTTCAGCGCAACTGTGTGTCAATCTCCCGCCGCGATGGAATCGAAGTCACATTGTGCAAAGCACACCCCCACCTCAATC
>Ga0307991_1003129_pt1 | contig 10855 bp, 10 predicted proteins | sample EllFjometagen131_FD_203146 | JGI IMG/M metagenome (GOLD analysis project Ga0307991, IMG submission 203146) | Marine microbial communities from Ellis Fjord, Antarctic Ocean - #131 | ecosystem: Environmental > Aquatic > Marine > Unclassified | place: Southern Ocean | collected 2014-10-08 | reverse complement strand
ACAAGGTGACGTCAATAAACGGTACATTTCATTTTTTCTTCGATCACTCCTGAGCAGTACAGGTTGAAAGCTGCTACACAAACCCATTTTCCCAAAACCTTGACTGCAATAAATACTCGGTAATCTCACTGTACAGTCAAGGGCATTGATAAGGTGGAGTGTGCAAGATTTTGCCAGAGAATAGGCGATAGCATATCTGCTATGAATTTTCTGTGGTGTTATTCCTGTAATATTGTTTTCCATCTTGTGTATTTTACGCAAGATTACGAAATAGTTGCAATAATCTAGATTATGCGGTAAACGGGGAAAACAAATGTCAATCTAATGAGTTGGAGTATAACGTAATGAACCCTAAAAATATTGCGCTAACCAGTCCTATCGATCACGCCAAGATTCTTGATGAAGCTAGCGACCCCCTTGTTACCCTTAACTCTCATTATCAATTCACCTATGCAAACAAGGCTTTTGCACAAGTGCTAGGGGAAAAGCGGGACGCAATTATTGGTAAAGACCTATGGGGAGTTTATTCAAAAGACGGGGCAGATATGCGCCGGGATGCAATCAAGGAAGTCTTTGAAACAGGCCAGACCAAAGTCATTGAAACAATCGTTCCTAAACCCAGTGGTGACCTGTATTTTATAATGACATATAAGCCGATATTTAATGAGCAGGAAATAATTATTTCGGTTGTTGCCATTGCGAAAAACATTACCGACCGCAAGCAGGCGGAAGAACAGATCCAGCATATGGCCTACCATGATTCCTTAACGGGTCTTCCCAACCGGAAACTCTTCTCCGATCGTCTGGATATTGCCTTAGCTCACTCCCGGAGGAATAAAAAAGAGGTGGGAATCGCGATGCTCGACCTCGACAATTTTAAGGACGTGAACGACACCCTGGGACATGCTGCGGGGGACCTTCTTATCAAAGCAGCGGCAGAGCGGCTCACTGCTGCCCTGAGGAAGGGTGATACCGTTGCGCGCATCGGTGGCGACGAGTTTGTGCTGATCCTTCCTGACCTGAAGATAGTAGAAGATGCGATCCAGGTTGCTCAGAAGATCGTTGAGAGTTTTCGGAAACCCTTCTTCATTGATACCCATCAACTCGTCGTGACGACGAGTATCGGGATCGCTGTCTATCCCAATGATGGGATGGATGGAGATATCCTTCTAAAGAATGCCGATATCGCCATGTATCAAGCCAAGGAAGCGGGACGGGACCGATACCAGATCTACAACAAGGCATGAAGATGCGATACTATCGCATTGCCTGTTCAAAAATTTTCAACTTGAAGGTGTCTGATTTCACATTGGTCTTCCCCCCGATTTAGTGGACACACGGAAGAGTATCAATTATTAAAAAGAAGATGGAGGCGTGGTATGACTAAGGGAGAAGACCATAGCTCAGCGTCGCCTGGCGCCACATGCTGAAGGCTCAATCCTGGGTATTATTGTACTATCCATTGAAACGAATTGCCAGCATGGTAATGTCATCTGTCTGTTCCACATCATGGCAATATTCAAAAACCTTCTCCAGGATACCTTGAATCAATTCTTCTACCGAAGGTTCTTCTGACGTTATCAGAACCTCTTCCAGCCGTTTTTCCGAGAAGAGCTCGTAGCGCTCATTCATCGCCTCGGTCACGCCGTCTGTAAAGAGAAGGATTGAGTCATTCTTCCTGATTGTCAAGGTTTTAGACTGATATGAAAAATCCTCCATGACGCCGAGGGCCATGCCGCCAGTCGTTTCAATCGTTTCAAGGGTGCCGCCGGCACGTATGATGTAGGGTGGGTTATGCCCTCCGTTGCAATAGACAAGTTTCCCCGTGCGTATGTTCAGGATTCCCAGGAAAAGGGTGACAAACATGAGAGAAGGATTATCCGTGGAGAGATCTTCATTGACTCTGCTGATAATGACCTCCGGGGCCAATCCTTTTGTGGCCTTTGTCTTGACCAGCGTTTTCGTGATTGCCATGAACAGTGAAGCCGGCACGCCTTTCCCCGAGACATCCCCCACCAGGAAGCACAGGTGATCGTCATCGAGGAAGAAGAAGTCATAGAGGTCCCCTCCTACCTCCTTCGCAGGCTGGAGCATGGCATATAGGTCAAACTCCGGCATGTCCGGAAAGGCTGGAAATACCTTCGGTAGGATCCCCATCTGAATGTCGTGCGCTACCTGGAGCTCACTCTCTATCCTCTCCCGTGCGGCTGTCGCCTCAGTCAGGTCTTCGATATATTTTTTCAGCGACACCTGCATGTACTCCAGTGAGTCGGCAAGCTCACCCACCTCGTCCCGTGCCGTAACGCGAGGGATATGACCGTCGAGATCACCCGTCGCGATTGTGCGCGCCGCCCCGGCCAGGAGCCTCAGGGGTCGTGTGATGGTCCGGGCTATCAGGATGATAACGGCAAAAAGAAAGAGCATCCCTATGATTCCGATAATCAGGACGGCACGGCTCATGTGGGTCATGTCTGCCATAAGTTCGTCCTGCGGAAACAGGACACCGACGGACCAGCCGCTTGACCGCGAGGGCGCGTAAACCATCCAGCACAGCTTCTCCGTTACGGTGCTCCTGAAGGGGACAAATCCAGACTTGCCGTGAATCATGTCCCGGCCCAACTCGCGAAGCCCCTTGTCATTCCTGCCTTCCGCAAGGCAGAATATCGTCTCATTCATGACAAGTTTTTTGTCGGGATGCACGACAAAAGTCCCGTTTTTTGTGATGACAAACCCGTAACCCGTCTTTCCGATCTTGATTGATTCAACGATCTGCTGGAGCCATGAGAGTGATATATCTGCCGTGACGATCCCGGCAAGGTGTCGCTTTCCCGCTTCGACCCGATAGAACGGAACGGAATAGGTTGACATGACAATATTGCCGCCCCCTTCGTCAAAATAGGGCTCACTCCATAGAGGGCGCTCGAGTTCCCTGGGGATTTGGTACCAGTCCCAGCAACGGTAGCTGTAAGCATCTTCGGCAAGGTCGGAAAATCGTATTTGCCCCGTACCGTCTTTATAAAAATAGGGGGCATACCGCTCTCTGCCGGAATCAAACATATAAGGTTCGAAGGCTATGGTGGCGCCGTAGATATCATCATTATCCCGTACTACCGAGCGGAGAAAATTGTTCAGTTCTTCGGCGGTATAGGAGGTATTCTCGAGAAAATAGGCGATATTCTGAGGGACTTTTGCAACAGAACTCAACACCTCATCAATCTGGCTGACTGTTCTGCCCGCGAGGTTCTTGGCATTTTCCTCTACATACTTTACGATCAGGTTTCGTGAATAGAGATAGTTATATCCAAAGATAGCCAGAAATATGATAGAGACACCGGCAAGAATGAACACAATCAGTTTAAAGGCAATCCCTCTCCTGCGTATCATTTGACACTCCCCCGGTAGAATGAGGTGAAGCTGGGACTTTCGTCAATCAGACCGTTTGCCTTCAATCCCATGGCAACACGGTAATAATCCTCTGGGCTAAGGCTCCCCGGAGACTCGCCGCTGCTCGCGTCCGGCAGCATCAGATCTTTCATCCGGTCGAGCATCCATTTCTGGTGTACCGCCGTGGCCGGGATATGTTCCCGCTCCAGGTTCCTCATGACAACCGCTATTGTTTCCTCGGGATGTTCGAAGGCATATCGCCATCCTTCCAGCGATGCCTCCACAAAAGACCGGCACAGCTCCGGGTCCTTGCGATACGTCTCCTCGAGAACATAAATTCCGTCTTCGGGAAAGTTGAGGCCATGCTCGTGGAAGAAAAAGGAGGTTAGTTCATCAGGATTCAGGCCGCTGTTCAGAATCGTATGATATTCGTTGTACCACATGGCGGATGCCACATCGACACCATCCCTGAGAAAGAGATTAACCGAATAGGACTGTTGAATCACCCGGACATCAAGATCGTATTTTTTGAAGAAGGCACGGGGCTGAATCTGAAAGATCGGGCCCCACAGGCCGACCTTTATGCCGTTCATATCTTCGGGCCGCTCAATACCTCTCGACTTTTTAGCGATAAGCATCAGGGCCGAGCGCCTCAGCATCTGGGCGATATTCACAACCCTTACACCCTGCGCCCGCAGTTGGATACCCGTCGTAAGCCAGAGCGTGGCAAAATCCGCCTCTCCCTTTTCGAGCAGATCCGACGGTGATCTTTCGGGCCCGCCCGGGATGATGGTCAGATCGATACCGCATCTCTCATATATCCCCTTCTCGTATGCCATGTAATAACCGGCAAACTGCGCCTGGGGCACCCACTGCGGTATGAATGACACCTTCTTAAGGGATCCTTCGGCAGCACATGTTTGGGAAGCGATGCACAAGAAAAAGACCGCCACTATTAAAAAGAATCTAGGTTTAATCATGGTCTGCCTGCTCTTTTGAAACAAGGAGGGTGAGGACATTCATCGTGTCCTCTCGGCGATATTCCACGTGGTCCATCATCTTTTTGATAAGGAGAATCCCCAGACCGCCGATCATCCTCTCTTCAACCCCCAGTGTAACATCGGGATCAGAACGGGACAGGGGATCAAAGGGAATACCTTCATCAATAATCTCTATAACGAACTCTTTTTCATTACGGGGACCGAGGCAGACCTCAACGAGACCGGTCCCTTCGGGGTAGGCATATTGAAAGACATTGACCAGGGCCTCTTCCAGCGCAAGCCCGACCTCCGTTATTCTCTTGTCGCTCAATCCGAAGGTGGCGGCGCCCGAATGTGCAAGCCTGATAAAGGTATCCAGGTTCTCTAGGACTGCCGGCAGCTTTAATGCCTCCATGTGAGATCCCTCCAGCCGAAAATCGTGAGACTCCACATCATTAGTAAACGAAGCGGAGTTTCCATGTACAGCCTACAAGTCTGCCATAGCATCTTCGAGGGAATCATAGATAGGAATGATAGCACTGAATCCTGAAATCTCAAAGACCTCCTTCACGACACTCCTGAGTGAAGCAAGGAGAATCTTTCCGTTTACGGCCCTTAATTTCTTTGCTACGGTTAGAATGCTACGGAGCCCAGAACTGCTTATATATTCGAGGTTGCTACAGTCGACGACAAGCATCGTTTCGCCTTGCTCGATCCAGACAGCGGTTTCCTTTTCAAAAGCCGGCGACGATACGGCGTCCATTCGGCCTGTGATATCAATAACCATACACTTCTGTTCTTTTTTAGCGGATAACTCCATGAAGCCCTCCTGTAATTTTATCGCTCCACCGATGTAATAACATACGTGGAAAAATGCAAGGATAATCTCAACGATGAGACTCGTTCTCCCAGAAAGATTACATTCACTGATCCCCTGCCGCAATCTACAACCGTTGTATTGTAAAAAGCTGCTTTGCAATTGCACACAAGATATAGTAGAAAAGTTTCACGGGATAGGGGAAGGCATGACCTGCCTGTCTTATCGTGACCCAGGTTCCCGAAAACACCCATGGTGAGACCCTATGATCAATCACTCTATCGCGCTGCTCCTCGGAGGCTTGGGACTCTTCTTCGTCGGCATCCGGATGGTCAGCAGCAACCTCAAGCTGATGACCAGCAGAAGGCTCAAACTGACGATCGCCCGATTTACCGATCGGGGTATCGTCGCCGGGGTATGGGGCGCCCTTTCCGGATTCGTTACCCAGAGCACGTCGGTCGCAGCCTTCATCGTGGCAAGCCTGATTTCGAGCGGCCTTTTGACGGTGCGCAAATCCCTCCCCATTATTTTCTGGGCAAATGCCGGGTGTTCCACCCTTGTCCTGCTTGCCGTCCTCGACATACAGAATGTTGTCCTTGTCCTGCTCGGCATCTCAGGAATCTGCTACGCCTTTGAAAGGCCGAAACAATTTCGTCATGTACTCGGCGCGCTGTTCGGCATATCGCTCCTCTTTCTCGGCCTGAATATGTTGAGCTCCGGGGCATCGCCCATCGCCGAGACCCACTGGATCAAGGCCCTCCTCTACAATACGAGAAGTTCCTACCTCCTCACTTTTCTGATTGGGGCTGCACTAGCCTTCGTCTCACAGACCGCCATGGGGATTATCATTATCGCCGTCGCCATGACCAAATCGGGTCTCTTTACCATCGATCAGACCCTTATGATCATCTACGGGGCCCATCTGGGATCGAGCGTGACGACCTATGTGCTCTCATTGAGCCTCAAAGGTTCCGCCAAACAGTCGGTGATGGGACAGGTCCTCTTTAACGTATTCGGCATCCCCCTGTTCATGGCCCTTTTTTATGTCGAACTCTACACCGACATCCCGTTGGTCAAGGCCCTCATCGGGTTTCTCTCCGAGGATATCGCACGTCAGGCGGCGCTTGTAGTGCTGATCTTCAACTTTCTGGTGCCTTTTGTATTATCCTTTATCCTGGATCCCGTCGACCGGTTCCTCGAACATTTCTGGCCACCCCTCGAAGAGGAGGAGTTATCAAAGATACAGTTCATTAATGAGCACGCGGTCAGTGAGCCGGAAACCGCAGTACTGCTTACAGGAAAAGAGATATACCGGTTGTTGTCCCGAATCCCTTCCTATCTGGAAAAACTGCGGGAGGCCAGTGATCTCGATCAGGGACCCTCCCTTGAGGCCTATCATGCGGCCTTTACCGAGGTCTCCGCCGAAATCCACGCCTTTACCGCCGAGGTCTTCCGTCAGGATCTTTCGCTGGGGACATCGGAGTCGCTCCTCAACCTACAGGACCGTCACAATCTGGTGATTGCCCTTGAGGACAACTGTTACAGTCTGGTAGAAACGTTGTGGGAAACCCCTTCTGAAGGGAAGATCGCCAGCCTCACCATGAACATTGTTGAGAGTCTCGATGCCATCGTCCTGACCGCCGTTGATGTAACCGAGAGTTCCGATCAGACCGACCTGGATATCCTTGCATCACTTACATCGGACAAGGGACAACTGATGGAGAAGATTCGCCGCAGTTACCTCTCATCGGAGGCGGGCCTCAGTACCGAGGAGCGCTCCCTGATCCTTTACGTAACCAACCTCTTCGAACGGTCGGTCTGGACACTGGGTCGCTACACCCGGCTTCTGACCCAGGACATCGCCGCCAACAAGAAATAACGAAGCACATTCGTGCCGCTGTCACGGTTGTCCGGGAGGGGCGAAGGTTACTCGTTCACTTCTCCGCTTTTTTCAGGTCCTCATCGACATCACGTTGGAAATCCAGGGTCAGATAATCGAGACTCATAGGCAGAGAAAGTTCCAGGTTATGGATAAACTGAATACCGGCACGCGCCTTATTGGGAACACATTCGAGGAGATGACCGCCATGGCGCCGGTCCGCGGATAGAAAATGCAGATGGAGCCCCGGAACATTCAGCGAAGACATAAAGGACGGCGTAAAAAATCCTGCCAGAGAGCCCTCCACATTGTCAAAACTGAAGACGGGCTGATCCGCGGCGACCTCCACCAGGGGACGGTAATTCTCCTGTTTCGGGACCGATCGGACCTTGACATGCGTAAAGAGACCATCGACCCGAATCGCATAGAACAGATTGGGGGAGGGCATGAGGGTGACAAGCCATTCCAGGAAGACATCGTAATTCATTTCTCGATCGATCTCATCATGGGTCAGGGGCCTATAAAAGGTAACGCAGGCGAAGGGAGTCAGGGCATTTTCATCAACCTCTTTAACACGGCCGTCTCCCGTTATCTGGTATATCCTCCCATCAAGCATGATCATCTCTCCGTCCAGATGATCAAAGGTACCAATCCCGAAGTCGCCATGTTTTTTGATCTCCTTAAATGGGATCTTTTCTTCGTAGATTCCCTCAACCAGGGCATTCGCGGGGGAACACAGGTAAATAGGACTTTCGTTACGATGTGGGGATTCCTGCAAGTTCATACTATCTCCTTAAATTTTTCTTCGGCACTCTTAGAAATCAGATCGTTCTCTCCTCTTACCCCCATGATCACCTCGCTAAGTGTACCACATAGGGAGGTGATCATCCATCATGTCGTAGAGGAAGATGATCCGGTTGTTCAGTTCCAGCGTCGTCTAGCTCTGGATCGGTGACCCCAGAATCCTGCTCTTCACTGTCGTATTTTCTTTCGCAGATTCAAGGACATTTCGCGTCCCCTCTTTGGCCGGTCGAATCAATTCTTCTTCAGGATTCTTGATTCCGGTTATAAAGTAGGGGGAGGTTGTGTGCATCACCAGCTCGCAGTCCCGCATTGCTTCATCGAAACTTCCCGGCTCCAAAAGATCCGTTCTTCATGCTTCAATCCAAAATTGAATTAATACCTCGAATTTTTACTTATCGGTTTTACCGCAACTTTGGATTGAAGCTTATCCGAAAATCTCACCGTAATATTCGGAAGGTATTTTATTGACAGGCGTATTCGTTCTGACTACAGTAAAAATGACAGCGGACATTTATGGGAAATGGATCCCAAGCCAGAACAGGGAGGAAATAAACTGTTTAGATATGATCCAATCCGCACCCTATCTGCACCCTGTAATAACAAGAAAAGCGCAACCCCTTGAGATTGCGCTATCTTGTATGTCGATGGTGCCGAAGCCGGGACTTGAACCCGGACGGCCGTAAGCCACTACCCCCTCAAGATAGCGTGTCTACCATATTCCACCACTTCGGCGTTCCGTCGAAACCTGTTTTTTCTATGTTTTTGTCAATACAAAAAATTAATCGAACTTTTCTTTAATCCCGATTTATAGGGATTAAAGGGCATCAGCCACCGGATGCGGCGTTGTCTCCTTCGTCTGCCGGGATGGTCTGCTCGACTCCCGGCGCGGAGAAGTCTTCCATTATGGAGCTGGTCTTATGTGTCGAGGAATAGGCAAGCCACAGGGATGTCAGCATAAAGAATATTGCTATAAAAGTGGTCATTTTCCCGAGGAATGTTCCCGGGCCGCTGCTCCCGAAGACTGTCTGACTGGAACCGCCGAACGCCGCCCCCATGTCCGCTCCCTTTCCGGTTTGCAAAAGTACGGTTAAAATCATCGCTATACATATTATGACGTGAAAACTCACTATGGCTGTATGCAATTTTTATTGGCCTCCTTATGTCTCTGAAATCTTTATGATGTCCGCGAATGACTCGAAATCCAGGCTTGCCCCTCCTACAAGAGCTCCGTTTATATCAGGCTGGTTCATAAGACTGCCTGTGTTCTCAGGATTAACGCTGCCCCCGTAAATAATCACTGTTTCAGATGCATGGGCATGTTCAAGATCAGTAGCTATCGTTTTCCTGATGAACCTGTGTACTTCCTGTGCTTGGAGGGGAGTTGCGGTTTTCCCCGTACCAATTGCCCAGATGGGCTCATACGCAAGAGCAATCCGCCTTATATCATCAGAAATTATATTATTCAATCCCTCTTTTATCTGTTTTTGAATAATCCTGAAAGTTATCCCTGATTCCCGTTCTTCTAGGGTTTCTCCTATGCAGAATATGGGTCTCAAGCCGGATTTTAGGGCCGAATGTATCTTTTTATTCAGCATCCCGTCGGTTTCGCCGAACAATGTTCGACGTTCTGAATGGCCTATTATTACGAATTCGCAACCCGCGTCAACGAGGATGGTGGCGGAAACCTCCCCGGTGTAAGCGCCTTTTTCTTCCCAGTGCATATTCTGAGCCGACAGATGGAGAGGGGAATCCCTCAACACGTCCGCGACGGGACGCAGCGCCGTAAAGGGGGGAGCGATAACAATATCCACATCGCCGGGTTCGGAAAATTCTTTTTTCAACTGTTTCGCAAACTCGACCGCCTCGGGGATGGTTTTATGCATCTTCCAGTTCGCGACTATAATGGGTCGTATCATGATATCAGTCCTCCGGGGTCCGAATAGGCTATAGCCTTTCCCCAATATAGATGGCAAGGTCCCTCATCCTGCATGCGTACCCGCTTTCATTATCGTACCACGAGAAGACCTTGACAAAATTGTTGCCGATAACCTTCGTCAGGGGCGCGTCCACAATGGATGAATGAGAATCGCTGGTAAAATCGACGGAGACCAGCTCTTCCTCGCAGAAGGCCATGATTCCTTCGAGTTTCCCTTCAGATGCGGATTTCAGGGCGGAGTTTACATCATCCGCAGTCACCGCTTTTTCCACCTCTATCGTCAGATCCACGAGCGATACATTCGGTGTCGGAACCCGCAGCGCCAGGCCGTCGAGTTTCCCCTGAAGAGAGGGGATCACTTCGGCGACTGCCTTTGCCGCTCCCGTTGATGTCGGAACTATGGACATAGCGGCGGCCCGGCCTCTTCTCAGGTCCTTGTGTGATCCGTCGAGGAGTCTCTGGTCCATCGTGTATGAATGAATGGTTGTCATGAGCCCTTTTACAATGGAAAAGTTGTCCTGCATTACCATGGCAACCGGGGCGAGACAGTTGGTGGTGCAGGATGCGTTAGATATGATGTCATCTTTTTCCGGATTGTATGTCTCTTCGTTTACACCCATGACAAATGTGCCGTCAATGCCCTTTCCAGGGGCCGCAAGAATGACTTTCTTCGCGCCGGCCCTGATGTGTGCACCTGCTTCCTCCTTTGTTCGGATTTTCCCTGTAGCTTCCATGACTATATCAATATCCAACTCCTTCCACGGAAGGGTTGCGATATCGCCGGTTACATTTGCCACTTTTATCTTTTTGCCCCCAACAATGAGAAAATCTCCCTCCGCCGCAATATCCGCTTTGATCTTACCGTGAACGGAATCATACTTCAGAAGATGCAGAAGTGTTTGCGTGTCTGCTCTCGTGTTGACCGCGACAATCTCAATATCATTTCTCTCGAGGCAGGCCCTTACGAGAAATCTGCCTATCCTTCCAAAACCGTTTATAGCGACCTTGACACACATGATAAACCTCCAATCATTTTTTCGGACTCCCTTTTTTCC
>Ga0307991_1003125_pt1 | contig 10866 bp, 13 predicted proteins | sample EllFjometagen131_FD_203146 | JGI IMG/M metagenome (GOLD analysis project Ga0307991, IMG submission 203146) | Marine microbial communities from Ellis Fjord, Antarctic Ocean - #131 | ecosystem: Environmental > Aquatic > Marine > Unclassified | place: Southern Ocean | collected 2014-10-08 | reverse complement strand
GCTATGTTAATTACTCGAGCACCCAATCTATTTATAGCAGTTTCGAAAGAAAGGCGGGTTCTCGTACTTGGTTCAAAAAATAAACTAGCAACTACCTGTCCTTCCATATTTCTAATAACTTCTCCATCTTTAACTCTTTTTTCAAAATTTGCTGCGGTATTCATAATCAAATTTAATTCCTGAAGTGAAAATTGAGCGGTATTTAAAATATCTTTCCCTTTTAACATTTTACTAACTCCTTAATTTATTTTTTATATTTTAATTCATCACGGCAACCCCATGATAGTATAACATCATGCTTCCTGATAATCTTTACTCTATTATTTTATTTTTCTATAACCGTTCCACTTTGCCCTTCAAATGCTTGTAAAGCTTTATATAAAGAGGTAATTATAGCTTTCTTCCCTCCATTTTCTAAAAATCTTAAACAAGCTTTCACTTTTGGTCCCATACTCCCCGCTAAAAAATGTCCTTCATCAAAATAATTTTGAGCTTTGTATTGTATTTATAGTATGGTTTTTCATTTATATTTTTACATCTCTATCTTATGAAAAATAAGCACACTCCCTTAAATTAATTAATATTCTAGTAAATACTTTTATATTACTAGTGCTAAATAATTTAATAATCTTTGTATCTTTAAGAGATACTAAAACCCAGAGAAATACCTTTATAATTCTTTTGATATTTTATAAATATTTTTACTACTAAATTTATTGATGCGATAAAATAATTTAATTCCAGGCATACTTTTTAAACCAATTAAACATACCTTACTTACCACCTAAATATGCTCTTTTCACTTCATCTGTTTTGCGTAATTCTTCAGTGAAGCCTTCAATTTTTATAACTCCTTTTTTAAGTACATAACCTCTGTCGGCTACCGAAAGAGCTTTCCCGGCATTTTGCTCAGAAAGTAAAATTGGTGTTCCCTGAGATTTAATTTTAATAATTGTCTCATAAAATTTTTCTACAAGCAAAGGAGCCAAACCAAAAGATGTTTCATCAAGGATAATAAATTTCGGATTTCCAACCAAAATTTTTCCTATTGACAACATCGCCTGTTCTCCACCTGAAAGAGTACCTGCTAGTTGAAATAACCTTTTCTTAAGAACAGGAAATAAATAAGAAACGCAATCAATTTTTTCTTTTATGTATTTTTCATCATTTATCCCTATCCCTCCAATTTATCGATTCCCACGCCTTTACAGGCGTGGTACGTTCAAAACTCAAGCTTTGCTTGTCCTTTTTCTTCCTTTTCTTGTAATTGGATGTATCTTCGGATCACTTCTTCGTTTATTCCTACCGTAGATATAAAATATCCTCTGCCCCAAATACCTTTTCTGTCCCAATATACCTTTTTCAAGAAAGCAAACTTTCTGCTTAGAGATCTACTGGTATTCTTTTTGATAGTTTCCACTACTTTACTTACCGCATATTTTGGGGAAATTATCATATACAAATGAACGTGATCTTTCTTTATTCCTATCTCTATATATTCCCAATCAGGATAATATTTCCTTATTTCCTGAAGTTTTATTTCCAGATAATTTTTTATCCCGGTTACCAAAAATCTTTCTTCGGTATCGGGTGATCCAGACAATATGATATTGGGTTTTATATACAGTATGAGCCGCTTTATATAATTTCATGTTTCTATTATAGCAAAGCACGAACGGAAGAAACAGGAAAATGTTCTCATCCCCACCTTTACAGGTGGGGATTTCCCGCTAGATTAAAAAATTCCCGGGAATATTTTAATAATAAAAAATCCCCGGGAATTTGTCTAATCTCTTTCATCTAAATAATTAAGAGATTCCAAGTATAAATATTTTGACATTTTGTAATCATTTTACTCCGACCAAGAAACCCATTTTCCGTTTCGTGAAACCTTCCAAGTCAAACCACCGGTAACAGATTGACCATCTTCGTCTAATTTTGTCAGTCCTATAACTCCGTTATATTCGAAATCTGGATCTGCAATGTAGTCAACTATAGCCTTTCTGTCCGGACCAACCTTTTTCAAAGCCTCTAAAATAATTCCTATTGCATCATAAGCATAGGGTCCGGTAGCTTCATAGGGTTCACTAAAACTTGCAGCATTATAAGCTTTCACGAAATCAGAATCTTCTCCTAATGCCAATTTTCCTACAATAATTGTGCCTTCGGCAGCAGACCCTGCAATTTCATTAAATTTTTCAGAGTCTAATCCGGTTACCCCAAAGTACACTATATCATCCATTCCCAATTCCTTCATTTGTCTCTTGCAAAGAGCTGCTTCTATAGTAAGGCCACCAAAATATATTGCTTCAGGTTTAAGTTCTTTAATTTTGTTTAAAATAGGACGAAAATCTTTTGTACCAACACTAATACCATCTTCGGATAATAAAACGCCTCCTCTTTCTTCTAAGACTTTCTTGAAATTATTGTTGCAATTATCCCCATAACTACTGGTATCATAAATACTAGACCACTTTTTGTGTCCCAGTTTATCCACTACTAAATCGGCTCCAAAATTATGCTCAGCTATATTATCCGCACATATTCGAGAAACTTCTTTATAATCATTGCCACGGGTAACATCCGGGTGTATACTGCTCGGCATTACCTGAGCGATACCAAAACGGTGGAAAGTATGTACGGTTGCTAAAGCAACTGCACTATTAAAATGAGAGACCACCGCAACTACATCAGGATCAGAACATAGCTTTAAGGCAGCAGCCACTCCAGTAGCTGGATCTGAAGCATCGTCTTCCGCAACTAATTGTATCTTGTAAGAAAATTCACCTGAAGCATTTGCCTGCTGTACGGCTAATTCAGCACTGTTCTTTGCTCCTATTCCAATAGCAGCAGTAGGTCCTGTTAAAGGATCAATAAAACCTATTTTTACTATTTTATCTGCACCTGCCCAGACCATATTTTGACAAAGGGCAAGTACTAAAACTAAAATTATGGTTAAATATATTTTATTTTTCAATATACCTTTCATTTTTTTTTCGCATTAAATAAGTTACTAATGTTAGCTTACTTTAATGCAAATACGCCTCCTTTTTTATTTTGTTTAATTTTATTTAATTTTACTTATAACTGCTATTTTTATAATATCACCTCACTTTTATTCTTAATTTTTTGATTGCCAGTAAATATGAAAGGATAAATTGTGCATTAGTTAAACTTTTTCAATAACCTTTTTACCAAGAATCCCGGATGGTTTAAAAAGTAAAAAAAGTACAACTACAATAAATGCAAATATTTCTTTGTAAGGTGAACCTCCAGGAACGAAAGCCATGGTAAAAGATTCCACTATTCCTAAAATTATCCCGCCAATGATGGCTCCATACACATTTCCTAATCCTCCCATTACTGCAGCAGAAAATCCAATGATACCTCCCATCAGACCCATATCAAATTTGACTATATTATAATACATACCATTTAGAATACCTGCCACTGCTCCTATAGTAGAAGCCAAAAAGAAAGTCATCATAAAAATTTTATCTAAATCTATGCCAGATACTTGAGCTGCCTCTATATTTTGGGAAGTAGCTCGTATCTGTAAACCTATTTTAGTTTTATTTATAAAAAGAGATAAAAGAAAATAAATTATTCCCGCTATTGTTATAATCATGATATTACTAAATCTAATAGTTACTCCTCCTATTGAAAAAGCCCATTGAGGGAAATTTAGGGGGAAAAGTTGGGGACTGGCTCCGGAGGGATAAAATATTTTTATCCCTTCTCGAATTATAAAACCTACTGCAACTGTACTTAAAAGAATTATCAATCCGGGAGATTTTCTAAAAGGTTTTACACAAATTTTTTCAATTACTACTCCAATTAAACCCGTTATTATCACTGCAAAAATTATTGTAAGAAAAATCACTAACCAAGCTGGGAAAAATTCTATTTTTGACAAAAAAGTCATAACTGCCATACTTACAAATGCCCCCAAAAAGCAAAGATCTGCATGGGCAAACTGTACCACGTTTAATACTCCAAACAATATAGAAAAACCGGAAGCAATAAGAGCATACATAATTCCCAACATTAAGCCCGTAATAATTTGATTAAAAACTAAAACCATACTTAACCCCTTTCAATTAACTATAAAAATTTATTAAATACTATTTTTTTTAAAATTCAAAAAATTATATTTTCTTATTCTCTCCGGAATAAGCCCTTGTGGTCTAAAGATTAATACTGCAATAATTATTACGCCATAAAACAACATTCGGGCTTCAGCAAAAAATCTAATCTTTTCTGGTATAACAGTTAAAAGAATAGCCCCTATTACTACACCTAAAATATTATCAAGGCCGCCTAGAATAACTATACAAATTAACACGACCGAAAAATGAAAAGTAAAACTTTCTGGAGAAATAAAGCTGATATAGTGTGCATAAATTGCTCCGGCCATTCCCCCAAAAATTGCTCCAATCGCAGAAGCCTCTAACTTACCTTTATTAACACTTATTCCTTGACATTTAGCTGCAATTTCATCTTCTCTGATAGCATTCCATACCAAGCCGGTTCTTGAATTATATAATCTTTTCGCTAAATACAGTGAAAATAAAACTACCGCTAATACAAGGTAATAATAATTTGCCTGAAATGGCAAATTAATACCAAATATATTTAATGAAGAACTAAAAGAATATTTTCCTATTAAAGGAAAAGGAATATTTGAAATTCCTCCGGAACCCCCGGTAAACTTTAAATTATTGACCAATAAATGAAAAATAATTTGAAACGCCATAGTAACTAAAGCATAATAAAAACCTGTGCTTTTTAAGGTCAATGAACCTATTAATAAACCAAAGAGTGCAGACATTATTATTGCAGCTAAAAATCCCAGCCAAAATGAAAAGTGGGAATTAATTGTCAACAAAGCCGATGCATACGCACCTACACCAAAAAATGCTGCAAATGCAAAATTTACCATTCCAGTGCTTCCTAATTGAATATTTAGCCCTAAAGCTATAATTAAGTAGAGACCACCCATAATACAAATATGAAGTAAATAGGGATTATCTTTAAATAAAAAAGGAATAGAAACAAGCAGCAAAATCATAAAAATAATTGAAAATAAATTATATTGGTTATATGATTCTTTTACGAGATTTGTAATTTTATGGTTTCCTCGAAGTATAAAAAATGCAATTATTGGCAGGATGATCAAGAACAATCTATAATCTATTCCTTCTGAAGATAAAAAATTTATAAACATATAAAAAATAATTACTTCTGTAACAATTATGGTTAAAAAATAACTAATTTTTTTATACAATGCCTGTGAATAATCGTTACTCTTAATATCTGGGTTGTTCATTATATTCTCCTTCTAATAATCTTTTGCATATTTTCAGATTAAAATTACTAAATAGTTAGGTATGCTTTTTTAATTACTTCATTTTCTTTTAGTTCTTTCACAGTTCCTTCTGTAATAATTTGACCTTTTTGCAAGACGTAGCCCCGAGACGCTATTTTTAGTGCTTTAACAGCATTCTGTTCCACTAATAGGATAGTAGTTCCTTCATTGTTTATCCTTCTAATTGCCTTAAATACTTCATCTACTAACATAGGGGCTAAACCTAAAGATGGTTCATCAAGAAGCATTATTTTGGGGTTACTCATCATTCCTCTACCAATCGCAAGCATTCCTTGTTCCCCACCGCTTAATGTTCCGGCTAATTGATTCTCCCTTTCCTTTAATAGAGGAAATAAATTATAGACTTCTTTTAGTGTCTTATTTATACTTTTTTCATCCTTTTCGTAAAGAGAACCCATTCTTAGATTTTCTAAAATATTTAAATCTGGAAATATTCCTCTATTTTCCATAACCATAGAAATTCCCGCCTTAATAATCTCACTGGTTTTCATTTTATCTATTCGTTTATTTTCCAAATATATATTTCCATGAACAGGTTTTATTAAACCTATAATGGTGTTTAAAATAGTTGTTTTGCCAGCTCCATTAGCTCCTAAAAGAGCTACAATCTCACCTTCATTAATATTCAGAGAAACGTCTCTTAAAATTTCTACCGTACCATAGCGGGTAGTAATATCATTAATTTTTAGCATTTTTTAAATTTCTCCTCCTAAATAAGCCTCTATTACTTCCTTATTATTTGACGCTTTTTCGAAAGTTCCTTCAAAAATCTTTACACCATGGTTAAAAACTATTACTCGTTGAGTACTTCCTTTTATAACTCTCATGTCATGCTCTATTAAAATAATATTTAAGTCTGGTTTCTTAATTTTTATTTTCTTTATATCATCCATTAACTCTGTGGTCTCTTCTGGATTCATTCCTGCTGATGGTTCATCTAATAACAAAAGCTTGGGTCTTGAAGCAAGAGCCCTACAAATTTCTACTCTCTTTTTATCTGCTTGGGATAAATCTTTTGCCTTTTGATACATTTTATCTCCCAAATCCTTACTAAAATAATTAAAAAGAATAACTGATTCTTTGATATTTTCCTTTAACCTCTTTTCGGTATAATTTTTTCCAAACATTGAAATAAACCAATTATAGGATTCCCACCTATGCATACCCAGGAGAACATTATCTAATGCACTCAAATTCCAAAATAAACGAGTATTCTGAAATGTTCTAGCTATACCTCTTTTACTAATCTCATTAGAAGGTAAGCCGCTAACATTTTCATTGTGGAAAAATATTTTACCACTAGTAGGTTGATATATCCCGCTAATTAAATTAAAAAAAGTTGTTTTTCCTGAACCATTTGGGCCTATTAATCCAACTATTTCTCCTTCTTTTACAAAAAAATTAATATCCTTAAGTGCGGCTAAACCACCGAAATTAATTCCTAGTTTTTCAACTTCTAATATTTTCATTTGATGTAATATTTTCTCCCCTCTTCACAAATCTAATATTTTTCTATAAAGCCTATACCTCTTATATATTTCTATTTTATAAAACTAAATATCATTCTTGATTTGATTTCAGTACTTTCTTATAATGTTCCTCATCATCTAAAGAAGCTAGGGCTGCAACTTGAGCCAGCCGATTGGTAGTAAAAGGATTTACCACCCTCCTTAGATAACCAATTAACTCTGGCTTTGCTATACCATAACCTATTCGAACTCCTGCTATCCCTGCTATTTTAGAAAAAGTACGAAAAATAATTACATTCTTTCCTTCTAAAATATAAGATAAACCACTAGTGTCATGTCAAGTCTCAATTGACGGATAGAGACGTGACAACTTAATTCTGGCGTCATCAGTGGTAAATTGCCAATTGACTTTTGCATTTTTGTTATTTCTATGGCTCTGCCATGCAGCGGCTTCGCTCATGACTTTTTCATATTCAATACGCTATTTCAAGCTTGACATGACACTAGTGTAATTTTTATCTTCCACATAATCGTAATAAGTTTCATCAAAAACTACGATTACATCATCTGGAACTTTTTTCATAAAATTATTTACTTCTTTTTTAGTTACTATTGTCCCAGTAGGATTATTAGGATTACATATAAAAATTATTTTAGTTTTTTTATTTATTCTTTGGGAAATTTTCTGCAAATCAAAACAGAAATTTTTAAGTTTAACTAAAATTAATTTCCCTCCCATAATTTTAGCTGCGATCTTATAAGCAGGAAAAGTATTCGCTCCTGTAATTACTTCATCTCTCTCATTAATAAAAGCCATCCCAACAAGATCAATAACATCATCTGCACCATTACCAAAAATTATCATCTCTTTATCAATTTTTAATTTGTAAGCTAATTTTTCCCTTAAGAGCCGACTTGTTGCTTCGGGATAAAGATTAACGTTTTCTACTTCTTTTTTTTATGGCTTTTACCGCTAAAGGTGAAGGTCCTACTGATGTTTCATTAGAGGCTAATTTTATAACTTCTTTTAAACCTAATTCTCTTTTTACTTCTTCAATCGGCTTGCCGGGGACATAAGGACTTAAATCTAAAACATCATTTCTCACTAAGATCTTTTTATTTTCCATTTCTTTTACACCTTTCTATCTATATAATATAAATCAATAATTTACTTTTTTTTACAAACTTAACATTTTATTTTCAAACTGTATGCTATTTTTTTAACTTGGAACAAATTATTTTAATTTATTTACTTTTCCCAACTTATCAGCAACATCACCTAAACCAATTTTTTTCAGACCTTTTCTGGTTTGCCAACTAGTCTCTATATCCCATCCGTGTAATCTATAAATAGTATCCAACATCCTATTCCATATCTTATGGTCAAGACGCTCTCCTTTGTAAGGACCTGATTTAACTGGTTCATTATAATATCGTTCACATGGATAATCATCCTTTCTGTCAAATCCAACATGAATCGTATTAAATGCCTTTTCTAAATTGTGTGTTTGTAAACCAATATGTAAGAATTCATCTTTGGAAAGTAATCTTCCTGTTGCACTAGAAAATAAAGCAACCCAATCATCTACAGTTTGCCCATATACATAACTACACAATCCTAATATATCTTGGACTGCCTTTTTTTTCTGATTATAATATAAATCCTCTGGTACATTTTCGTATGAATTAATAGGTCTATCGTCTCTTAGCCAAAAACCATTTAAACTGCCTCGTAAATGTCTTCCTGCAACTGGTGATAAAATAATTCCAAATCCCCATCCTTTGTTAATTCGAACTCCATCTAAAGAATCCTGACCTTTAACATGGGTGACAAATTTTTCAGAATTTTTACCCAATTTTTTCGCTGCTCTTAAAGCACCATCGGCAAGAAAATCCCCAAAACCTTCCCGATAGGCCAATTTCTTAAGCATTTCTATCATAGCTTGATAATTACCCCATACCAATTCAAGTCCATCGGTCTCCTTCTTTGTTATAAGACCTTTTTCATAACATTCAAAAGCCCAAGAAATTACCTGGGCAGCATTGTCTCCATCTAAACCTAATTGATTTGTTAATAGATGTGCATATATCGCCGCTTCTATATTTGTATTGTCGATTTTTGTACAATAGGAATTCGCAGAATTATTCCACCAACCTTCTCCTTGTATTTTATATGTTCCTTGTTTAACATCCATCCAAGGTTTGCAGGAAGTGGGACAACTAAAACAGGAAACAGTTCCTTTTCGATATTTTTTTATTTCTTGTTCAGCGATTTTTGCTATTTTATCTTTACCCCAATGTTCATCTTGTCCATTTCTAACCGGTCTATATCCTTGTTCCCAGGAAGGAGAATCTAATCGCCCTCCCATTGCCCCATAATAACCTTTTTCTCGAATTTCACTAATTAATTTCCATTTATTTATTTTACTCATATCCACATCTACAGCAGATAAAAATTTATCGGGTTTGGCAATCTCAATACTTCTCTTCCCTCGAGCTGCTATCGCTTTAAGATTTTTTGAGCCCATAACAGCTCCGCAGCCTGAACCGCCAGCAGCACTTCCTCTATCTGCAATAATACAAGCAGATTTAACTAAGTTTTCTCCTGCCGGACCAATAGCTGCAACCCTAATTCGTTCATCGTTAAGATTCTTACGGATTTCTCTTTCTGTTTCCCAAGTAGTTTTTCCCCATAGGAAACCAGCATCTCTAATTTCAACTCTTTTATCACATATCCAAAGATAAACAGGTCTTTCAGCCTTTCCACTAATTACTATATTATCAAATCCTGCAAATTTAAGTTCAGCACCAAAAAAACCTCCTACATTAGCTGAACCTATACCATTATTGAAGGCATTTTTAGTATCAACTGATACCCTGCAGGCTCCAGGAGCAAGAGTGCCTACCAATACACCGACACCAAAAGTAAGCAGATTTTCAGGATCAGACCATTTTACGTTAGAATTTAATTCATTCAAAAGTATCCATGTATTTATAGATCTCCCGCCTATCCATCTATTCGCATATTTTTCTGTCGGTTCAGTCCATATCTTGCTATCAGTAAGGTTAACTCGCAAAATATTTCCAGCATAGCTGTAATGTTTCTTATTAATTTTTTTCATTTTATTATCCCCCTGGCTCCAAAAGGACAGTATTTAACACAAAGAGGAATCTTTTCGTTTTCACAAAGATCACATGTTTCATCTATCATCATTGTTATTTCTTTATTATTATTATTTCTTGTAATTTTTGTACTGGATATTTCCAGATTGAAGAATTTATGTCCACTCTTATGAAAGGAACAAGCTAATTCACATCTTAGGCATCCTTTGCATTTTTTTGGATCCAACCATAATTTAGAAACCTTCATATTTCCTCTCCTACCCTTCATATTATTTTTGACAGTACCTTAATAAATTATAGACTTCCACACTTTTACAAGTTGGAAATTCTTGCTTAATTAACATTCAGATAACAATTCTACTACCTTATCCATTTCCCATTGTTCTCCAACATTGAATCTAATAAATTGGTTATCTAATCCTGAAAATTCATTCTCCCATCCAGGTAAAGTATAAATATTATTTTCTTTTAAATGTTCCCAAACATATTTAGCTTCTTTTTCTCTCTTAAATTCTACTAAAAAAAAATTTGATTTAGAATCAAAAGCAGTCAATCCTAGCTTATTTACTTGCTTGATAAAATTACCTCTTACCTTCTTTATTTTCTCCCAGGCTTCTTGATAATAATCTAAATATCTTAAACCTTCGCAGCAGCTTTTTCTGCAATTCTATTTACTCTAAAATTTTGAACGAAAAAAGTTAATTTCTTTATATTCTAAGGATTAGAAATAGCAAAACCTAAACGCAATCCGGCTAACCCAAAATTTTTAATACTTCTTCTTTCTTTTTAGGAGAAATATATTTAAATTGATTCATTTTTCCCTCCTTCTACACAGGCTTTAATTGCTTTTACTATTTGCACATATCCGGTACAACGACAGATGTT
>Ga0307991_1003122_pt1 | contig 10872 bp, 7 predicted proteins | sample EllFjometagen131_FD_203146 | JGI IMG/M metagenome (GOLD analysis project Ga0307991, IMG submission 203146) | Marine microbial communities from Ellis Fjord, Antarctic Ocean - #131 | ecosystem: Environmental > Aquatic > Marine > Unclassified | place: Southern Ocean | collected 2014-10-08 | reverse complement strand
CAAGGCTATGGAGGTCTTGAAGGCTACGAAGGGCAATGGGCTATGGAGGACAGTAGGCACTATAATTAATTATATGTAGTAAGTTTTAAATGATTATATGCTCATTCGACGTTGTCGAATATTATTTTATTAAAAAGTGCTAAAAAATAAAAATAAGTTTTTATTTTTCTATCTTTTTTAATAAAAATAAGCGTTAATAATAGCGCTTAGAGCATAGAATTATTTCTCTGTGGAACTCTGTGTGCTCGGTGGTGAGACAAAAAAAGAAAAGCTGAAAAAGCTTAAAACTCAAAAAAACGCAGAAACACTTAATTAATAGCGAATAGCGTTAAGCGTTTAGCGGTTAGTTAAATACAAAAAATGCAACAAAGAGGTAAAAAAAATATATAAACACGTAAACGCGCAACTCGCGAACGCGTTAACTTGAAAAATGGATAATTGAAAAATGCAGGAATATTTAGAGTCGATACTTAATCAATGTCTTGATATCCTAGATTCGGATAATGGGTCGATATTGCTTGTTTCTAAAAGCAGTAGGGAGATTGTTGTGCGTGTTGCCAGAGGCAGAAATGGACACTCTATCCTGGGTAAACGATTGAGATTTGGAGAGGGGATATCGGGCCTGGTTGCTGAGCAAAAGAGGCCGATTCTAGTCGAGGATGTAAATAAGGAAAGCCTTGTTAAGGATAGATGCCGTCAGAATGATTATCGCACGAATTCATTCTTGAGTGTGCCTTTGATGTATTCAGGTAAGCTTCTTGGTGTAATAAACATTACAGAAAAAAACAGCGGGAATCCGTTTACTTTAAAAGAACTTTCTTTCATTAGCGCAATTGCCACGAGTGCTGCAAAAACTGTTGAAAAGATTAGGGAGTGTGAACATCTTGAAAAGCAGCTTAAATGTTTTAAGGACTCGACTGCAATAACGAAATTTACTTCTTCTGTTGCCCATGAGCTTAATAATCCCCTTGATGGGATAATGCGTTATACTCGGCTTTGTCTGAGCCATGTGGGAGATCAGGACAGCTCTTTGAGAGAGTATTTGATTGAGATACAGGGTGGTTTAAAAAGAATGGCCGAGATCATTAAGTCTATGCTTCAGTTTTCTTTTGCCGGGGATAGAACTCATAACCCTGTAATAAGAGAGAATGTGGATATAAACACGCTTTTAGAAAAAGTAGTTTCTTTTAATCGGCTTGAAGCGCATTGCAAGAATGTCGAAATTCAAATGCAGCTTGCCCAAGATCTGCCGAAAATAAGTGATTGCGGGCTTGAGCAGGTTTTTATGAATTTTATTAAAAATTCTCTGGATTCTATAGATAAAAACGGAAAGATCACAATAAAGGATTATCGTAGTAATGGTCATGTTTGTATTGATTTTATAGATTCCGGGATAGGTATAGACGAGAATATAAGGGAAAAGATTTTCGAGCCTTTTTTTACTACCAAATCTAAAGGTAAGGGGCTGGGTCTTGCCATTGTTAAGGAGATCATTGATTGTTATAAAGGAAAGATTGAAATGGAAAGTGTCACTCAAGGAGGAGCTAAATTTACAATTAAAATTCCTATAGGAGGGCTCTCATGAAGACACATGTGCTGATTACTGATGATGAACCGTTGGTGCGTAAATCATTGAAAGAAACCCTGCGTTATCAGGGATACAATGTTACTACCGCAAAGGATGGAGCTCAGGCTCTTGAGATATTAAAGAATTATTCTGTGGATATCCTGATGACAGATATGAAAATGCCAAATCTCGGAGGCATGGATCTTCTTAGGAAAGTTAAAAAACAGTATCCTCGTACCCAGGTTGTTTTGATGAGTGCTTATGGTCAGATTGAAACTGCGGTTGAGGCGATGAAGCTCGGAGCGGCTGATTATATCTCAAAACCTTTTGGAGATGATCAGATTGCGGAGCTGCTTAAAAAAATAGATACTAACGGCGGTGCTCAGAGGGTATCTGGTGAAGATAACGGTAATAAAAATAATATAGCTGTCTTGCCTGAAAAGAATGAAACAGACCGATATCGGTTTCATACGGTATTGGGTAAAGATCATAAAATGCTGGAGATCTATTCTATGATCGAGGCTATTGCCGATACACCATCTACTGTTCTTATCCATGGTGAAAGCGGGACCGGAAAAAGAATGATCGCTCAGGCTATTCATCAGGCAGATGCACAGCGTTGCTCAAGGCCATTTATTGAAATAAGCTGCGGGGCCTTACCAGAGACGTTGCTTGAAAGTGAATTATTCGGCCATGTAAAAGGATCTTTTACTGGTGCGATAAAAGACAGGGCTGGCAGGTTTGAGCTGGCAAACGGAGGAACGATATTGCTTGATGAAATCGATACCTGTTCTTCAAGTCTGCAGGTAAAGCTGCTTAGAATATTGGAAGAAGGAAATTACGAGCGTGTGGGCGATATTAAAACACTTACTTCAGACGTAAGAGTTATTGCCGCGACTAATCAAAGGCTTGAAGAGCTGGTTAAGCGGGGAGGTTTCCGGGGTGATTTATTCTGGCGCCTGAATGTTATCAATATAGATCTTCCTCCGCTAAGAGATAGAGTTGTCGATATTCCATTGTTAGTGCAGCATTTTCTTGATAAATACAATCTGATGCGGACAAATAGAAACGGCGGTATTATTGAAAGCGTGTCTCAAGATGCAATGGATATGCTTTTGCAGTATTCATGGCCGGGAAATATCAGAGAGCTTGAAAACACTGTTGAAAGAGCATGCATACTGGTTAGAGGTAATTGTCTTCAGATAAAAGACCTACCGGATAGCATTAAGGCCTCAGGGGCCATAACTCAAGTCAATATCGCCAGTACGGTAAAAGACAGCTTTTCCCTAAAATCAGCCTTAAAACATCCGGAAAGAGATATCATCCTGGATGCCTTGTCTCATACAAACTGGAATTGCACTAGAACAGCGGCGTATCTTGGTATTAACCGGACTACGTTGTACAATAAAATGAAGCTTTATGGAATAAAACGGGGTAATGGGAATTTAAGAGATACTAATCATTTATGTTCAAAATGTGATAGCAGGGCGTGATGGATTCTGGATTTCTTGATTTAATAGATGAAAAAAGGTGGCAGGTCATACAGAATTACTTTTCCGATGTTATCGGGGCAGGGGTTAGGGTCATTGATACTAATGGAGCCCCGCTTACTGTTTTAAGTAATCCTCATAAGTACTGTTTTAAAAATGTTTCATCTTCTCCCAGGGCATTTTATAAATGCAAGGATTGTCTGGTGTTTTCACCAAAGCCAATGTCACAAGACAAGCTTCTTTTTGACCCGCAGTTTTTTATTGATGTACAATCGCAGATTCATTATGACTCTTGCGAATTTTTTGCAAATCGAGTAGTAATCCCGGTAAAAGTTCCAAATAAAAGTGTATGTGCCTATATAGTTATCGGGCCTATAATTCTTGGCAAGAGAAAGACCTATCCTGAATATTTTAATATGTGTAAGTTGTTGGAGCTTGATATAAGTACTTTGATCGAAAGTGTTGAGCAGATAAAAGTATTTTCTTTTAATTCCATAAAATCAATAGTAAATCTTTTTCAGGAAATAGCTAATTTTATGATCGAAACCGGGACGGCAAGGTTAGAGATAGAGGAACAGAAGAAACACAGCTTGGAATTAATGAAAGCAGAAGTGCCTTTTTATATAGATAAAATGCTGCAAGCCTTGTTTGAAACAGCCGGGGATGGAGTTGGAGCTGAAGGCGGGTCTGTAATGGTGGTTAATGAGGATACAAAGACATTGTCTATTAAGTTTTCTAAAGGCATTCCGGATGAAGTAGTCTCAAATACTGAGGTCAAACTTGGTGAAGGATTGGCCGGCTGGGTGGCTAAAGAAGATAAGGTTCTATTTGTTGATGAGGGCTTTAAAAATCCGCGTTTATTATCTCGTTTGCACAAGCCTAAATTAAGCGCTTCATTAATGGTGCCCATAAAGACCGGAAACTCTGTGTTTGGAGTGCTGAACCTTAATACTGAAAATCCTGAGCATGGGTTTAATAAAGAAAATATAAATTCAATTGTTCAATTGGCAAAGATGGTGGATTCCGCACTTTGTAACATCAAGCAGTCTAAAGCTGAAAAAGCTTGATTGTATTGAGTATTGCGTATCGAGTATTGAGTGAAAACAGCAAAAATGACGGATAGGATGAGAGAAACTAAATTAACCGCAGATTAACGCAGATGGACGCGGTTATAAGTAAAAAGTATATTGGCTCATAGCTCTTAGTCAAAACTGAAGGACGATCCTCCTTCGCTACCTACTTCGTCAAGACTACGAAGGTCAAGAAAGCTATGGAGGACAGGGGGACGATCGTCCGCCAAAGAACGGCGAGACTAGGACGAGGGACGAAAAAAGCATAAAGCAGAAAAGACCGAGGGATGAGAGACGAGCGTTGCTCGTTAGAATACAGCGAGGACACTAGGGAGAGGGACGCTGATTCAAGTAAAAAGTTAAAAGTAAAAAGTAGAAAGGGAAAAGCATGAATATAGTTACGAATTATGAATTATGAGTGAAAAGAAGATTTAACTTACAGCTAAATAGCTCTTGGCTTTCGCTGGTGAGAGATGGATTATTGAAAGATTTTACCACAGAGGACACAGAGGGCACGGAGAATCCTCCTTCGCCAACCCTACTACGCCACCTCCTTCGCCAAGGCTATGGAGGTCTTGAAGGCTACGAAGGGCAATGGGCTATGGAGGACAGTAGGCACTATAATTAATTATATGTAGTAAGTTTTAAATGATTATATGCTCATTCGACGTTGTCGAATATTATTTTATTAAAAAGTGCTAAAAAATAAAAATAAGTTTTTATTTTTCTATCTTTTTTAATAAAAATAAGCGCTAATAATAGCGCTTAGAGCATAGAATCATTTCTCTGTGGAACTCTGTGTGCTCGGTGGTGAAGTAAGAATGACGTATTATCTGTGTTGATCAGCGTTTATTCCCGCCTTGGGGATTATATTAATAGAGGGCGGGACGTAGCCCTGTAGGGCTTCGCGAGTAAGAGTGTTTGTCCCGCCGCGTTTTGGCGGGAGGCGGTTAATTGAATTATTTGTGTTTAAAAGCGTTATCGTATTGAGTAAGAACAAGTTTAAGTGCAAGTAGATTATAGTTTGTCTACTTGTTTTTTTATGCTGGAGGCGATTTTCTTGCCGATATTGGGGACAGCAGAAGAAATAAAAAGTCAAGTTGAGATTTAACCTACTCCCACCCCCGGGGTGGGAGTAGGGGTAATATTTCACCTACGCGGTGGAATAACGGTTAAGGGTGTTTAAAGCTTGTCTACTTGTTTTTTTATGCTGGAGGCGATTTCTTTGCCGATATTGGGGATTTTCTGCAGCTTGCTGATTGGAGCGTCTTTTAAATGTTTGATGTCTGTGTATCCCTTGTTAAATAAGTTTCTGGCTCTTAGACGGCCGATGCCTCTTAAGTTTACAAGCTCGATTAGCTCAGGCTTGATGCCGTATCTGATCTGAGCTCTTAGATCGTGCAAAGGCTTTATGCCGGGGATCTTGAATAGCTTGGCGATCTCAATGGTTGCATGAGCCAGCCAGTTTGCAGTATCCATAAAGCGGTGAATGTCTCCCGGGCCTATGCCGAAATACTCACACACTATCTCTTCTTTGTCTTCCTGCATCCAGCGGCTGATCATGAAAATAGTTTTTATCTTGGCTAAATGGGAAGTGTAATCAGCGCTTAGAGGAAGGGGGAGTTCAAATTTTGCCGAGTGCATGTTTGCAAATGGAACAACTTTTTCTACGTCAGATTTATTAAAAGCCAGTGTGAACATATCCGGTACTGAGGTGATAAGATAAAGTACTGTTAATGGATCAAGCTGCATGTCAGTATCCTGAAGGCAGTCTCTGATAATAACCGCACTGATGGGATCAATATATAGCCGACTTATCCTTGTGCCAAAAGCAGTGGGCAATATTTTGCTATCCTTGCTTTTTATCATGCCTTCCCTTTCAAGAAAGTCGAGCAGCTCAATGACCATATCGCTCAGGTCATAGTGTTTTTCCAGATGAGAGAAGAAAGTTTTGTTAATAAAAGCAAATGCGCTTTTTTGGCTTGTGATAAATCCGGTTACAATGGATGCCAGTAGATGTACTCTTAGAGCGCTTTCGTTGCCCAGATGAGATTGTATGGGCTCTGTGTCTGCAAAAATGAAATTTGTGAATAAGTCGCCTTGCTCCTGCTTGTTTTTTGAATAGAGAATCGCCTCTCCGAATTTGTCATATTGGGGCCTGCCGGCTCGTCCGCTCATTTGTTTGTATTCCATTACGCTTACCGGTTTCATGCCTGCGCCTGATACATAACGGTACATTCCGCGGATGATCGTTCTGCGTGAGGGGAGATTTACCCCGACCGCAAGAGTAGGGGTAGCACAGATGACTTTAATAATATTCTTTTTGAAATTATCTTCGATCAGTTTTCTATGAATTGGTTCAAGGCCTGCATGGTGAAAAACAACACCATCTCTTATATATTCACTGAGCTGCAGACTGAGCTTAGTAGTTTCACCGCCTGTTTTATTGATCTGATGTGAAAGCTCGCTTAGGGCAGTGCGGTCTTCATGCGAGAGTACATGGCGCATTTCTTTAGATACGCGCCTGGCCTCTGCCTGTGCGGAACGCCTGGTGTTTACAAAGACAAGTACTTGTCCTTTATCATTTACGCAGTCAACAGCCAAAGCAGCAATCTCATCTTTTATCCTGTCTGTGCTTACAGGGCCTATTGTTCCGTCAGCAAAGGTGATCTCGCCGTTACAGTAAACACCTTCTTTTAATGGAACAGGTCTCCAGGTGCTTTTTACCAGAGTGGCATTAAGCCAATCGGCTAGAACCTGTGCATTGGCAATAGTAGCGCTTAATCCCAATAGCTTGATCTTGGAGTTTATCATTAGAAGACGAGTGATTACTGTTTCTAATGTTGCGCCGCGGTGAGGATCTCCAATATAGTGGATTTCATCAACTACAACACAGCCTAGGCGCGAGCATAGCCATTCCGGTCTTTGTCTGAGCAGGGAATCTACTTTTTCAGCAGTGGCAATAAGAATATCGTTTTGGATTAAATCGTTTGAGACATAATCAAAGTCGCCTGTGGCAATACCTGTTTTTATACCGATCTTAGAGTATTTCGTATTGAATTCTTCGTATTTTTCACTGGCCAGTGCCTTTAAGGGAACAATATACAGACAGTTTCCTTTTTTGCTCAAGATGGTTTTTAACATTACCAGTTCAGCCAGCAATGTCTTGCCTGAGGCAGTAGGCATGGAAAGGATCATATTCTTATTCTCAAGCAAGCCGCTTTTGACTGCTTCTGCCTGAGGGGGATAGAGATTGTCTATCCCGCCTAATTTTAAAATCTCCCTTAAATTGTCCGGAAGGGTTGAGTATGATTTTTTAGTGTCCATAATGAGTAAAAGAAGTTAGAAGCTGGTCTGTGGTTGTGGAAACTGGAAAAGGCACAAAGCAGCTAGTATTAATTTTAAAAATCTCCAATTATTTGTCAGTTGTAATAAGTAAGAAGCAGGATAAAAACATAACGCGCAGCTAGCGCGCAGTAAAATTCTTCCAGCTTCTTGCTAAATTGTAAATTTGTTTGCTAAATATATCATAACAATCAATTAATTCTTTAGTTAAGTTTAAATCAACAGTATTCTCATAAAGGTCTTTAGCGTGATTTAAAGAAACAATCGTTTCGTTTGATTCAGCTAAAGCATCATCAAGGTATCTCTGAAATCCTTTGACTTGGTGACGTTTAGAGTATCCTTCCGCTATTAATCTTGGAACAGCCTTTGAAGATCTTCTTAGCTGGGAAGCTAAATCAAATTGTTCTTCTTTTGGAAGTTTTGGTACTATCTTTTTGATAACGTTGAGTGATGCCTCATAGCTATTTTGGTATACTTCCAGGTCTTTGAAACTACGAATGGGTTTTTTATTTTGTTTATCACTCATTAAAATGACTCAATTACTGGTTAATCCAGCTTCTACAACTTTAAACCCTATTTTTTGAGTTTTCTTTTCTTTAATACCTGTTTTTCAAATAATTCATCGATTTTATCTATAAAGTCATTTCTCTGCTGGTTTGTCGGGTCGATCTTTTTCTTGATCTTGCCAATATAAGATAAAGGCATATCAGTTCTGCGGGCTTCATCTTCTAAATGCCATAATTCGATGTTCTTGCGAGATAAGCCTTCTATGGCCTTTGAAAGTTTTTCGTTCTTGCCAATACGGCCAATGTCTGTAGGCTTATTGTATAGCTTGATCTTTTCCTCACGTAAAGTTATTTTACTATTAAGTGCCAGGCTGATAAATTCTTCTATTTCAGTTAATTGCAAAGCCTTCTGTTTTTTAAGCAGTGCCATTTTTAATTTTAGGTCGCTTTTTGAAAATTTTGTTTTTTTAGCTTTTAGGCTTTCATTTAAATGGAATTCTCTGATTGATTTTATGGTTAGTTTGTCTGTTAAGCTTCCAAGGGTTTCTGCCATGATTTTTCTCCTGTATAATGAGTGGTTTAGTTTATGATACTTTCCCTTTATAGCATGTATTTGCTTTTTACTCAAGAAGTTTTAGAAATAGCGAATAGCGTTTAGCGAGAAAAACCGAAGGACGAGGGACGAGCGTTGCTCGCTAGAATACAGCGAGGACACTGGGACGAGGGACGCTGATTCAAGTAAAAAGTAAAAAGTAAAAAGTAGAAAAATAGTTACGAATTATGAATTACGAGTGAAAAGCAGATTTAGCTTACAGCTAAATAGCTCTTGGCTTCCGCTGGTGAGAGGTGGATTATTGAAAGATTTTACCACAGAGGACACAGAGGGCACGGAGAATCCTCCTTCGCCAACCCTACTACGCCACCTCCTTCGCCAAGGCTATGGAGGTCTTGAAGGCTACGAAGGGCAATGGGCTATGGAGGACAGTAGGCACTATAATTAATTATATGTAGTAAGTTTTAAATGATTATATGCTCATTCGACGTTGTCGAATATTATTTCATTAAAAAGTGCTAAAAAATAAAAATAAGTTTTTATTTTTCTATTTTTTTTAATAAAAATACGCACTAATAATAGCGCTTAGAGCATATCATCATTTCTCTGTGGAACTCTGTGTGCTCGGTGTTGAGAAGATAATTGGAATATCTCCGGCCTATTTTTCTGTGCTGGTGGCTCATAACAGTGAATATTGCTATTTTTTTATTAAATTTCACGATTATGTTTACAAAAGCGTGAAAAGTGCCCAGAAGGGAATTATTTAAATATTTTCTTTTTTTCGTTAAAAAAGGTCTCTAAAGGCATGACTTCTATTCTTTTATGGAGAGAATATCTCTGTTGTCCCGGATATATTACGATTATTTGTTTTAGATTAAGATCGGTAAGCGCTATTTTCATTGAAGGAGTCAGGACTGGGGCGTCATTTCGTTTGCATTCAACCCCATACATGTGTCCATCCTTTAAAAGTATTAGATCAATTTCCGCGCCGTTATGCGTGGCCCAAAAATAAACATTATCCGGTTGCACCACTCTTATTACTTCTTCTATTACATATCCTTCCCATGATGCTCCGCAGCGAGGATGTCCAAGAAGGTTGGATTCTGTTTTTAACCCCAATAGAGCATGCAGAATTCCTGTATCGCGAATGTATATTTTAGGCGCTTTTACCTGACGTTTTTTGATGTTAGCATACCAGGGCTGCAGTTGACGAACCATGAAAACGCCTGTTAAAATATCTAGATAACGCCGAACAGTCGGCTGAGTTACGCCTAGTGAACGTGATGGATGTGCCGCATTCCATATTTGTCCGTGGCTATGAGCGAGCATAGTCCAGAAACGATGTAAAGATACAGCTGGAATGTTGATGCCTTGCTGGCGTAAATCCCTCTCAAGAAACGTCTGCACAAAATTTTTTCTCCAAATAAAACTATCTTTGTCGTTTTTAGCAAGAAATGACAAAGGAAATCCGCCTCGCAGCCAAAGGCTAGATGATTTTTTTAAGCCGACTTCTTCTATACAGAAACCGCTCATGACTATTATTTCAAGCCTGCCCGCAAGAGTTTCTGAAGATTGTTTTAATAAATCCTGAGATGCGCTTCCCAAAATCAAAAACTTAGCAGTTAACGGCTTGCGGTCAAGAAGAACGCGCAATATAGGGAAAAGATCCGGACGCCGCTGGACCTCATCAATGACTATAAGCCCCTTTAATCGGCTTAGGGTTGTCTTGGGATTTGTCAAACGGGCAATACTTTCTGGATCTTCCAGGTCGAAATAATTGGAGGAGTTAATATCAACAAATTCGCGTGCTATAGTAGTTTTTCCGCATTGTCGAGGGCCAAGTAAAGCAACAGCACGATTTCTGTTTAAAGCTTCTTTGAGTTGTTTTTTGAATTGTGTTCTTTTAATCATACTTAAATAATACCATGAAAAATGAAAATGTCAATATCTTTTTTCATGGTGGGTGTATTTAGCTTACAGCTAAATAGCTCTTGGCTTTCGCTGGTGAGAGGTGGATTATTGAAAGATTTTACCACAGAGAACACAGAGAGCACGGAGAATCCTCCTTCGCCACCCCTACTACGCCACCTCCTTCGCCAAGGCTATGGAGGTCTTGAAGGCTACGAAGGGCAATGGGCTATGGAGGACAGTAGGCACTATAATTAATTATATGTAGTAAGTTTTAAATGATTATATGCTCATTCGACGTTGTCGAATATTATTTCATTAAAAAGTGCTAAAAAATAAAAATAAGTTTTTATTTTTCTATCTTTTTTAATAAAAATAAGCGCTAATAATAGCGCTTAGAGCATAGAATCATTTCTCTGTGGAACTCTGTGTG
>Ga0307991_1003121_pt1 | contig 10875 bp, 2 predicted proteins | sample EllFjometagen131_FD_203146 | JGI IMG/M metagenome (GOLD analysis project Ga0307991, IMG submission 203146) | Marine microbial communities from Ellis Fjord, Antarctic Ocean - #131 | ecosystem: Environmental > Aquatic > Marine > Unclassified | place: Southern Ocean | collected 2014-10-08 | reverse complement strand
TTTGTAAAAAGCTTGTATACCGCTCAAAGTATTTTTACCTGAGGCAACTGTAATGTTTTATTCACCACAGAGATCACAGAGACCTCAGAGATTAGTAAAGATCCTGACCCGAAGGGCCAGGCATTGGGTTAAGCCCAGAGGGCATGGTTTACTGCATTGATGATAACCAATACTCAATTTTCTTAATCTGTCTTTTAACAACAAAAATTCAGAAAAAACATTCTCGCGCCAAGGCGCAGAGGCCGGCAAGAAGAGTTTTAACTTTCTTTTTACCACTTAATAACTTTGCGATCTCTGCGTCTTTGCGCGAGTCTTGATTTTCTTTAACGGGAACTGAAAGATTATGAGTTTGAGTACGAATTGTTCAAGGCATAGCCAAATTTCTCTGACCTGACCCAAAGGGCCAGGTTTTTTAATAAATTAAAATAAAAAAAAAGTTTTTCCTCCGTGGACTCTGTGAGCTCTGTGGTTGTCTTTATTTTGCCGTCCAAAACCGACTTTTTTGGCTAAAAAAGTCTGCCGAAACCAAACTCATAGGCATCATTGTACCTGCATATCAAGCTTTTCAAAACCGACCATTTCAGATTGGGGAATTGCAATGCCCTCATTTAAGTCATAACCGCATTCTTCAAGGTATTCTTCCATCGTGCCCATCCGTATCATTTCCTCAAACTGAATTTCAATCACTTCCATAAGGTTTTTCTGGGCTTCCTCCCTGGTTCTGCCCTGGGCGACAAAATCCAATTCAGGGCATTTGGCTAAAAACCAGGAGCATTTGCGCCATATCTGGATTGAAAACTGAAGTTTCATTTTTCCACCACCCTTCTCCTTGTCGCTTACCACCGCTCTTTTCCGGTATAAGGGATTACTTGTCTTCCTTATCTGCCACCTGACAGGCGTCTTTTACTCAGGTAGATATTCCCAGCTTCGGCAAAATCCATGCCTGCAAGGCAAACCAGCCCGCTGCGACAAGCAATAGTGTAATCCATGGTTTCATGATAGTGGTATCTCCAAATAAATTGATAAAATTAAATGCGTACGAATGTATCTAAACCAAAATAAAGAGTTTGTCAAAAAAAGAAACAGCCACAAAAAGGAATAAACGCATAAACGGGGCGCCTGGATTTCAGACGCCCCGTTTTGGTAATTATTCATTACAATTTATTATTGTTCTCAAACTTGCGGATAAGCATTATAGCCATAGTCAAAAAATCAAACCATGCTGCATTCCCGCATTATCCTATCAGGGAACCGTCCCACAGGTGAGAACATTAAAGGGTGACTCTGGAAACGCGTTTGCAATAACCGTTTTCTCACTCGTCATCAGCGGCAGCACGCGCCTTGATTTGGTAATGTATTCCGTTCCAAACACCATGGCGGTGGCCACAATCTGGTCTTCAACCCAAACGGAGTATTCCTTTTGAAATGTCAGCGTAAAGATTGCCACACCGTCGTCATCTGTCACTACAGAGGACGGAATTGTGCCGGCAACAGACTGACCGGGAGTCAATTGCCCGTCATTAAGTCCGGGCACTTCCCAACCCGTTGTATAGCCATCACCATCATAAAAATAAGGCGGTAAATCAGAGTAAGGCAACGAATATCTATCTAACTCATCCTCACCATCAACCACATCCAGAATCGCATTGCCGTTTAAGTCTTCATTAATAAACTCAAAAGGCGTTGTATGAGTACCATCGAAAGGGGTTCCATCACAGGGGTTGTCCTTTACAACAACCCATCCACCGATGGGAGATAGCCACCAGTAGCCGGTATAAAATAGAGTGGGCCTGAGGCTCAGGGATACAAGGGTTCCCGGAACCGGGTTGCCGTTCGTATCTGCCACCAGAACGGAAATCGGCTGTTCATAAAGGGTGTCGTCTCCAGCTGAAGAGATTACAGTTGAATATCCGATAGATATATTGGCAACCGCACCGCTCACTACAATAGACACGTCATCGGACCTCCAGTTCGGTCCATTTCCTGTTCCCTGGAGGGTTGTAGCAATTGTAAAGCCGGTGGCGGCAACACCGTCCGCTACATCGGTTACATCCCCGCACGTATCAACCGTCACCGTATCTGTTACGGCAGTTGCGGTAAATCCGGCAACAGCATCAAGCGCGACTTGTGTTGCAGCAGCCACGGCATTAGCTAATTCGCCAGACGTTATATCCACTTCGATTCCGGTTAACCCCCCGGGTGCGGGGTCCACGCTGCCATCATCAACATCATACCACACATAATAGTCAGCACCTGTCTGGGACAGGGTAAAATAGTCTCCGCCAGCCAGAGTCGTTCCTTCATCCACACATTGAACCGTGGTTGTTTCATTGGTACATGTCGCAGGCGTGGTCACCCTTGCCGTGACCAAAATCGCGGAAGAAGGATCGCTGCCCGTGCCCAGGGTGCCGGACGTAAAGGTAGTCTGGGCATTGCCTGCAGTATCTGTTATGGCTGAAACAGGTGAAATGGACTCCCCGCTGCCGGTGGTATTGCTCATAGAAAAATCAACCACTGCATCCTGAACCGGATCACCATCAATATCATAGACCTTTGCGTTAATGACGAGGCTGTACTCGGATGTCCCCGTGCTGGCCAAAATATTGGTCTGGGACGCGTCAAGGACGATACTATACGCCTTGCTGGCAGGATTAAAAAATGAGATTTGGGTAAAATCCACTGCAGACGGGACAGCTTGCTTATATACCTGTACCGTCGCAAGCCCGGCTTCGGTGTGGGACAATTGCAGGGTGATATCCAGAGTCCCGGCCACATCTGCTGGTGTAATCGTATACTCAGCTGAACTTCCCGGATATCCCGACCATGTGCCGAGAGACGTTACAAATACAACCGTTTGTCCGGCTGACATGCCGCCCGCATGGAGCGTCACATTAACAAGAGTTCCATCAGCCGGTTCTGAAACGGGACTGGAGGCGGGGACTTTAATATAGAAAAGGTTAGCAGGGTCTCCTATTTCATAAGTCCCGGATGCCGATGTTCCCAATCCTGCCGCATTAATCACTGCCGTGCCGGCGGGTGCTACCGCTGATAACACGAGGGCTATTTCCCCTGCGTAGTCTGTGTAATATGTACCAGCCGGCGGCAAAAGGGTGGATGAGCTTGTCCCGGCATTGAAACTGATTGTAATTTCCGCATCATAGATGGGGTTATTACCAGCATCAACTGCTTTAACAGTAACTGCTTGATTTGAACCCACGCTGACCTGTGCGGTAGAAGGGGCAACGCTGATCTCAGTTCCATAGAGATTAATCGGAATCAATGCTGTCTGGGCATCAACTTCAGCCGTTATTGTCACTGTCTGGTTGGCCTTATCCGGCCCGGAAGTCAAGATAATGGAAGCCTGGCCATTCGCGTCGGTTGTAACATCGGAAGCACTGATCTGGCCGCCGGTGGATACAAAATTGACTGTCGTTCCGGAAATGGGCACATGGCTGGCGTCAAGCACAGTCGCGGTTATGGTCGCACTATCCGTTCCATTGGTTTCAATGGATGTTTTGGTAGTGGACAGCGACAGAAATTGTGCTTCAGGAATATCTTCACCGCGAATAGTTACCGTTATTGTCTGAGAAACCGCACCGGAATATGCTGTGATCGTAGCGGTTCCCGTTGTTGACAGGGGCGCGATCAAAGAGGTCAGAACCTTGCCGCCGCTAATTATATTCAGCGTTAACTGACTTGTAAGTGGACCAACGCCATCAGGATCAGTACCTCCTGGAAAGGTTCCCAATGTCGTGGTAAACCTGACAGGTGTTCCCGCGGGTATCGGCTGACCTTCGGTGTCAACCACTGTTGCAGTGACTGCCGATGAGCTGCTCCCATCAGCCGGAAGGCTAGACTGGCTTACAGCTAACAGCATCGAACCCACCACTATGGCATTTGCATCAACATCAATGTCCACAGTCGCATTTGTAAGCCCAGCGCTGCTTGCGGTAATTGTATCCGTGCCCTCCGTAAATCCTGCCGTGTAGTCCACTGTGGCTTCTCCACTCAAATTAGTCACCGCGCTGGCGGCAGACAGGCTCGGAGTCCCGCTATTGATGGTCGTGATGCTAAAATTGACCGTCACACCACCGATGGGATTGTCGTTTACATCTGTAACTTTAGCCGTCACAACAACATCAAGACCTGGAAGAGTGGTATCCGGCGAAGCAGAGACCACAAGGGGGTCAGCCGGCGGGCCGGCGGTCAGCAGAATAGAGGTGTCAGCAAACACGGTACCCACTTTTACGCCGATCGTAACTTCACCCGCAATAGTTGAACCGGGATAGGTATAGGCAGCTTCGCCATTTGGCGCCGTCGTCGTTATTGTTGCCAATGTCGGCAAGTCATCAAATGGTAAGGAGGCTGCGGTAATATTCTTAAAAATAACCGGAACACCAACCATTGGATCACCGGAATTGTTCAATACAGTTGCTGTAAATGTCGACGTCGTAATTCCATCAGCTAAAATGCTTATGGGTGAAGCCACCAAAGACACCTGAGGACCGGCCACAATTGTTATACTGGCATTAACACTCGTTTCAGTGATCGATCTTGCTTCAATGGTATCATCCCCGCTATTCGGGCCTGCCGTATAGGTAATCGTGGCCTGGCCATTGATATTGGTCACGGCACTGGGGGCTGACAGGCTCGCACCACTGTTGTTGGTGCCGAAAACAAAAGCGATTGTCTCGTCGGCCAGGCGGTTGCCATCGGCATCAAACAACGTGGCCGTTAACGTAGACGTTTCTTCCGTACCAACTATCGACGGTTCCGCAATCAGGGTCAAAATGAGCGGATCAGCGGATGCAAATATAACATCTTTACTGTCAACAAATCCGCTGGCATTTGCGGTAACAGTTGCGGTGCCGCTTGTGAAGGTACTTTTTAAGGTCACATCTGCGGTACCGTTTGCGTTGGTCATCACTGTCACGGGTGTGGTCACATTATTAAGTGTTCCATACGTGGTGACAAATACCACATTGATTCCCGGAGCCAGATTACCGTCAGTATCCCTCACCGTCGCACGCATCAGTGTGGTACTGGTGCCGTCAGCCGGCAGGGAAGAAGCACCGGAAACCAGGGTAACGCTGCCAACGATAGTGGCTGAAGCATCCACAATAATATCTTTATCAGCGTCAACATCAGTATCAGTGACACTGATTGCATGAATGGTATCCGTCAAATTCGTCGCCGGCAGCACCGGTACAGTGGTGCCGCCAGTATAGGTGATCGTGGCCTGACCGTTGATATTGGTCACAGCGCTGGGCGCGGACAGGATCCCACCGCTGTTGTTGGTAACGATAGCAAAAACGATCGTCTCGCCAGGCACAGGGTTACCATGACTGTCTTCCAATGTGGCTGTCACCGTGGATGTGCCGGACGGGTGCACGGTTGCCGGGGCGGCATTCAATGTGACTGTTCGGGGTACACCGGCAAAGAATACAACATCAGTGCTGACATGAAATCCGCCGGCAATGGCGGTCACGGTGCAAGTGCCGGAATGGGTTGAAGATGTCAACATTGTCTGTGCGACACCATCGCCATTGGTGGTGATCGGTGTGATAATCGCTGCGCCGGGCATTGAAACAGTAAACTCGACCGCAATGCCGGGAACCTCATTCTCATCAGTATCCCTTACTGTGGCGCGGATAAAAGTCTGACTGGCGCCGTCAGCCGGCAGAGTGGCGGAACCCTGTGCAATTGTCACACTGCCGATCATCACGGCGCTTGCGTCAACATCAATGGTCGTTGCAACAGACAAGGCAGGACTGACAATCGTCGCTCTCAACGTATCTGTTACGCTGTTTATGCTGCCCGCTGTATAGGTTACGCTTGCCTCACCACTAAGGGTGCTCTTTGCGCTGGCAGACGACATGCTGCCACCGCTGTTGTTGGTCCCAAAAGCAAAATTAACGGTTTCACCGAAAACTGGATTGCCATTTGAATCTTTCACAATAGCGGTCAGCGTAGCATTACTTAGCGGATTGACCGTATCCGGTGCTGCATAAAGTTCTAAAGAATCCACTGCTCCGGCGACCTGTTCAATGGACGCATCCGCCAGCACCTTGCCAGCTTTGATCCCGATGGTGACTGTCTTTGCAATGGTGGTACTAGTGTAAGTGTATGTTGCCTGACCTGCGCCATCTGTATTTTGAACGGCCAGTGTGGGCAACGCATCAAATTCATCCAGACTGCCGGCTATTTCCCCGCCGACCTCACTCTCCACCAAAATGGTCCAATTTCCATCAGCGAATGCTATATCCAAATAATATTCGCCGGCCGGTACCTGTTCTTGACTAATCTGATTGGTTATAGAACCTATCATATTTTTAACAAGTTCTACTATATTACCGTCTTTATCCCTAAGCCAAACAGCAAAATTAGAAGTGCCTTTATGGGACATTGTAAAAGTCATGGCACCACCGCCGTGGGTGAAAACAGACGTATCAGAAGGACCTGTTCCATTGAATGTTCCCGCCTGTACCTCGGTCAAATCCGCATCCGTAATATCCTTGAAAACTACCAGCACATCCTGCACTGGATCTCCAGCATTGTTCAACACGGTTGCCGTAAAAATAGACGTAGATGTACCATTCGCATAAATCGGATCATCAGATGCCTCCAGCGTCACTTGGCCGCCCACCACGATCGCAACTGAATCATTCTTGCCAGCGTCTGCCACTGACCTGGCCCAAACCGTATCATCGCCGTTATTGGCACCGGCCGTATAGGTAATGGAGACCTGGCCGTTGATATTGGTCACCGCGCTGAGGGCAGAAAGGCTCGCATTGCTGCTGTTGGTACCGAAAGAAAACGCGATTGTCTCACCCACAATGGGACTCCCACCGGAATCGGTCAGGGTGGCGGTCAATGTAGATTGCTCACCCGGATTGACAATCAGCGATGTTGCCGTAAGCACAAGCCCACCCGGCGCGCCGGATACAAATGCAACATCCACGCTGTCGACAAATCCGTTGGCGGTTGCCGTGACCGTCGCTGTTCCGGTGGTGGTACTGCTGACCAACATCACCTCGGCAACACCGGCAGCATTGGTTGTAACCGTCACGGGGTTCGTCGTGCCTTCAAATGTTCCCAGAGTGGTGGCTAATAACACATCAACGCCGGGAGCCAGGTTGCCGTCAGTATCCCTCACCGTGGCACGAATTAAGGTTTCACTACTACCATCAGCCGGCAGGGAAACCGCACCGGCGGTCACTGTCACGCCTCCCACCACGCCCATTGACACCGTGATGGACTGCGACTTGCTGCCTGCGGTTGCTGTAATCGTTGCAATGCCGGGCTCATCATCCGCAATCAGCGGGGTGATGACCGTGCCGGTTGTTCCGACCGTGGCCAGCGCGATAGATTGCTTAACCGTCCCAAACTCAAAACTACCGTGATCGGTTGTCAAGACAACGGCTGTTCCGCTGGGAACCGGGTTGCCTGAGCTGTCTTTGATCAGGACCGTTATTGCAGTTGAACTGCTTCCATCCGCAGGGAGGCTGGAGTCGGCTGAAGTCAATAAAATTTCACCCACATCCACGGACCCGTCATCAATAATAACATAAATCGTCTGTTCAACACCTCCGGAATTAGCATTAATCTCAGCCACACCGCCTGTACCCTCTGAAATAAGAGATGTAATGACTATGCCTGAATCATCGGCAGTACTCAGGGACTGGGTCAACCCTCCGCCAGGAAATTTTCCCAAAGTTGTCGTAAAGGTAATAGACGTTCCTTCAGGCATGGGGCTGCCGGTTGTATCGAAAATAGTGGCAGTTACACTCGTTGATGATCCATCGTTGGGAATGGTACTTGCGCCCGATGTCAATGTAATATATCCGACTCTTCCGGATGGAATCTGGACTCTGACACTGTCGGTATCCGTGATTCTGCTGTCACTTGCCGAACGCACACGGATCCGGTCGGTCCCTTGAGTAACACCGGCAGTGTAAATAACCATCGCCCTGCCGTTAACATCCGTGATTTCCTGTATGCTGTCCAACGTGCTGTTGGTGTTATTGTCATAAAGATCAAAATATAATATTTCGCCGGGAACGGGCGCACCACTGCCATTGTTAAGTTCAGCAATGATTGTTGACTGTTCTCCGGGCAACACAGTTGATGGCACGGCAGTCAGTGAAACACCGCCGGGCACGCCGGAGGTAAACAGCACCTTGGCCTGGCCCTGAAATCCGTTGGCATCACCGGTAACGGTGGCTGTTCCCCAAACCGTTCCGCTTCTCAACGTAACTTCCGCGATCCCGTTTTGATCTGTTGTTTCCTTGGCCGGAATAAGCGACCCTAATGTTGCTGAAAAATTGACTGTTATCCCCTGGGCCGGCTGATTGTTGTTATCTAAAACAGTTGCGCGAATTGTTGTTGAGGAGACACCATCTGCTTTAATGTATGCTGCGCCGGCGATCACGTTAATCGAGCCGACAATAATGGCGTCCTGATCAACATCAACCGTAACCGTTTCCTCAACCCCATTGTTCACTCTGGCCGTAATTTCCAGATCATTTTCCCCATAAACAGCGGCCCAGTCAAAGCGGTAAACGCCGTCCTCCGCCTGATCCGGAGTCATCTCGGCGGAATCGATAACCTTTTTCTCGATATCGCCGGCTTCTCGAACCAAAAATGTAATCCGTTGATCATCGATGCGGTTATTATATTTATCCATGACTATGCAGGCTGTTTGAAAGGCGCCATTTGGCGGCACAACATTTGGAAATGCATACAATAAAATGTGATCGGCCGGCCCTGGAATAAATTCTATCTGCGCCTGCCCGATAAATCCATCGCACTCAGCCTCTACCGTGACGGGTCCGGCAAAAGTCGAAGACAGGAGCATGACCTCAGCCAATCCGATATCACTGGTCGGTTCCTCTGTAGATTCCAATACTCCCGCAGTGGACGAAAAATTAACCTTTTTTCCGATTGCCGGTTTTCCATCAATGTCTGTCACAACCGCCCTGATTTTAACCTTGCTGACACCATCCGCAACCAGAGAAGAAGACCCTGCCGTTACAATAATGCCGCCAATGACAATTGCTTCCGGATCAACCACAACGGTCGTTGTACTATTCATGCCGGCATCACTTGATAGCCTGGCCTGTATGACATCCGCCCCTGCCAGTTTTCCGGCAGTATATGAAACTTTGGCTTCGCCGTTAATATTTGTGGATGCGCTTAAAGAATTAAGACTTCCTTCGCTTGCATTGATCTGACTTGAAAAGACAATCGTTTGCCCTGAAATCGGATTATTATTGATATCGGAAAGTGTGGCGATGATATCCGAGCTTCCGTCAGGCTTCACGGTTGACGGTGCTGCCCGCAAAGTTAATGTGGCAGCTGCGCCTCCTGTAAATATAACGGATGTTGAGGCAGTTCTGCCATCCACTGATCCCAGAATATTCGCAGTTCCGATTGCTTGCCCACTGATAAGCATCACCTTGGCTTCACCATCCACATCGGTTATTGCCGTGGTGTTTTTATACTTAATACTTGGATCAATCGGATTTGCCACATCAAAATGACCCAGCGTTGTGTTAAAGGAAACCGTTATTCCCGGCTCGGGATTGCCATCCGCATCATTGACGGTTGCAATAACAGCCACCTGGCTCACGCCATCCGCCATGATGGAAGCATTCCCCGCGCTGAGTACGATCGACCCGATCTTGTGCGGGTCATAGAACGAGATCTCAATTTTTTGTTGAAACCCGTTACATTCAGCCGTCACCTCGGCATTTCCGGTCACGGTTCCGGTAACCAATTGAACACTCACCGTTCCTGTTGCAACTGTCTCTGCTTTATATTCCTTTTTACCGTTGCGAAATGTGCCAAGCGTTGTCCTAAACGTTACTGACGTTCTCTCTGTAACCGCCGTTCCATTGGAATTGGTTACAACAGCAACAACAGATGTGGCGGATGCGCCATCAGCAGGCAGTTCCGTTACCGCTGATGCCAGACTTATCAATGCCGCACCTTCTCCCGGAGCCGAGTCCTCACCTCCGCATCCCGTAATTAGAAATGCAAGAAAACTCATAAGGATAATCTGAAAAGTAATCTTTGCATATGTGTGTCTCATGGAGTGTTCCTTTCAATATTTATTTCAGGGATATTATCGTCAGTAATCAAATCATGATGGCTTCGCAAAAAGTCCAACTTCTGCGTTGCGCTGCATCCTTCGTTTCTTCAAAGTACGAAAAGTACGTATCATCACTCAGGATTTGCGCGCCTTGCCAGTTTTTATATAAATTGGTGGAGCTTTTTTCTTTGCCATCGAAACCTTATTTTTTTCGAATCTGTCAAATCTCATTTTTTTGGTATTTTGGCCCCTCAATTCTCAACCTGAACTAATTTTTTCTGCTCAAGCTGAATAATTTTGGGTGTCAGAAAAATTAACACTTCCTGCTTAGAAGTTTTCTTGCCAACGGTTTTAAACAGCCAGCCGATCATTGGTATATCTTTTAATAACGGAAAACCAGTTTCAGTGTCTATGCTGTTTGACTTTACAATGCCGCCAATAACAACTGTATCTTCATTTTCAACCAGAAGTTCTGTTTCCGATTCATTGGTTGAAATTATTGGTTGCCCAAGAATGGTATAACCGATGATTTCATTTTTGGTTGTCTTGACTTTAAGCGCAATCCGGTTATCCGGCGTTATTTGCGGGGTGACTTCAAGCGACAAATCGACATCTTCAAATTCAGTCGTTGAAGTTCCTTCGTCAGTTTTCTCCAAGTACGGTACCCGTTGCCCCTGCTTGATCGTTGCTTTTTTGTTATTTAAAGTTAAAATCTGTGGAGATGAAATAATTTTACCAAGATTCTTCGATTCCATTGCTTTCAGGGCTGCGTCTAAAACAAA
>Ga0307991_1003119_pt1 | contig 10878 bp, 6 predicted proteins | sample EllFjometagen131_FD_203146 | JGI IMG/M metagenome (GOLD analysis project Ga0307991, IMG submission 203146) | Marine microbial communities from Ellis Fjord, Antarctic Ocean - #131 | ecosystem: Environmental > Aquatic > Marine > Unclassified | place: Southern Ocean | collected 2014-10-08 | reverse complement strand
CTTGACACCATCAAATCTAATATTACTAATATTAGTGTCAGATATATTTCTTGAGATCAAGATTATATACTTTTATAACTGTCTATTATGTAATGAAATATATAATAATTAGTTTTTAGAAGTCAGGTGTTCTGAATTTGTATTTTTCAATCTCATTAACACCAGGTTTTAAGCTGGTGTTCAGAATAGCAAAGAGAGAGTTAGTGGTTTCAACCACTTCAAAAAAAAATAAAGTGTTACTACAATACTAATTCACTGTATCTTACTTAAATATATGGTGAAGTCACTGAAGTGACTATATTTCGTTTGTTTATCTTAACCACCAACTTGAAGTTGGTGGTTAATGAGATTGGTACTTGTCAGTAAATTTAGCGGTGCACCATGACAGATTAATTCCGGGGGGATGCCTGATTTGAACAATGTTTGACAACTATGTTATAAAGATTGACTTATTGTAGAAATGGATAATAGTTTCATTTAGTCAAAAGGTAATTCTAAAATATTCATCCCATCCACAACTTAAAAGCAGCCGCTTTGCGTTTGCTCACAATCACATCTGGATGTTCCGGTTGCATGGTCAGAATCAGTCTGTCGGAAAAATAGGATTCGATTTTATTAATCGCCCCAGCTTTCACGATAATCTGTCTGCTGATACGAAAGAACTCCACCGGATTCAGGGCATTTTCAATTTCATCCATTGTCTGATCGACTATGTAGCTATTTCCTTTTTGAGTTTTGATTTTTGTCAATTGGTTATCCACATAGATCAAGGCAATTTTATCCACTGAAATGGGTTGCAGAACAGATCCCGCTTTAACCAGAAAACGTGATTTATAATGTTGTTGTCGGTTTTGCAGAGAATTCAAAATATCTAACATTTTATGGTTATCACTCTTATCTTTGAGCAGTTCAACCTTGGCAAAACTCTTCTGCAACCTGGATTCGCTGATTGGTTTCAAGAGATAATCAATACTGTTCACTTCGAAAGCTTCTAAAGCATATTCATCATAAGCCGTGGTAAAGATAATAGGTTTGTCTATCGTAAGCTCCTTAAAAATGTTAAAACTAAGCCCGTCAGCCAGGTGAATATCCATAAACACCAAATCATAATCGTAATTACTCGAAAGCCACTCGACAGATTTTTTAATGGAATCTAACTTAGCCATAATCTCAGCTTCCGGATGAAGTTTTATTACCAGCTTTTCCAATCTATCAGCAGTAGGTATCTCATCTTCAATAATTACTATTTTCATTATTTACTCCAATTTTAATTATCGCTTATCTACTCAATTTCATCTATTACAGGCAGTTTTAAGATAAATTCATTTTCAGTCTTAATCACTATAAGTTCAGTATCTGTAAAATATGAAAATCTTCGTTTTAAATTTTCCAAACCTATTTTATCAGAATCTACAGAATCAAGTTTGGGCTGTAGATTGTTAACTATTTTCAGGTATTTACCATCGCAGGAAATCTTTATTTTCAGGGGCTTATCAGAAGATATTTCGTTATGCTTAACACAGTTCTCTATCAGCATTTGAAGCGCAGCAGGTATAATCAACTTATTCCTGTATTGCTCATCAATATCAATTTTAATCTTTAAATTTTCCCTGAATCTCTGAGCCAAAAGGAAATTATATGATTTCACAAAAGCAAGCTCTTTTCTAACCTCAATCAAATCTTTATCCCTTATCTGCAAAATATAACGATATACTTTAGAGAGCTCCTGCACAAAATCCTGAGCTGATGATTTAGACTCCTCAATAAGAGTAATTAAAGTACTTAGGCTGTTAAAGAGAAAGTGAGGATCAATCTGCTGTTTAAGCGAAACCAGTTCTGCCGTCAGGTTCTCTTTCTGCAGGGCTACCAACTTAAGCCTACTGTGTTCCAGCTCCAAAAGTTGTGACCTGTAATTCTTAATCATATAATATACTAAAGAAATAGCAATTGCATTAAGCCCAAACGATAAAGGCGATATGAATATTTTTAATTTAAAAAAATGATCTACCATACTTAGGGTCATTATAAAGGTATTTAAAGAGAATCCCATAAACAAAACAACTTTTGTAACTCTATCAAGATCATGGTTACTACGCAGAGCATTGTAAACCTGTATTGTGAGTAGAATATAAAGCGATGCTGCGAACATTTTAACCCATTCAAAATTGTTATCAAATAAAATAGCAGAACCAACTAAGATCATGATAATAACGCTCAATATAATATTAAGGAACTTCTTCTTTATTCGATAAAAGGAGTTGGAAAAGATTATGAATAAGATGAAGAACAACAGGATAAACCCGAAAACAGATATCCTCTTTCCTATAGATGGATCGTATAGATATACTGAAAAGGGGGATATCCTAAGATGGAAAATCCCAGTGGCTGAGAGCATAAATCCAAATATAATTAGAGAAAAATCCTTTTTATGCAACATGAAATAGATCATGATAGAAAGAAAACCAATTATCATTAAGTTAGTTGAACTGTAGAAATCTAACTGATCAGTTATAAGTTTGTTTTTATTATATTTTAGAGCCAGTTCTCTAATCTCCTTCTGATTTCCTATTGCCACCTCATCTATCATAAACCCAAAATGCATGGAGCTTCGCTCAAAGTAAATATAGATAACACTCACATCATCTTCAATTTCGAAAATATAAGGATGAGATCTGTAACTTTTGGTATATAAGTTTTTGAAGTCACCAGAAAAAGGATGAAAAACTTTATTATTATAGATGACCCTGTAGGCAAATCTGGAGGATGGAGTTATGAGATATTTACCTGCAACAGCGTCAATATCGAATTCGACCTTCAACCAGTTAATTTCGTGTCTATTAACAACATCTATCGACTTCCAACCGAAATCAGCGTTAGTATGCTGATCAAAATTAGACGGTTGAATATCCAGGTTATATGTGGCACTAATCTTGGCTGGTTTAATTATACTATCGTACTCTTTACACCCCATCAGCATAAGTATCACAAATAACAATATCACAAATTTCTTCATATTTTCTCCAGATTCGACCAACAAACATCCTGATCTCGAAAATCTTTATTAAACTACCAAATCCATCTTATCTAATCGTTAGTAAAATGTCAATCCTGTAATATATTAACCTGTATTTTATGAGTTATTATAATTAAATAAACAGGGGGATGCCAGTGTAATATATTAAAAGATAAAATCAGATGATGCAGAGAGCGAAAAACGGATGCTCCTGCAAAACCTGATTTTATCCTAATCTATTTCTTAATCCAATTCTAATTCAACTCTGTTTTTCAATGCATCTTTAAATGATATATGCTGTTTGAATTTACTCAACTTCAGTTTCCAGCCAATGCTATCAATTAGCGAGTAAATTACTGGAATAACGAAAAGTGTTAGCACAGTGGCAAAAGCCAAACCAAATGCGATAGCCACAGCCATTGGTTTCCATGATTCTGAGGATGAAGAAGTAGAAAGTATCATCGGCAGAAAACCGGCGATTGTGGTAATGGTGGTCATCAGGATCGGACGCAATCGGATAGATCCTGCTTCGATGAGTGAGTTCCAACGATCCAGTCCTTCTTCACGAGATTTATTTACGAAATCTACCAGTACCAAAGAATCATTCACCACGATACCTGTGAGTGCAACAAAGGCTATCATTGTCATAAGTGAAACAGGCAGACCCGTGATCCACAGACCAAAAAGCACACCAATAATTCCAAATGGAATTGCAGTCATCACAATGATCGGTTGGATGTAAGATTTGAACTGAGTTCCCAAAATTGCATAAACAAGTAATAGAGCAATTAAGAATGCGATGCCTAAAGAACTATAAGTTTTTTCCTGCTCCTCGGCTGATCCACCATATTCTATCTGGTATCCGGCATATTTTTCTATGACATTATCAAGTAAACCAGGATTTTTTGCTGTCCCTTTCAGCATTGCATTCACTTCATTGGAACTAAGTTCATACTGCTTTCCATCGATGGTATAAGATTCAGTAGAACCAGTGATCATAAAGTAACGATCACTATCGTAATGCTCAATTTGCGAGAAACCATTGGTGATGTTAATCTTACAGATTTCATACAATGGGATAGCGACTCCGGAACTTGAGACGAGCTTCAAATACTTCAGATCTTCAAGTTGTTCCACCTCATTATCATTGGCTTTCAAAGTAATATCAATCTCGTCGCTGCCACTTCCACGATAGGTAGAAATTGTTGTCCCATAAGCTGCTGTACGAATAAGCGAAGCTACATCACTCTCGGAGAATCCGTAGAATTTCAAGGCATCATAATTAGGAATAATCTGCACTTCTTTATCTGTTTCAACCAGTGAACTTTCGATATCTGTTAAACCATCAATGCTTTCCAAAACAGTAAGAACATCGGAATTTAATTCCTTTAGTACATCCATGTCATTTCCCAATATTCTCAGTTCCAGATCTTCCCCGGTAGGTGGTCCACCACGACCTAAAGTGAAGCTATAGGAAGTAATTTCAATTTGCTTATCCGTAAATTCACGAATAGAATTTCTGATCTCTACATCATTATATTTCATGTCATCCACATCGATAAAGTCTATTTTCACTTCAGCATAATTCGATTGAGTTTGCGTTTGATGATTCTCTTGAAGCTGCCCCACATTGGATACAATAGATTCCACATCAGTTTTCTCTTCCATATTAAGAATAAAAGACTCAATCTTAGAAACCACTTCATTGGTCTGCTCTAGCTTGGCTCCGTTTTCCAACTTAATATTCATGGTAATATTTTGACTATCACTCTTAGGAAAAAATTCCATTCTGATCTTTCCTGTAGCAACCAACGCCAAAGCTGAAATCAGCATTGCAATCACACCAGTCATCACAATTCTACGATGTGATAAAGCCCACTTAATAGCGATCTGATATTTGCTAACCAAGAGCTTGGTAAGTTTGTTAGCACCCTTTTTCTCTTGAGGCTTTGTATGGGGGTCTTTTCCAGAAAACTCTACTATGTGAGATGGCAATATCAACAAGCATTCGATGAGAGATGCTACAAGTGAGATAGTAACAACTACAGGAAAAAGAGCTAAAAATTTCCCCATCCGGCCTTCCATAAGCAGCAGGGGAATAAAGGCGGAAACGGTGGTAAGAACTGCGGCAATTACTGGCCACATAATCTGCTTAATACCATCAATAGTAGCATCGTGTACGCTCATTCCCTGTTCTATCTTACGTTGAATGTTTTCCAATACAATAATCGCATCATCCACAATCATCCCTAAAACCAAAATTAAGCCAAACAGACTAAGATTATTAATTGTGATTCCCATAATGTTCATGATTATAAATGTTAACAAGAAACTGAAAGGTAAACCCCAGGCAGCGAAGAGTGCATTTTTCCATCCAATAAACATCCAAAGTACAATGAATACCAGAATAATACCCATAATAGCATTGGAGCCTAAAGTATTTAGACTGTTTTCCACATCTACAGAACCATCATTTCTCAAGCCGATCTGGATATCTGTAACTTCTTCTCCAAATTCGTTGATGAGCTCTTTCAGATCAGCCACCACACTGATGATGTTGCCCTCTTCTTTTTTATAAACCGTGAGTGTAACACTTGTGTTCATATCCAGCTTACTGATAGTTTCACTCTCTTCCAAAGTATCTTTGACAGTAGCCACATCTTTAATGAGGATATTTGAACCATTATCGTTTACTCGTAGTACAGTATTTCTAATCTCTTCCACAGAATTATATTCACCCATACTGCGCAATGTAAGTTCTTCATTATCATAATAGACATTTCCCCCAGGAACGTTATTGTTTCTGCCAGCTACCGCACTTTGTATTGTAGTGAAACTAATACCATAACTCTCCATTTTCTGGGTATCTGCATCTATCACAATTTCACGTTCACGGGTTCCAGAAATTTCCACTTTAGAAACATTTTCAACTTGCAGAATCTTTGTTTTCAAATTCTCAGCAATTTCTCTTAATCCATTTTCAGAATAATTTCCAGAAAAAACAATACTGCAAATGGAGCTCATCTCTTTAGTATTAATTCTTGTAACCACTATATCTGAAGCGTCTTCCGGCAAGTCAGTGATTTTATTCATCTCACGGTTAATCACATCTTCGGTTTCATCCAGATCAGCATTTTTATCCATATCAAGGCTGATTACTGCTCTACCTTCGGAAGCAGTAGATTCCATATAATCCACATCATCCAAATCTGCCAACTCTTCTTCTATTTTATCAATGACTTCGGTTTCTATATCTGCCGGGGACACACCAGGATAATTTACAGAAATAACGAATTTCCCCATATCCATTTCCGGCATCTCTTCTTTGGGAATATTTACCACTGTATATGCGCCCATCACAAATACAATTACCATAAATATATTGATCAGAACGGGATTTCTTACGCTAAAATTTGCTATCGACATTTTACTCTCCCAATTCTGCTAAATCTTTGCTTAAAACAGAATTTTTGGTAGTAACAAGACTGCCCTCTTTAACCTGATCCATTCCTTGAATTATCACCTTATCACCAATTTGTAAGCCGCTTTTGATAATGTATGTTTCGGATACTTCTGTAAGAATATCGATCTCTCGCTTGTGAACTAAGTTTTCGGAATCAACTACATATACTATCTTAATACCATAATAATCTACCACAGAAGATGGATTAACTGTAATTACATCATTATATTGATTTACTACAATCTTACCGCTAACTAATTGTCCCGACAGCAGATTCAAGTTGTTTTCTGCTTCAATCTCAATAGGATAATTGAAGTTATCACTTCCAGGTTTCAAACCGACTCCGCTGATTTTTCCTGTAAATGTTGTTTGAGATAGTTTTGTGGTTAACTCTACTAAATCATTCTTTTCAAGTTTTTGGATAAGAGAAGGACCAGCTCCGGTTTTAATCACTATTCTGGAATCATCTACAATTGAAGCTACTTCTGTGCCAATACTTAGGTAACCACCCACCTTAATTGGCAGCGTTGCTATTCTGCCGGAAACCGGAGCTGTGAAAAGAGAATTCCTCAATTGTCTCTCAACTAATTTCTGATTTGCCTTTGCCCCGTCCCAGGCAGCTTTGGCTGTTTCATATGAACTTTTTGCTAAAATAAATTCAACTTCAGAAATTGATTGTTTCTGATACAGCTCTTCGTTAATTTGAAATTTGATCTCTTCTGATTCATAACTTGCCTTAGCAGCTAAACTTGAGGCTTTAGCTTGAGCAAGTTGAAGCTCAATATCTTCATTATCTATCTTTGCGATTTCCTCTCCAGCTGTCACATAATCACCCAGATTTTTGGAGATAGATACGATTTTCCCGCTTACTTCAGCAATGATGGAAACATCGCTGATACCTTCAATTTTCCCTGAGATAGTGGCATATTCGGTTACATCTGAAAGTTCGATAGATTCGGTAACAACAGATATCTCGTTGCTTGTTGCAGCAGTTGTGCTTCCACCTTTATCTGGTTTCCCATGGGTATCACTTCTCCCTTCGCTATTTGCTTTTTCGTTTCCAGCCTGGTTACTCTCTGATTTTGCTTCACAGGCAGATAGAGTGAGAGCTAAAATTAAGATTGTGATTAAGGTTAAAACCTGTGTGCTTTTACGCATTGAGAATTTTGTCTGCTTTTTCATTATTTGACTCCTTGGAAAATTATTTCATTCAGGGTTGAATAATCCTTTACACAAAGGAGCTTATTCAGATTTGACTTGATTCTTAAATAACTATAAATAGCACTGTAGTATTGAGTCTCCACATTGGAAAGGGAGATGGAAGATTCAAGGTAATCAGAAGAAGAGAGATCTCCTAATTGGAATTCCACAGTGGCTTGATCATAGAGTGCGCCAGCATAGTTCAGAGATATTTCGGAAGCTATCAGATTCTTGGAAGAAGCTACCAGATCCAGCCAAATTGATTCTGTTTGAAGTTGCACACTATCTTTGGTCTCTTGCAGATTATTTTCACTGTTAAGATAATCATATTTTTTGGTTTGAGTGGAGAGTCCTTTATCCACTAACGGGAAGATCGGCAGACTGAAATTAAGACTGAATGTTTCAGAATCTTCTAAGCCTTCGGTTAAACTATTATTATCCCAATTTTTAGAAATGGAGAAATCTACAGAGGGCAGAAAAGAGGTTTGTGACTGTCGAAGATATGATTTTGACAAAGTAAGATTTTCTTCAGAATTCAGCACACTATAATTCTGTTTCATGATAAGATTGTTGAGATTTTCGTTAATTTTTTCAATGCTTTTTATATTAAGATTAGAAATCTCTTTTGCTTCTGCAAATGGGGATTCCATCTCGATAATTTCAGGCTCTTTTGCTGAGGTGCCCAGGTAGTTATTAAATTCCTTCAAAGCTGTTTTGTAAGTTTTTTCGGAAGTAAAGAGTGCTACATCATTTTGAGAGCGATCAAGTTGAAACTGCATGAATTCTGAGGTTGAAATAGCACCCAAACGATATTTGATTTCTGCTGAATTATACTGCAATTCTGCTCGATCAAGATCTTTCTGCGCTACATCCAAAAGAGCTTTGGCTTCCAGTACACTGTAATATTTGTTCTCCACTTCAGCCAGCAGTTCCACTTTAGCATTGGAAATATTGTTTTCAGCCACATCTTCCTGAGAATTGGCGATCTTCATTCCATAAAGAATTGTGCCACCCTGGATTAAAGGCTGTGTTAATCGCAAACTATAATTTGTATCTTCCAAATCCAAATCTTCACCACTATAACTTCCGCTTGCAACTACCGAAGGTAAGATGGCAGAATAGGCTTGAAGCTTGCTTGCTGTCGCACTCTTTTTACTGTTCACAATGTTCTGATAAGTAAGATTGTTTTCCAACCCAAGTTCCTTTGCCTGTTCCAGATTGATCGCACTAAGCAGGGAAACTGTTAGCACTATTATTATGATTAACATCTTTTTCATATTTAGCTCCTTTTCTTTTTTTTCTTACATTACAGATAATACGCATATTGGTGATTTTTGGAACTAAATACTGCTGAGCGGGAAGATTATTGAGGTGAGCGGGAGATATTGTATCTGAGTGGATAAGTGGAACTTTTACTGCTAACGGTATTCTGGAATTAGACCGAGTGCTACATGCAGCCCTTAGATGCAGTTTATATCATACTCCTCAGGAACTCAATTTACTCATTGATTGATTGATATGGGTCATTATCTGAGCCCTACTTGGAAATATCCGTGTAGGCACATATAACCTGCCTGAGATTTATTACAAATTTCGGGTATAAATCTCTTGTTCCCTGAAGGTCCATTACGAAGTACTAAAATCCATTCGCAAGGTCTCAATTACTGATAATGTTAACTTTTGACAAAAATCCTTGACAGTTGAATTATATATACCTTATCATTTTGTTGTCCTTAAAATCTAAGGAGGAGTTATGAAAATAATAATTTCATCTATTTTGCTGTTGAGTACTGCTTTTCTGCTGTGTTCATATTCAGTTAATGAATTTGGAGCTGAGCAGCAGCTATTTTTAGATGGGCATCATTTTCTTTCCATTATTATGATAGATGATGTATGCGCTATCAGGGCGCATCCGGGAAATGATATCAATGGCTGGGGCAGTACTTTGTATTTGCAGCCCTTTCTGCCTGGAGCTGTATTAGGGCATACTGTCCTGAATAATATAGAAGCTTCAAATGATGGAGTGACTATGTCATTTACGGGATTAGTCTCTTATGGAAATGCTGGTAACTGGGGGGAATGGAATTCGAAGCTGTTTTTCTCCTATGCAACTTCCCAGAAAATTGTAAATGGCAGTGGCACCTATAATATTGAACTATCTGAGCAGCTTCCAAGTGTAAGCGGTGATTTGAATTTAGCTAAAATAGCCAGTAATTATCTGCATGATGTGCCCTTGCTGGATCCGCCATATCAGGGAGATACCGGTGATATGCATCATGCAGATGTCAATGGCTCAGGAGACGGATTCCCATTCACCTGGAACCCGGTAGAAAATCCTGGATATTTCCCGGGCTATACAACGGATTCGCTTTGCATAGATGTATCAGGTCAATATAACAATGTTGACACAACCTTTGAAAACGGCATTAACCTTCAACCCGCCTGGAAGCCCTCGCTGAAACTTACTATCCAATCCAGCGACTCAGCAGAAATGGTTTTCGGAGCAATCTATGATTTGGCTCATGCTACAGAATTTGAGTCAGATAATATTGGTATCACTCCCCTGATACTGCACGATACGGAACAAACCGAATTCAGTTTCTCAATTGCTTTTCAGTCAACTACTGATGAACCTGATGTCTCAATTGACAATGCTATACTGGAGATTGATAAAGTTTCCATATATCCAAATCCCTTAAAACTATCTGGTGATAATGCTCGCAGTGAACTCACCTTGAGATTCCATAGTGAGCAAGACAGCAACAGGAAAATCAATCTTGATATTTACAATGTAAAAGGGCAGATGATTGCAGAAGCTCTAAAATGCAATGCTTATAACAAAGAATTTAATTTAAGCAGTGAATACTTTACAGTACCTGGAGTGTATTTGATCAAAGTGAAAACAATAGAAAATGAATTCGTCACAAAATTGGTAGTAATCAGGTAAAATCATGAAAATCCAGATAGCGTCTGATCTGCATCTTGAATTTCCAGTAAATAGGGTTTGGCTGGAAAATAACCCCTTGATCCCCAAAGGAGATGTTTTACTGTTGGCTGGAGACATTATCTGTGATAAAGTCAAGAAAAGAGCCAAAAGTTTCTATGAAAAGGTCTCAAATGACTTTGATTTTGTGATTTCTACTATGGGTAATCATGAATTTTATCATGGGATCATTGATTATGCCTATCCCTTTTACCAGAG
>Ga0307991_1003118_pt1 | contig 10879 bp, 9 predicted proteins | sample EllFjometagen131_FD_203146 | JGI IMG/M metagenome (GOLD analysis project Ga0307991, IMG submission 203146) | Marine microbial communities from Ellis Fjord, Antarctic Ocean - #131 | ecosystem: Environmental > Aquatic > Marine > Unclassified | place: Southern Ocean | collected 2014-10-08 | reverse complement strand
AAATCATTCTAAATTGATCGGACCTGCTCCGGAATAGACAATTTCGCTCAAGCTGGTGGATGGGGTTTTTATATCCCCACAAAGAATGATGGAAAATTCCGGGTTTTGGGACAGGCCCTATATATAATCCCCCCCAATTCTCCCCAGAAAAGATTTTTAAAAATATTTGTATTTTCTGTTGACAGTTCTCCGTAGGTGGTAGTATATTGTACTCAAGTGGTGGATAGTGGTTAAAAGTGGTGGATAAGGAGGACTATCATGTTCCTGGGAGAATACAGACATACAGTTGACAGCAAAGGGCGAGTCTTTATCCCGGCGCGTTTTCGTGCCGTGGATAATCAGCGGTTCTTTGTCAACCGGGGCCTGGATGGAGGTCTATCCGTTTTTACCGAAGAAGGGTGGTCAGTCTATCAGGATAGGATCAATGGGCTGGACATGATGAAGAAAGATGCCCGTGCCTTCAAACGAATTGCTTTTGCCAATGCGACTGAGGGGATATGTGATAAGCAGGGAAGGATTAATCTTCCGGACCACCTAATCCGGAAAGCCAATATAGACAAAGAAGTAATGATAGCTGGAGTCTCTGATCATTTTGAAATATGGGATATAGAGCGTTGGGATCAATACCAGCGTGAGGTAAGTGAACGGTATGAGGAATTAGCCGAGAACCTGGCGCAATAAACCAGGATTGCGCAATAAGAAGAGGATAGCCTATGAAAAGCAGTTCGAGGACATTGATCGATCTTTTAAGCATGAACAAGAGTCTGAAGCCCGCCCGGAAGTTAAGCGTAAGATTAAGGGTTCCCAAGAAAAAGCGTCGTGGGAGCGCAAGGTAACAACCAAATCGTTACTCACATCCCGGTAATGGCTGAAGAGGTAGACCACTATCTTAACTGCCTGCCGGGTCAGATTATCCTTGATTGTACACTGGGGGAGGGGGGGCACGCGTCGCGTTTAGCCTCGAAGATTTCTCCCGGGGGCTCTTTGATAGGTATAGATCGGGATGAGGAGGCGATTGAAGTAGCCAGACGCAAGTTAAATATATTTGGCGAAATTATAAAAATTGAGCAGGCAAACTTCCGTGATCTAAGGGAGGTGGTTGAAAGAGCGGGGATTGAGAAACTCGACGGCATTCTATTTGATCTCGGGGTTAATTCTTCTCAACTTCAGGATCCCGGTCGTGGTTTTAGTTTCCGGCTTGATGGGCCTCTGGATATGAGGATGGATAACCGGGAGGATAGTCAGGCCTCTGATCTTGTCAATAAACTCGGACGGAAAGAACTGGAATGGATCATCAGGGAATATGGAGAGGAGCGCTTTGCCGGTCGGATAAGCCGCCGGATTGTGGAGGAGCGATCATCTCAGCCAATTCTCAGCACCGTTCGACTGGCTCAAATAGTCGCGGAAGCTCTGCCGGGAAGAGGAAAGATTCATCCGGCTACCAGGACTTTCCAGGCCATAAGGATATATCTTAACGGGGAACTTGATGCTCTGGAGCAGGCACTCCCCGAAGCGATCTCAATGCTTAAATCCGGAGGTCGGATCTGCGTTATCTCATTCCATTCGCTGGAAGACAGAATTGTTAAATATGAATTCAGACGATGGGATCGCCAGGAAGGTATGCTCCGGATTTTAACCCGGAAGCCGGTTCGTCCCGGGATTGAGGAGGTTCGGAGAAACCCCCGATCCCGGAGTGCTAAATTAAGGGCGGCGGAGAAACTATGAGGAGGTATGGACAATGAATAGCTACTATTATCAGGATAAGAGTGATCATTTTGCCGGCCGGTTTTTTATAAAGAGATGCTGGATTTTGCTCGCGGTCGCATTTTTTTCCGGGATGTCATATCTCTGGTTGTATTCTCTCATTGTGGATACTAGTAATACGGTCGAATTGTTCGAGCGCAAGATGAGTCATCTCCGGGACCGGAGCATATCCCTTGAGAGTAAGCTGGAATATCTGCAGACTCCATCGGTTATCAACAGTCGCCTGGAGGAGTTCCAGATCGCCCTGGTCGATCCATATCCTGAACAGCTTGTCCGGGTTCAGGGAGAAGGTCGTGTCACTCCCCGCAAGGAAACTCGTATCCGACCTCCGCAGGATATTATTCTGAGTATAGCCCGATAGCCTCGTAAAATGGTGTTAATTTAAGTGCAACTCCGCTAAGTTAGCGCCGTAGGCGATAACTTATGTTTGGAAGAGCGCATAATACCAGATCATGGATAATAGTCGGTATCTTCCTTTGTTTTTCCTGTCTTCTCCTGGTAAGGCTCTTCTCTCTTCAGTGTCTCCAGCACTCTCGTTACAGTCTTCGGGCCAGGAACCAGCATCAGAGTACAAATTTTATTCCTCCCCAACGTGGCCGGATCTATGATTGCCGGGGAAATATGCTGGCTGCCAGTGTGCCCAGTTTCTCCCTTTATTGTATACCCAGGCTGATAGCTGACGAAGAGGTCACGAAAATTGCCGCTGCTATCTCACCGATAATCGGGGTTAATGAGGATCGGTTGTGCCGGCGGATGTCCGGTTCAGGGTGGTTCGTATGGCTGAAGAGGCATCTGAGAGAGGATACCGCCGCGGAAATCAGGGGATTGGATCTACCCGGTCTGAATTTGAAACAGGAGATGAAGAGGGTATATCCCAAAGGGAGTCTGCTCAGTCAGGTTATAGGTTTTACCGATATTGACGGAAATGGTCTGGAGGGGCTCGAGTGGAAGTTTGATCGTCAGCTTCGAGGTCACCCCGGATGGATGGTAACGGAGAAGGACAGCAAGCAGCGTGAAGCATCGTGGTTCCGTTCCGATAATGTCTCTCCTATCGATGGGTGTAATCTATTTCTGACTATCGATGAGGTTGTCCAGGCTATTGCCGAGGAGGAAATTGATAAGGTATATCTGGAGTATGGAGCTAAGTGGGCATCGGTGCTGGTGATAGAACCATCGACCGGGAGGATACTGGCTATGGCCAATCGCCCCACCTACGATCCAAACAATTATTCCAGCTCTGATGCCGATCAGCGCCGGAATCACTCGGTCTCCGATCTTATTGAACCCGGGTCTACTTTTAAGGTGTTCCCGGCCGCCGGTGTTCTGGATGAGGGGTTGGTAGCTCCGGAGACCGAATTTTACTGCGAAGATGGCGCTTTTAAGATCGGGGGGAGGATACTTCGTGACAGCCATCCTCACGGGGTTCTCCGATTTGATGAGATTATCCAGAAATCCAGTAATATCGGCATGGCAAAAGTGGGTATGCTTTTGGGGCGCGTGGACCTCTATAAACTGCTTTGCAAATTTGGGATCGGAAGCCGAACCGGCATCGAACTGCCGGGGGAGGCGGATGGGGTTCTCCGTCCGCCGCATCGCTGGAGTAAGCTGTCACTGCGGAGCATAACTATGGGGCATGAAGTGTCGCTCTCTCCACTGGCGCTTTTGACCGCCTTCTCGGCTCTGGGAAATCACGGAGTTCTTCTTCAGCCCCGGATCGTCGACCGGATTGAAAGCCCTTCAGGCGAAGTTATCTATCGTTATGACAGGAAAGAGAAAGGAGCGGTTGTATCAAGTGATACCGCCGGAGTGATGATGGAAATCCTCCAGAAAGTTGTGATGAAGGGTGGAACCGGGCGCCGGGCGTACATATCCGGATATGAAGTAGCCGGCAAGACCGGTACCGCTCAGAAACTGGACCCGAACGGAGGTTATTCTCATACGCTACATCGGGCTCTCTTTATGGGGATGCTTCCGGCCAGTAACCCCAGATTAGCTATCCTGGTGGTGGTAGATGAGCCTCATCCATATTATTACGGAGGTGTGGTATCCGCTCCGGTCTTTAAGGAGGTAGCCGAAAGGATAATTCGCTATCTGGATTTAGAAGCGCCGGAGGTTACAGAAGAGACATGAAATTGAATCGGTTAATCGAAGAGCTCCGGCCGGAGGCGGTGGTGGGTAAGACTATGGTTGAAGTGAAAGGGATCGAGGCGGATTCCCGCCGGATCCAGCCCGGGTATATATTTGTTGCTATCCACGGTAGAGAGGATAGCGGAATGGAATATATACCCCAGGCCAGGGATCGCGGTGCGGTAGGGATAGTATTACGGGAGTTCTCCAGTTCGGTCACCAGCAACCTGGCCCAGATAAGAGTCTCCGATCCGCGCCGGGCGCTGGCTATTCTTGCTAATGCGATTTTCTGTCATCCCTCTGACAGCATGAAGATGATCGGGGTAGTCGGCACTAACGGGAAGACAACAGTAACCCATCTGGCCCGATCAGTATTCGAGTCCGCCGGGATTTATACCGGTCTTATCGGAACCAACTATTACGGGATCGGGCAGAGACGCCTACCGGCTGAGCTTACTACCCCCGCACCTCCCCGTCTGCAGGAGTTATTGGCCGAGATGAAGAGAGCGAGCTCTTCCCGGGTGATTATGGAGGTTTCATCCCATGCTATAGCCCAGCACCGATTAGAGGGGATAGAGTTTCAGACCGCGGTCTTCACCAATCTTTCCCGGGACCATCTTGATTACCACCGGACGATGGAGGAGTATGGGGCGGTTAAGACCAGTTTTTTTCAAGACTTCTCCTGGGGAAAGATAGAGGTGGGAGAGAAGACGGTTATTATTAATCATGATGATCCCCTGAGCCGGAAGATCCTTCAGGTGATTGAAACCCCGGCGATCTCTTATGGACTGCGTACCCCTTCGGATCTATTCGCGTCGGATATATCTCTTTCGCGGGGTGGATCTTCTTTTGATCTCCACTGGAAGGATTCAGTTTATAAAGTCCTGATCGCTCTGCCGGGGCGTCATAATATCTATAATGCTCTGGCGGCAATTGGGCTGGGATTGAGTGAGGGAATTGAACTGCCGGATATTATTAATTCTCTCCAGGAGATCCGCGGGATCAGTGGTCGTCTGGAGCAGGTTGATACCGGCCGGGGTTTTGATCTTTTCATCGATTATGCCCATACCCCCGATGGACTGGAAAATGTTCTGGGGGCGCTCCGGGAGATAGGTTACCGGAGGATAATTGTAGTCTTCGGCTGCGGCGGTGACCGGGATGAAACAAAACGACCCCTGATGGGAGAGGTAGCCGCGCGGCTGGCAGATAAAGTTATTGTAACTTCCGATAATCCCCGGTCGGAAGATCCGGAGAAGATCATCAATGATATTATGAGAGGAATCCCCCGGACCGCCAAACTCGCGAGGGCCATCGTTGACCGCCGCGAAGCGATTGATGAAGCTTGTAATCAGGCCGGTAGCGGTGATGTTGTATTGATAGCGGGGAAGGGACATGAACGGAAGCAGATATTTCGCGACACGATTATTCCCTTCAATGATCGGGAAATATCAAAGGAAATATTGGTAAATATGTAATACGTCAGCATTTTTAATAACCACGAAGAACACGAAGTTCACAAAGGAATTTGAATCAATAGGAAAAATTACATAGTTATATTTGTTTTTCTTCGTGTTCTTCGTGACCTTCGTGGTGAATATTTAGTTTTTTGGCACAAATAGTTGAAAATACCTTTTCGAGTATGGTCTAGCTTGAGCGGGATTCTAAAGCCTGTAAAGCTGGGTGAAGGCGAATAACTTTTCTTATCCGCCATAGCTTTAGCGAAGGCGGAAGGCACTTTTCCGCCGGAGGCGGATCAGCCTTTGGCTGAAGCGCATTTCAAACTTTAGGCACTTCAGAACGGAGTTCTTCATGGATCCGCAGAAGTTACAGGTAATTACAGAATGGTCTGGAGGGAAGTTGACGAACGGAAATCCATCCGGAATGGTCTCCGGGATCAGCACCGATAGCCGCTCAGTTCAAGCGGGAGAGTTATTCCTGGCACTTGCCGGAGAGCGGTTTGATGGTCATGGATTTGTTGAGGCGGCATTGGAGCGCGGCGCCTCTGGCGCGGTTGTGAACAGTCTGATCAGAGATTTTACTGATCGCTGGCCTGATCGCCGCCTGATTGTCGTGGAAGATACACTCGCTGCTCTGGCGAAGATTGCCCGGGGATACCGGGAGCTTTTCGAGATTGAGGCGGTCGCAGTGACCGGCAGTAATGGCAAGACCACGACCAAGGATTTGATCGGCCAATTACTGAACGCGGAGATGGAGATACTGGTTGCTCCGGCTAGCTATAACAATTTAATCGGTCTCTCTCTGACGATCCTTCTCCTGGAGAGAAGACACCGGGCGGTCGTATTTGAATTGGGAATGAACCATCAGGGCGAGATTTTGGAATTAGCGGATATCTGTCGCCCCCGGATGGCGGTGATTACCAACATCGGGCCGGCTCATATCGGGAACCTGGGAAGTATTGAAGCGATCGCCGCGGCAAAAAGTGAAATTCTGGAGAAGCTGGAAGGGGAGAAGATAATGTTCTTTAACGCTGATGATTACAGGGTCAGGGAGATAGTCCGCTCGCCACCGGGTCCGGTGGTCGGGTTCGGGTTCGGTCCCGAGGCGGAAGTCCGCGCCTCGAACCCGAGCTACGGAGGAGATGGGGTTAGTTTTGATCTCCAGCTCGCCGGGAAGAAGATGAGGATCAGCTCCCCACTTCCCGGGCGGCATAATGTTTATAACCTGTTAGCAGCGCTGGCGGTCGGGGAATATCTGGGGATATCACCGGAACGGTTGGCGGAATCGGTTCGTTCCGCCGTGCTTCCTTCTGAGAGAATGGAGATGGATATGGTCGGAGGAGTTGAGTTTATCAATGACGCCTATAATGCCAATCCGGTATCGATGAGGGCGGCCCTCTCCGCCTGGCAGCGGCTGGGCGCCCGCGGCCGGAGGATAATGGTCAGCGGGGATATGAATGAGCTGGGAGTTTTCTCCGTGAAGGAGCATCAGGAGTGGGGGAAGATACTGGGGAAGTCTAAGCTGGATTTTCTGGTATTTGTTGGTTCCCGCTCTAAGGAGTCATATCGGGCAGCAGTTGAAGAAGGTTTTTCCAGACGGAGAATATTCTCCGTGGAAGATTCCACCGCTGCCGCTGAACTGCTCTTAAGTTTAATTACACCGGGGGATAGTGTTCTTATCAAAGGGTCAAATGATATGAAGATGGGAGATATAGTCACAATCCTTCGGAAATCAGCTATACCCTATTCGAAAAACGTATCCCCCTAAAATAAAGCTAATTAAAACCACGAAGGACACGAAGATCACGAAGGGATTTTGGAAAAAATCAGAAATATATTTATAGCTTCTTTGTATTTTTCTTCGTGTTCTTCGTGATCTTCGTGGTGAATATATAGTTTTATAAGAACAATAAATTATAAAATACCTTTTTAAGAAAGGTCTATTTAGAGGTTTAAAAATGCTTTATTACATTTTCTTTCCACTCCGGGATATCTGGTTCGGGTTCAATGTATTTAAATACATTACTTTCCGGGCCGCGATGGCCGCGATATTCGCGTTTTTATTTACTATGATCTTCGGGAAACCAATTATTGCCAAGCTGAAATCGATGAAAGTCGGGGAGAAGATCCGGAGCGGTAAATACTACGAGGAGCTTCATAAACGCCATGGAGGGAAGGAAGGCACACCGACGATGGGAGGCTTGATTATCCTCATCGCGGTATTGCTCTCCACTTTCCTCTGGTCCCGGGTGGGGACCCTGCAGATTCAGGTTGTCGTAATTTCAACATTGTGGCTGGGTCTGATCGGATTCATTGACGATTGGATTAAACTCAAGCAGATAGGGCGGAGAGGGTTGCCCGGGAGAGTCAAGCTGGCGGGTCAGATAATTCTCGGACTCGCCATCGGGCTTTACCTTTTTTATAACCCGGAGACCGGTTCTTATGCCGGGCATCTCCGGCTTCCATTCTTCAAGGATGTCGCCTGGGAGATAGGGATATTTTCCGTTATCTTTACGATCCTGGTTTTGGTGGGAAGCACCAACGCGGTTAATCTGACCGATGGTCTGGATGGATTGGCGATAGGGTGCCTGGGGATTGCCGCGTTGGCTTTTGCCGCGCTGGCTTACGTTAGCGGTCATCTTCAGTTTGCCCGTTATCTCCAGATCCTCTATATTCCCGGCGCTGGAGAGCTGGCGGTATTCTGTTCCGCCCTGGCCGGGGCGGCCCTGGGATTTCTCTGGTTTAACGCTTACCCCGCCGAGATCTTCATGGGAGATACCGGAGCTCTGGCCTGCGGTGGGGCCATCGGCACGGTGGCGATCCTGATTAAGAAAGAGCTCTTTCTGGTATTGATCGGCGGGGTCTTTGTTCTCGAAGCACTATCTGTGATAATTCAGGTCGTATCCTTTAAAACGACGGGACGGCGGGTATTCAGGATGGCCCCGCTCCATCATCATTTTGAGATGAAGAATCTCCCAGAGGCCAAGATAACCGTCCGGTTCTGGATCTGCGCCATTATCTGCGCGCTGATTGGTATGGGAGCGCTGAAATTACAATAGAATAGGGAATGGGGAGTGGTGATAAAGATGAACATCGAACATCGAACGCTCAACCTCGAACATCGAACGCGCACCTATCCGAAACTCTTGCGAATTTTGCGCCTTTTTGCGGCTATATAAAGGGGGTGAGGTGGAGGGGAAAACACTGAATATTAATCAGAAAAAGTGACAACTTTAAATCAGGACGTGACAGAAAATGAACGTCGAACGTCGAACATCGAACATCCAACATCGAACGCTAAACACCTTGTCCGGCAGAAAGGTAATGGTTCTGGGGCTGGGGGTAAGCGGGGAGGCGGCGGCGGAATTGCTCCTGAGCCGGGGAGCGGTGGTTACGGTTCTTGATGACGAGACTGGTGAAGAGTTGAAGGTCCGCGCCGCGCGACTTCGCTCAATCGGGGGTGTGGTTATACTGGGCGGGGATGCCGGACGGATTGGAAGAGAAGTTGACTTCTTGGTGGTAAGCCCGGGTATTCCGCTTTCACATCGATTGGTTCGAGAGGCCCGGGAGAGAACTATCCCGGTTATGGGGGAACTGGAGATGGCGTATCGATTGCTGAATCGTCCCCTGATTGCCGTTACCGGTACCAACGGCAAGACAACAACAGTTAGTTTGATTCATGAGATATTCCGGCAAGGCGGAATTCCATCTGTAACAGGAGGCAATATCGGCTACCCTCTCTCCCGGATTGTTCTTGCCGGAGATAAAGACAGACGGGTAGTGGTAGAAGTGAGCTCGTTTCAGCTGGAGAGAATAGAAAAGTTTCGGCCGTCAGTCGCGATTCTCTTGAATATGACATCAGATCATCTGGATCGGTATTCGGGAATGGATGAATACCGCGCGGCCAAGTTGCGGATATTTGAAAATCAGGGACCGGGAGACCTGGCTGCTGTTCCTGCCCACCTCCTGGGGCTGCTGAAGACAGCGGTTTCTCCAGGTGTGGAGAAGGCAACCTGGGGGGGGAGAGATGGAAGGGTGGTAATTGAAGACGGAATCCTCCGGGCGGGTCGGGGACCGCGGGGGGAGATAATATGCCGGGTTGAGGAGATCGCGTTAAAAGGAGAGCATAATCTGGCGAATATCATGGCGGCGGTCACGGTCGGGATTAACCAGGACATTGGGGCGGAGGCCATAAAATCAGCCCTGGTATCTTTCGAGGGTCTGCCTCATCGGCTGGAGTATGTATCTTCTCCGGGGGGAGTTAGCTATTACAATGATTCCAAGGCTACAAATCCCGCCGCGGTCGCGGCAGCGCTGAACTCCTTCTCCCGACCGGTTATCTGGTTGGCGGGCGGGAGTGATAAGGGATTGGATCCGGCTCCATTGAAAGAGAGCATTCCCGGTCCGATTAAACTGGCGCTCCTGATGGGGGAGAGTGGGGATGGACTCAGGAGATTGGTGGAAGGAGAGATCCCATTTCGGATGGTCACGGATATGAAAGAGGCGGTGGCGGTCGCGTCCCGGGAAGCGGAAGCAGGTGATATCGTCCTGCTCTCCCCGGGGTACGCCAGTTTTGATATGTTTAAAAATTACAGAGAAAGAGGAGATGTATTTAAATCTCTTGTTATGGGATTAACCGATCCCAAGGAGAGGACCAGTAATACTAATATATAGATATGGCGAGATTCCAAATAGCAAATCTCAAATAAGAAATAAATCACAAACCACAAATTCGAATCAACCGAGAATCATATTAAAAGGAGGAGATAGGATGAAGAAGTCAAAGTCATTGCTGTATCTTTGCGGGGGATCGTTGGTCACAGTATTGATCTGGAGTTTTGTCGGAGGATACCAGACTACTCCGAATAAGGAGATGGAGCCGGCTCCGGACGTAGAGATCTCTTCGCCGGAAGCTGTTCCGGAATCGGTCGAGGAATCAGTAGCGGAATCAATTGATACCAAGGAGATAATGATTGAAGAAGGCATTATCGAGAAGAAGGAAGTTGCGGCATTAAAAGAGTCAAAGCCGCCGGTTAAGGAGATTCCTCGGGTTCCGGTGGAAGAGCAGGGGGAGATAGTACATGTGATTGATAAAGGAGATACGCTCTGGGCGATCAGTCGTATTTATGGAGTTCCGGTTACCGCCATCCAGGAGGCCAACGGGATAGAAGATGCCGGGAGCCTTTCAATCGGCCAGAAACTAAGAATTCCCGGTGTTTGATAATACTTCGCTTGGCGAGAAGAATCTTTTAACTTTAGGCACTTAAGGCACTTGAGAACGTTGCCCGAACGAAGGGAGGGTTATGTTCTGAATATGAATATGCCGCTAAACTATTTAAAGACCATCCTTATGCTGCTGATCGCCGCCCTGTTAGGGATTGGTTTTCTGATGATCTATTCGAGTAGTACTATGTACGGGGCGGATCGGTATGGGGATAGCTATTATTTGTTGAAACGCCAGCTGCTCTGGATGGGGGTGGGAGCGGGGCTATTCCTGGCAGTTCTTCATATCGATTATCACTGGTTACAGA
>Ga0307991_1003117_pt1 | contig 10880 bp, 10 predicted proteins | sample EllFjometagen131_FD_203146 | JGI IMG/M metagenome (GOLD analysis project Ga0307991, IMG submission 203146) | Marine microbial communities from Ellis Fjord, Antarctic Ocean - #131 | ecosystem: Environmental > Aquatic > Marine > Unclassified | place: Southern Ocean | collected 2014-10-08 | reverse complement strand
GAGAGCGCACTGTTTATTAGCGCTGAATATAATGGGGAAGAAGGCAGTTATTGTCTGGCCATGCCGGTGACCAGTGACATTGCCATGGCTGGCGGTCGGGAAGTATTCGGATTTCCGAAAAAAATGGCAGACATTGAATTTAAGAAAGAGGGCTCAATCGTCAGCGGCTGGACTGCGCGGCGGGGGGTTCGGTATATGGAAATTAAAGCAACGTTGACCGGGCAATTTAATGATCCAGCGGCCCAGGACCTGATCGTCAACGCCGGGATGGATGACGACGGATCCATGAAAGCAACTTCATATAATTTTAAGCATTTCCCCGCGCCTGAAGGCGGCGCAATGGATTATGACCCCCGGCTGGTGAAGCAGGAAACCGTGTTTAAATCCAAGGTCATGGAATTTGGGGAAGCGGAGATTAAGTTCAATCACTCGGATTATGATCCCTGGAGTGAGGTGGAAGTGGTAAAGATGCTGGGTGCCATTTATACGAAAGGAGATAATTCCATGCTGGGCGGAAAGGTGGTTGCTGAAGTCGGTTTAATGGAGTTTGCACCGTATGCGTTCTTAAAATGGGATATGGTATAAGGGAATTTCCAAAAATTGCGGCGCAATTCCGGTATATTAATTTCTTCCACTTCCCTAAATAAAAATCGGAGGAGATGACATGACCTTTCGGGATATTGATATCAATATCAGCAAAGAGACAAAATCCATGTTGAAAGAGGTGGAAAAATTCAGCATGGCGGTGATGCGTCCGGCAGGGATCGCGCTGGACCGGATGTGTGATCCGGGGGATGTAGTTAAAAAAGAGTCCGTGTTGTGGGATGTCTATAAGGGCTTTCGTGAGATGGACCTTCACCTGCTTCAAATCCCAAATCGTCTTGGCGGCATGGCGGATGATCTGGATCCCATGGCAGGTATCCTGATTACCGAGCAACTCGGGTATGCGGATGCCGGGTTAACTATCAGTATGGGGGTTTCCAGTTTGCCGTTTAATGCGGCAGCACAGTTCCCCATGCCGGAAATGCAGCAGTTAGCCAGGGATTTTTGTGCGGACAAAACCGGCGAGCTGGTCGGGTGCTGGGCTATTACAGAGCCGGATCATGGAACGGACTGGAGTCTTGGCGAAAATAAGCCAAAATGCGGACCTTCTGTCACAGCGGTGTTAAAAGGGGATGAATATATCGTCAACGGGGAAAAATCCGAGTGGGTATCCAACGGCACTATTGCCACCCACGCAGTGCTTCATGTGAGTCTATACCCGGAGCGGGGTATGGACGGTCAGGGTCTTGCCATTTTTCCTTTGGACCTGCCGGGTATTTCCCGGGGAAAAGCGCTGGATAAAATGGGTCAGCGGTCTTTAAATCAAGGATCGATTATTTTTCAGGATGCCCGTATTCCCAAAAAATATATGGTCATTCCAAACCCTGATTTTTTAAAAGCCACCACCGGCCAGGGGTTGGCCAACGTGAACGGCGGGATGTCTATCGTGTTTGCCGGTCTGGCAAAAGCCGCCTATGATGAAGCATACAGATATACCCGTAAAAGGATTCAGGGCGGGATGCCGTTATTTTCGCATAAAAATATCAAGGTGAAACTGATGCAGATGTTTACCATGGTTGAGGCAGCAAGAGCAAATGCGAGACGAATGGCAATGTATAATCTTGCAAATCCCATGAACCTGTCCGTTGTTCATGCCGTGGCAGCCAAGTGCCTATCCACGGAAACTGCCACCCAGGTCGCCAGTGATGCCATGCAGATATTCGGCGGCAATGGCCTGGCAAAAGAATATCCTATTGAAAAGATATTCCGAGATGCCCGGGCGTCTATGATTGAAGACGGGGTCAATGAAGCCCTGGCCATTAAGGCGACAGAGTTCATGTAATTTTTACTTCCAACTAACTCGTCCCTAACGTTTAATATAATTGATAAGTTATTTTCTCATACAGTGGTAACTATACACCTTGAAAAATTTTGTCCTCCATCAAGGGGCGGGAATTGATTTTGGTGAATCTCATATTTTATTCGAATTCAATCCCCGCCCTTTTTCTTATTGTATAATAAATAAATTTCAGTTACTTAAGATCTAAGCTATTTGCGGGTAGGTGAAAGGGGTTTCAACAATGAAAAAATTCAATAATAAGGTTGCCGCAATTACGGGAGCGGCTTCCGGCATCGGACGGATGCTTGCCGTAAACCTGGCTGCCAAAGGGTGTGATGTCGCTATCTCGGATCTTGATGTGAACGGTCTGAGTGAAACCGCAGAAATGGTGGAAAAACAAAACGGCCAAGTCAGTATTCATGAAGTGGATGTCGCCCAACGGGACCAGGTTGAAAAATATGCCGCAGACGTTGTGAAACAGCATGGCCGGGTGGATATGATTATTAATAATGCCGGTGTGGCCGTGTCGGAAAGTGTTGATGATGTTCGCTATGAGGATTTTGAATGGCTGATGGGAATCAATTTTTGGGGGGTGGTATATGGGGTTAAAGCTTTTCTGCCCTATCTGCGAAAGCAGTCCGAAGGGCATATTGTCAATATCTCAAGTGTCAATGGATTTATCACATGGCCCAACCATGCTCCCTACTGTGCCGCCAAGTTTGCCGTAAAAGGGTTTACGGAAACGCTCTGGCAGGAACTGCGAAATACAAATGTCCGGGTGTCCTGTGTCCACCCGGGTGGCATTAAGACCCATATTGCCCGAAACACCAGATTTTACAAATCGCCCGGCAATCAAATGACGCATGAACAGAGTATTGACGCATTTGATAAAATGGCACATACTTCTGCTGATAAAGCAGCCGATATTATTATTTCCGGTATCCTTAAAAATAAAAGACGGATATTGGTCGGTTCGGACGCGTATGTGCTGGATGTGTTGACGCGCCTGTTTCCGACGGGCTTTGTGCGGTTTGTGGCAAACGTGGCCGGGCGGAAATAGCTGTTCGTTGAGTGAGAAATTTATAAAAATCAGGAGATGCGTCATGTGTAAAAAAAGTGATTTAAGATTTTTACGGATTATATTAATTTTGATGCTTTGTTTTCTCTGGGGGTGTACTGCGGGCGCGCGGTCCAAAATGATAGTAAACAGCATGAAGCCATTATTAGAAAACATCAACCTGGCGGCCCGAAAGAATATTGACATTGATTTAGTTCGCGATTCCATGCCGATGGGGCTTCTGCAGATGGATGGCCTTATTGAGGCATCACCCGATGATAAGTATTTTTTGACCACGGCAGCAGAAAATTATCATGCTTATGCATTTTTCTTTGTAGAACCCGAGAATAAGGATGCATCAGAGGGACTTTATCTCAGGTCCCGCAATTATGCATTCAGGGCATTAAACCAGACCGAAGCGTTTAAAGAAGCGGCCGACGGTTCTCTGGAAGACTTTATAGCATCTCTTGAATCATTTGAAAAAGAAGATGTGCCGGCACTATACTGGGCCGCTGCCAGCTGGCTGGCGTGGATGCGTGTCAGCCATAGCAGCGGTTTGGATTCAATGATTGCTTTTCCCAAGATTGAAGCAATGATGGACCGGATGCTGGTGCTCGATGAAATTTATAATTACGGCGCTGTCCATGTGCTAATGGGTGCTTACTATTCCAGCATGCCGGAATCACTCGGCGGAAATTACGATGAGGTCGCGTCTCATTTTAATGAAGCATTTGAAATATCCGAATCCAAATATTTATTATGGCATGTGTTTTATGCCCAGTACTACACGTATGCGGTCCAGAATAAACAATTATTTATTGAAACACTTGAAAACGTTATATCTACTCCCGATGATGTATTTCCAGAAGAAATTTTTGCCAATCTGGTCGCCAAACAGATGGCCGAGCGGTTGTTAAAAGATACCGATTTGATGTTTTGATGGCTCGGAAAAAACAAACAGTTTGACGGAAAGCTTGCATTCTCAATGAAGCGGTATCTATCCAAAAGATTTTTATATGCGCTGCTGATTCTATTTTTAGTCTCCGTTCTTATTTTTAGTATTGCGCGGCTCCTTCCCGGTGATCCTATTCAGGCGGCGGCCATGATGAACATGGATCTCGCCAATGAAGAGATAATGGATGATTTAAGGAGCCAGTTCGGACTGGATCGGCCGGTGGTTCTTCAGTACGCGGTCTGGGTGAAAGATTTTTTTACAGGGGAGTGGGGTACGTCATTTGGCAGCGGAGAGCCGGTATTTGAGATGTTTCTGCGAAGATTGCCGGTGACCCTCGAACTTTTTGCCGGCTATGTGTTCTGGTCTTTTTTAATCGGTTTCCCCCTGGGCATTATTTCCGCGTTCAAACGAAATACCGCATTGGACGCTGCCATTACATCGACTGCGATTGTCGGTATTTCCGTACCGGTGATATGGGAAGCCATTGTGCTGATTTATCTGCTTTCAGTGTATTTCCAGATTTTCCCGCCTTCCGGTTACGTGCCGTTTTCAGAAAATTTTATGGAAAATATCCTGTGCATGATCATGCCGACGTTTGTTTTGGGTACTCATTCAGCGGGAATGTATATGCGATATGTGCGTTCCAGCCTGCTGGAGGTCCTGGGCCAGGATTATATTCGGACGGCCCGGGCAAAGGGATTAACGGAAATGGCAGTGATTATGCGTCATGCGGCAAAACCGGCCATGATACCGGTGGTCACCGTTATCGGGATTGACTGGGGATATGTGATATCCGGTTCGTTTTTAGTGGAGTACATGTTTGCCCTTCCGGGTTTCGGCAGAATGGGGATTGATGCCATTGCCGCCCGGGATTATCCGGTGATTCAGGCCACATTGCTGATTGTGGCGCTTTTTATTCTGATGGTCAACCTGGCGGTTGACCTTTTATACGGCTACCTCGATCCCCGGGTTCGTGTAACATAGCATCCGGGTAAAATAGCGTCCGGGTTAAATTAGATTCGCGTAAAAACAGGCTTTGCGTCAATGAACACAAAAAATACTGAACGGTTAATGTTACCCACTAAACCCCGCCCCCGGCGTAAAAGCGTGGTGTTTTCCGTCCTGGCACATAAGATGGCTTTCGTGGGGGTGGTGATTATTGTCAGTCTATTATGCATGGCGGTATTTGCGCCTTTCCTGGCGCCCCATGACCCGAATGATCAGGATTTGTATCGTGTGCTGGAAGGACCGACGTGGGAACATCTGCTGGGAACCGATGACGTGGGGCGTGACCTGCTGTCAAGAGTGATCTTTGGTGCCCGGATTTCTTTGATTATCGGTATTGTATCCACGTTTTTATCCGCCTTTTTCGGAAGCCTGCTCGGTTTAGTCGCAGGCTATAAAGGGGGTATGGCGGATATGGTGATCATGCGGATTACCGATACCTTCATGTGTCTGCCGGTCATGGTGATGCTGCTGGTCATTGTCGCTGTATTAGGGCCGGGCGTTGAGAACATCATTATCGCCATATCTGTTCTCACATGGACAACATTTGCCAGAATTATGCGGGGCCAGGTGCTGTATGTCCGGGAACTACCGTATATTGAAGCGGCCCATGCCGACGGGGCATCTGAATTAAGAATCATGTTTAAAAATATTCTGCCAAATGCCATCTCTCCCATCATTGTGGCGACTTCAATTATGCTGGGACGCCATATTATGTTAGAAAGCATTGCCACTTTTTTAGGGTTGGGCGTCCAGCCCCCCACCCCCACCTGGGGAAAGGCGCTTCGCGTGGGGTATTCATACCTGGAAATCGTCCCCCTGTATTCCATTGCCCCCGGCTTGATGATTACCCTGGCGGTTTTGGGATTTAACTTTCTGGGCGATGGTTTAAGGGATGCTCTTGACCCCAGGCTCAGGGGTGAAGGGGTACAAATATAGGAAGCCCTTTTTATGGCAAAACTATTGTCAGTGAACAATTTGAGTGTTCATTTTTCTACCGGCAACGGCATAGTGAAAGCGGTTGACCGGATATCCTATGATTTAAACACCGGTGAAACACTCGGGATCGTTGGTGAAAGCGGATGCGGGAAAAGTGTTTCCGCGTTGTCCCTGCTTCGTCTGATTCCGAACCCGCCGGGTAAAATCGTTGGTGGTGAGATTTTGTTTGAAGGCAGGGACCTGCTCAAAGCAAGCAAGGAAGAGATTTGTGATATCCGCGGAAACAAGATTGCCATGATTTTTCAGGAACCCATGACCTCCTTAAATCCCGTTCTGACAATCGGGCAGCAGGTGGCTGAACCGCTCATGGTTCATCAGCAAATGAAAAAAAAGCAGGCAGCAGCTAAAGCGGTGAAAGCGTTAAAGAAAGTTCATATCCCGGACAGCGGCATGCGGCTGGCGGACTATCCACATCAGTTTTCCGGTGGAATGCGGCAGCGGGCCATGATTGCCATGGGCCTGACCTGCGCGCCGAAAATTATCATCGCCGATGAACCGACCACCGCCTTAGATGTGACTATTCAGGCACAGCTGTTAACATTGATGAAGCAGCTAACCGTAGAAACCGGCGCGGCACTGATTATTATTACCCATAATCTGGGGATTATCGCGCGGTATGCCGATCGCGTAAATGTTATGTACGCGGGAAGAATTGTCGAAAAGGCGTCTGCCGCTGATTTATATAAATATCCAAAGCATCCCTATACCATCGGACTGATGGCATCTGTACCGAAATTGGATCAGGATGTTAAAGCCCGGCTGCAGCCCATAGAAGGCCAGCCGCCGGATTTGGCGGACCTGCCTGAAGGGTGTGCCTTTCATCCGCGTTGCCGCCATAGCATTGAACAATGCCGTGTGAACGCACCACCGTTAAGAACGATATCCGATGACCATGAAATCGCGTGCTGGGTCGATGTCTGAAAAAGAAAATAACAATTTACTGGAAGTTAAGGCGGTCTCGAAATTTTTTCCTGTCCACGGCGGGTTTATTTTTAAAAGAAAGCTCGGGGACATAAAAGCGGTTGATCGTGTCAGTTTTCAGATTAAAAAAGGGGAGACCTTAGGGCTGGTCGGTGAAAGCGGGTGCGGCAAAACCACCACAGGAAGGCTGATCCTGAACCTTGAAAAAGCAACCCATGGAACGATCCGGTTTGATGGAAAAGACATCACGCGCCCGGGGAAAAAAGAAAATCGCGTGTTAAAAAAAGAGATGCAGGTCATTTTTCAGGACCCGTTTGGATCATTAAATCCGCGCATGACGGTCCGGGAAATTGTCGGCCAGCCGCTGATTATTCACCGGGTGACCACGGGCAGAGCCGAATATATGCAAAAGGTTGATTATCTGCTTGAAATTGTGGGCTTAAACCCTGCAATGGCTGACCGGTATCCCCATGAATTTTCCGGCGGGCAACGTCAGCGGATTGGCATTGCCCGGGCGATTTCTTTAAACCCCCGATTTATTGTCTGCGATGAGCCGGTATCCGCACTGGATGTATCCATCCAGGCCCAGATAATAAACCTGCTGGAAAAGCTTCAGGAAGAGTTCGGTTTAACCTACCTGTTTATTGCCCATGACCTGGCTGTGGTCAGGCATATCAGCGATCGTATTGCCGTTATGTATCTGGGCAATATTGTCGAAGTGGCAAGCCGTGCGGATCTCTATAATAATCCCCACCATCCTTATACCCGGGGGCTTTTATCGGCGGTTCCGGTTCCGGACCCGGAAGTGGAAGCAAAAAGAGAACAGTTTGTTATCAAAGGGGAAGTGCCGAGCCTGATGAACCCACCCAAAGGATGCAAGTTCCATCCCCGGTGTCCCCGGGCCCTTCCGATTTGTCACGAGAAATCCCCATTATTACTTCAGCAGACAGATGCCGGGCATTGGGTGGCCTGCCATAATATTTGATGGGAATTAATTTTATTTTAAATAATCTAATCATATGGGAGCGTATATGAAGAAAGAATCAGGCGGCAATAGAATCATAGAGTGTTGCGGAATTTTATTTTTATTGATGACTCTGTTTTTAGCGGCACCTGCGCATGCAGAGCCCGATACAAAAATCGATCCCGATGGCTGGCAGGTCTGGGGAGAAGCATATTGGCCGACGCCCCCGGTTCGCGGGGGGATTACGAGAGCCGCCGCTCCGGTTTATATCGGGCTGATGAATCCCAACCATTTTCCTGTGCTGGACTGGTTTTCCATGAGTTTCATGTACGGAAAACTGATTAACTTAGATGCGCATCAGCAGCCGACAATCCCCTGGCTGGCAGAATCCTGGGCGTATTTAGATGATGTGACGGTGCTGATGACGTTACGGCAGGGTGTATACTTTCATGACGGATCATTGTTTAATGCCGAAGGCCTCAAATACCAGATGGAATGGATTTTAGATAAACAGAACCGGGCCTGGACCCGGACATGGCTGGAGCCGCTGGAATCGGTTGAGATCATAGATGGATACACGGTTAAATGGCACTTTAAAAGACCCTGGGGGGCTTTTTTAGGAACCATGGCAAGCGTCCCGGGGTTTATGATTTCGCAAAAAGCCCTGGTCGGCGATCATTCCATTACAGAAGCCAAACGGCTGAAGCGGCTGATTGTATCAGCAAAACGGAAACTTGAAAAAGCAGAAGAAGATGAAGACGCGGCCGATGATAACGGCCCTTTGACTGTTGATGCGGCTGAAAAGAAGGTGCGGCAGGCACAGGATTATTTAAATGAACTGGAAATAAAAGAGGAAAAATTCAAAGAACTGGCAGAAGGTGCCCGGCCGCTGGACAGCTATCCGGTCGGGACAGGGCAGTTTACGCTTGAAGCGGCCAGTCACGGTAATTATATTCAATTAAAAAGAAACCCGAACTGGTGGTTCGGCAAAAGTATCGGCCATCCGGACATGCCCTATTTTGATGGAATAAGGGTGTCCGTGATTCCTGATCCGTCAGTTCGCCTGGCAAACTTAAAAGCCGGAAAGCTGGATTTTATTGTTCTCAATGCGCACCAGTTTCGGGTGGTTGAAAAAGATCCCAAAATTGCTGTGAATGTGTATCCGTTTAATATGCTGGTGTACCTGACGCTAAATCATGCCAAAGGACCGTGTCAGGATATTCGTGTAAGAAAGGCAATCTCCCATGCCATTGATCGGAAGGCCCTTGTTGTGGGAACCCAGTTCGGCCAGGCGCGGATTGCCAGTTGTCTCTACCCGGAGGACCACTGGGCGCATAATCCGGATTTAAAACCCGTTGAATACAACCCCCAGCTTTCAAAAAAGCTGCTGGCGGAAGCCGGCTACCCGGATGGACTGACGCTCAAAGGCTTTTCATTGAACATTCCCGAAGCCCAGACGGTTTCAAAAGCGATTATGGGCATGCTTGATAACGTGGGGATTACATGGAAACCGGTATTCTTAGGCATTACCGGCATGTCAGAACCCTTTCAAAAACTGGATTTTGACCTTGTCGGCAGCATCTATCCGCTGGTTCAGGAACCGGACCACATTGCATCATTGTTATATAATCCGGACAGTTTTTTTAATAACGGGAGAAGTCACAATGAAACCGCGCTTGCGTTGATTGAAAGCGGCAGAAAAGAAGTTGATGTTGAAAAAAGAAAGCAGATCTATTTTGATCTGGAAAAAACGCTGTATGACAATTATGAGGACGTCTGGCTATTTTATCCCAACGCCATCCTGGCGACCAATAAAAATTTTCAGGGCTTTAATGTGGATCTGTTTAAAAAATATGGAGAAGGGTATTTTGTCTCCCATCCCATGTGGTTTAAGGATGGAAAGCCGTAGGGGCAGAAGATTATGAATACATTTAAAATTTGAAAGGAATCTTTATGAAATTTAAGTACTGGATTCCATTTTTACTTTTTATCATCCCAACACCTATCATAACTTATTTTATGTGGGAGACGCATGTCTATGAAGCGTTTCCCAAAGAGGAAATAAAAGGTATTATCGGTTTATGTGTGATGTGGTTTTTTGTGGGAGTAACCTATTTTAACGGTATTCGTTCAGTCTTGAAAGATCAAAAAAAATAGAAGACGTTCGATATTCGTATTGATAAATCGGTTGGTTCTACAGGGAATTATCTGCTCAGACAGATTTTCATTCATTGTCTGGTGGGTTTTCATTATCGTTGATGCATATATCGGCAATCTGCCTTATCAGGGCATCGGCTGACAGGGCCGTGCTGTTTTTCAGGTTCAATTTATTCATCATCTGCCAGATGCGCCTTCCCAGTTTAATGGTCTTTCGCATGGCCGGCGGAATGCATTCTCCGGTATACGGGGACGGTCCCTGTTTGTTCAGTTTGTTTGCTGCTTTTTTTATTGCGCCCGGAATTTTATTGATATGATCGATTTTGGGTAAGAATGTCAAACCGTTGACCATGGAATTATCACATCCATTAAACACTGTCCGGTAATCATTTTTATAGATGACCACCGGTTTTCCCGCGGCAAAGGCAATGGCTGTCTCTGCCACCCCGCCTTCATCCGGCACGCGCCCGTTCATGTTAAAAACAAAAGCGTTGCACCGTTCAACGACCTGAAACACATCTAATGCAAAAACCGCCCGTTCAATCATATCTCTTGATTTAAAAACATTGATATTCACAGGAGAATTGACGAATTTCAAAATATAGGCTTCCAGGCCGTCCCGATGGGGCAGAAACGTCTGAAAACCAGCGTTTTCCAGCACGGTCGAGATGGCAGTCATAGACCCGATTTCTTCCGGGCAGAACAGCGGGCCGGAACAATATACGATTTGTGTTTTGTCAGTATCCATTTTGAACTCCTGATTTAAAGCACTATATATCGAGATTATCTAATAAAACAGACGTTGGCGGTGGTTCCCCGATGGCCACTTTAAAATCCCCCACCTGTGGCCGGGTCAAAATCCCCCAGCGACAGAATGATAAATTTAATTTAATTTTTGCAAATCGACAATCTTTTTCTCTTTTTCATCCCTTTTTTTCAA
>Ga0307991_1003116_pt1 | contig 10883 bp, 6 predicted proteins | sample EllFjometagen131_FD_203146 | JGI IMG/M metagenome (GOLD analysis project Ga0307991, IMG submission 203146) | Marine microbial communities from Ellis Fjord, Antarctic Ocean - #131 | ecosystem: Environmental > Aquatic > Marine > Unclassified | place: Southern Ocean | collected 2014-10-08 | reverse complement strand
GATTATTAACAAAATATAAAGAAATCGAGATTATGAAAACTCTTATCTCAAGTTTAATTATTGAAAAAAAACTATATACTAAAATAGCATTATCAGAATCCATAGGAAGTTATGGTGAAGAAGCAAGCAAAATTTTAATACCATATTTAGGCACGGTTGGAATCAATCAATATAATTCCCTACCAACTAAACCATTTAATAAAAATAACTATCCCCTACCGAGGGATATAATTGCAAGGACTTTAACGAAAATAGGTAAACCAGCACTCCCCTCTCTTATCAGTTGCTTGCATAATGGCGAGCGTAGGCAAATATTAGAAGCCATTGATGCGATTGGATTTATATCTTATTACAAAAAAGATACTTCCTCTTTGGATGACATAATCAACCTTATTCATAAATATAAAAATGATAACCTCATGATATGGAAATTGATAAGGGCGTTGCAATCATTTAAATACAAAAAAGTTTTAAATTTGTTAGAAGTATTTGCAAAATCAAATATTGAACAATTACAATGGGAAGCTATTAGAAGTTTAAATCAGATTCATAGAAATAAAAATAACTCTTGAATCAAAATTATTGAACATAATAATTTACACTCTACAAGAACTTGATTTTATCAACTATAAAAATTCTAAATTAAACATTAAATCAAAAAATCTTTTGCCACATATCCTTACATTAGGTTTCTCCTTATCCAGACTGTGTCACAATTAATAAAATATTAAGTTTCTTTGTAGGGGCGAGGTTTTCTCGCCCAGGGCAGGAAAACCCTGCCCCTACAAATTTTTATTTGAATGTTTTTTTGTATAAAACCACTAAAAAAGGATAAAGGTTCCTTTTATAATTAAGAAACTAAAATAACTTAACATATCTTTTTACTAACTAATATTCTCAACTATAAAAATTCTGATTTTCTCACTTCAAGTAAACTTTCCCCTATAAAAAGTATAAAAAATTGACTTTAAGGAGAAAAAATCGTATAATTACAAGAAAAGGGGTGATTAAATGTTAATTAATTTTAAATTAGAAAATTATAAATCATATAAAGATACAGTGGAATTTACAATGATTCCTGGAAATTACCGAAAAAGAAAAAATCACGTTATATTTAAAAAAAATGCAAAAGTTTTAAAATTTAGTTCAATCTATGGAGGAAATGCTTCAGGAAAATCTAATTTTGTAGATGCAATTAATCGAACAAAGTATATGATTATGACAGGAAAAATAGATTTTGATTTTAAGGAACTATATTTTAAATTAGACAATAAAATGAAAGAATCACCTTCTAAATTTGAATATGAAATTTTAATAAACGATAGAATTTTTGCATATGGATGTGCAATAAACTTTTCAGAAAACATTATTTTAAATGAGTATTTATATGAAATAAAAAATGGTAATGATAATTGTATCTTCGATTTTGATTATTCTAATAAAAAATTTGAACTAAATTTAAAAAAAATAAAAAATAAAAATGATAAAAAGAAACTTGAAGTTTATAAAGATGAATATTTAACTAATACAAATGAATTTTTTTTAACGTATATAAATAAAAAGAATTTTGATCTTATCGAATCTTCAATTAAAGATATAAAAAATATACATAATTGGTTTGAAAATATTTTGACAGTAATTACTCCACATTCAAAACCTATTGATATGTTTGGTTTGTTTGAAACAAAGCAAAATAATAACTTTATAAGCATTATCGAATTAATTAAAACATTTGATACTGGAATTACAAATTTCAAAAAAGAAAGAATTTCTTTTGATGAATTTTTAGCTAATATGAAAAATCAAATTTCTCCTGATTCTATAGATGAAATAAAAGAAATTTCAAATCAAGTAAATAAATTAGTTGAAGAAGAAGCCTTAGAATTTATTGTAAATGAAAAATACTATAAAGTTTATAAAGAAAAAAACAATATTATTGTTGAAATAACTAGTTTTATTCACTGTAATGTTAAATCTGCTGAATTTCAATTTCTTGAAGAATCGGATGGAACTAAAAGACTGCTTGAACTTGTAAATGTGCTTTATTATTCTCAATTCAAAAATAAGGTTTTTGTAATTGATGAAATCAATAGATCATTACATCCAAATTTAAGTGTCGATTTTATAAATAAATTTATAAAATTATCATTGAAAACAGAATCACAAATGATTGTCACTACTCACGAATCTTCATTAATGGATTTAAATTTATTAAGACAAGATGAAATATGGGTTGTAGATAGACTTTCAAATGGAGCAAGCAATTTAATTTCGCTAAGTAAATATTCAATAAGAAGCGATAAAGTCTTAAATAAAGATTATCTTTTAGGAAGATATGGTGGTGTTCCTTCATTATTAAAAATATTAAATGATGGTGGTGAACTAAATGTCTAGATTTTTCTCAAAAACTTTTGATTCTTATAAAATAAGAAATGAAGAAAAAATTAATTACAAATCTAAAATTTTTATTGCATATGAAGGCGTAAAAACTGAAGCAAAATATTTTAATATGATTTGTGAAAAAAATAAAGATTCTCTAGAAAGCAAAGTAGAAATTTTTCCTATAGATAGAAAGAAATCTGATGGAAAAAGTCATCCAACTTATGTTAGAGATGGATTAATAGAATATTATAAAGATGAAATAAAGGATAAATTTGATAAAAAATCTGACTCATTGTGGATAGTTATTGATATAGATAACCATTTTGAAAAAGGCAATTATCTATCTTCCAAAAATAATTTTTTAGAATATTTAGAAAGTTTGAATTTAAAAAATGGAATTAAAATTAATATAGCGATAAGTAATCCTTCATTTGAATTATGGCAAATATTGCATTATGAATCTCCCATAGATTTAAATTTAGAAAAATTAAAACTTAATAAAAAAGTTTCTAAAACAAAGACTTATATAAAATCTCATTTAAGTCAACTGTGCAACGAAGATAAAGAAAAAAGAAAAATATCTAATTATTACAAATTAACAAATGTTGCAATTAAAAATTCAGAATTTAAAGTTTTAGCTCAAACTAATGAAGAAACATTTGATAGAGTTGGAACAACTGTTTCAGATTTATTTAAAGTTGTTTTTAAAAATAACAAGTTATAAAATTCTACTATCGTTTAATAAAAACAATTAGAAAACTATAATCATCTTACAAAAAATGAATTACTAAACTTACTACAATCCACAACACCTTCAAATCGAACAATCGCTATTAGATTATTAATAAAATACAAAGAAATCGAGATTATAAAAACTCTTATCTCAAGTTTAATTATTGAAAAAAAATTATATACTAAAATAGCATTATCAGAATCTATAGGAAGTTATGGTAAAGAAGCAAGTAAAATTTTAGTACCATATTTAGGCAAGGTCGAAAGTAATCAATATAATTTCCTCCCAACTAAACCATTTAATAAAAATAACTATCCCCTACCAAGGGATATAATTGCAAGAACTTTAACAAAAATAGGTAAACCAGCACTCCCCTATCTTATCAGTTGCTTGCATAATGGCGAGCGCAGACAAATATTAGAAGCCATTGATGCGATTGGATTTATATCTTATTACAAAAAAGATACTTCCTCTTTGGATGACATAATCAACCTTATTCATAAATATAAAAATGATAACCTAATGATATGGAAATTGATAAGGGCGTTGCAATCATTTAAATACAAAAAAGTTTTAAATTTGTTGGAAGTATATGCAAAATCAAATATTGAACAATTACAATGGGAAGCTATTAGAAGTTTAAATCAGATTCATAGAAAATCAAATGAATCAAAAAAGTAATCATTAAATGTGATAACTGAAAGCAAGACGACTATTATGTAAAATCAAAAAAGGCAGAAACTTCTGCCCTTTTTTGATACGACAAATTATCTTACTCAAATTATTACCTTTTTTGATAACTCAATGGTTTCTTTAATTTAAAGTTTTTCTTTTTTTTCTTGGTTTTTAATTAGATTTTCAATATTAAAAGACCTTTCTTTTTTTCTTGATAAAAAAAGAAACAAAAAAATCAAGTGCTGTTACTCCAGATTATAATTTTCTAAGCTCATCCCCTACAGATGATAAACTCGCATACGCTCAAACAATATCATCTGCTTAACGGTGATTTCTCTAAGAAAATTTATAATCTTACGCAAATACACAAGAAAATCAAGGTCAAATACATAAAAAATTATCTCGCTCAAACAAGTCATAATTATTAAATTTTTTGATACGACAAATTATCTTACTCAAATTATTACCTTTTTTGATAACTCAATGGTTTCTTTAATTTAAAGTTTTTCTTTTTTTTATTCGATTTTTCAATTATTCAACTTTTTTGATACGACAAATTATCTCCCCTACCCCAGCTATAATTATCGAATACACCTTCTCGCCTCACTTAAATTCTCTAGTCTGTCGCAATTGATAAATTTAAAAATGGCGATAAGGTTATCCAATAAAATCAAGGACGATCACATAGAATTGCCCCTACAAAAGAGTAAAAATTATAGATTTATAGCAAAATTTGCTATTGTGCTATAAATTATTGTTGAATTATTATAAAATTTAGAGTATAATAATTATAACCATATGGTTATATCACAGAAAGGAGTAGATAATGCAAGTAGAATTTTTTATAACTGAAAATGAAAAAAATCCAATACTAGAGTTTATTGATAAATTACAAAAGAAAGACCAAGCTAAAATATTAGGTTGTCTGCAAAGTATTCAAGAATTAGGATTTAATACTCCAAGAGTTGAATTCAGACAAATTGATGGAAAACTATGGGAAATAAAGATAAGAACTTCTATTGGTGGATATCGAATATTTTATATGACAATTAGTAAAGATAGAATGATACTTTTGCACGCTTATCAAAAGAAAAGTCAAAAAGCTCCTAAAAAAGAAATATCAATAGCGACAAAACGATTAAAGGTGGTGTTAGAAGATGAAAACAATAACTCTTAATGAAATTTTAAAAAATAAGTTAGATGATAAAGAATTTACAATTTTATATGAGAAAGAAGAGATTAAAAATAAGGTAGCTCAAATGGTAATACAGTTACGACAAAAAGAAGGTTTAACTCAAGAAGAATTAGCTAAAAGAGCGAATACAAGTCAACCTGTAATAGCAAGATTAGAAAGAGGAACAGATTCACGAATTCCCTCTTTAGAATTATTGAATAAAATTGCTCATTCCTTGGGAAGAGAATTAGAAATAAATTTCAAAGCTGTAAAGTAATTTAATTTCCAAGAATATACTGAAATACCCAAAGAATTTTTTGATACGACAATTTATCTCCCCTACCCCAGCTATAATTATTTAATTTATACAATTAAACCTTTTCAGAACTCACCTAAATCCTCTCCTATAACTTGCTCCCCTTCTCCTAAGATAGGAGAAGGGAGTTTTTTTATTTAATGTGATATTTTAAATTAAGATTTAAAATGGCTTGACAATCTATAAAAAATAAGTTAATGTTAAATATAGATTAATATTAGTTGATTTTATAATATTAGTGAGAAAATTTTTCAAAAAACGTATTACTTTGCTGGAAAATAATCTTATAGTATGAATGTGAATGTTCACACTATAAGATTATATTGGTTTTATTGCGAATGAAATATTAAAATATATTCGTATGTAAATAAGTTAGGTGAAAAATTATAAAAATCATTGAGGAGTAATCATGAATGTTAATAGATATATAAAAGAAGCAGATATTCTTATCGAATATATTAATGAAAATTATGAAAAAGAATGGATTGGAGCATTAGACAATATTTCAAATGATTTTATAAAGTTAATTGAATCTGTTCCATTCAGCTGGTTTTTTACAAAAGGTATTAAATATATTGATATAGATAGTACTGTCAAAGGTAATTTGATGGAATTTGATGCATTAAAATATAAGTTAAATATATTGAAAACTCGTTTAGATTCCTATAAAGAATACAGTACAGAACATATAAGTGTTGAATTTGAAGACTTAAAAAAACATATTATTTCAGAGATTAGAAAATCAGAAAAGTGTATAAATATTGCTGTTGCTTGGTTATCAGATTCAAATATTATTTCAGAACTAAATACTGCTATATTAAGAAATGTAGCTGTCAAAATCTTAATGCTTGATTGCTCATCGAATATAAATTCTAGCAAAGCATTTGAACAAAGAGTTGAAATTAAATTAGCAAATCAATCTCAGAAATACAAAGGGAATTTTATGCATAATAAATTTTCTATTTTTGATAATAATAGAGTAATTACAGGTTCATATAACTGGAGTGAAGCTGCACCATTTCATGATGAAAACATTGTTATTGTATTTAATGATCAAATAGCAAATCAATTTAACAAGCAGTTCAATCTATTATGGGGAAAATATCACAAATCTTAATTTGTCACATAACATACCATTATCCAAATAATACCCAAAGGGCAGAAACCTCTGCCCTTTTTTGATACCACAAAATATCTCCCCTACCCAAGCTCTAATATTAAATTTCTAATTTCCTCCCCCATATTCTAGCTTTGCCCCTCTTTTTTGAAGAGGGGAACGAGGTGATTTGTTTTTTTCCCTTAGCTTGATGACATTGGGAAACAGGGTGATTTGTTTTTCCACTTACCTTAACAATAACAAAATTTTAGAGGAGGATTCCTTCTAAAATTCTCAATTTAATACCCTTGTCATATCCCCTCACACTTTTATTTAAAATTTGTCCTAATTTATTAGTTTTACTGTTGAAAAAAACTCCAAAATAATATATAATACTCTCATAATAACACCTCATTTAATTTTTTAAATATATTTTAAAAAAAATTTATCGCACTTTGTTCGATAAATTCAGCTAGAGTTCTATAAAGGACAACAGAACTAAGCTTCATTTACAACATATTTAAGTAATTAAAAAAACTTGAGGAGGCAATATGAATAACTACAGAGTATTTGTTGAAAAGAAACAGGAATTTAGAGTTGAAAGTGAAAGTCTTTTAAAAGAATTAAAAGGAAATTTACAAATTAATTCTCTTAAAAATGTTAGATTAATTAATATCTATGACATCTTTAATATCAAAAAAGGTGAGCTTGAAAAAGCCAAAAAGACAATTTTTTCAGAACCAGCTACCGATACTGTATGTGATAAATTCAATTTAGATAATATGAATTACATAGCAGTAGAATTTTTACCTGGACAATTCGATCAACGAGCAGACTCTGCTATCCAATGTCTTGGAATTATTTCAGAAGAAAATAATAGCATTGTAAAAAGTGGGAAAATATTGATTTTAGAAGGAGATTTAACTCAAAATGAAATTAATAAAATTAAGGATTTTTATATAAATCCTGTAGAAGCAAGAGAAAAAGATTTAGATATTCCTCTTTATTATGAAGATGCTGAAATACCACAAGAAGTTCCCATTTTTAATAATTTTAATGGTTTTAATGAAACTGAATTAGAAGAATTTAGAAAAAAACTTGGACTTGCTATGTCATTACAAGATATCGCTTTTATCCAAAATCATTTTAAAAATGATGAAAAAAGAAATCCTAGTGAAACTGAAATTAAAGTCCTTGACACATATTGGTCTGATCATTGTAGACATACTACATTTGAAACAGAAATCAAAAAAGTTACCTTCCCTGAAGGAAAATTTAATGAAACACTTCAAAAAACATTTGAAGAATATTTAGCTTCTAGAGAATTTGTTCATCAAGGAAGAAAAGCTATGACTTTAATGGATATGGCTACTATTTCTGGAAAAGAACAAAGAAAAAACGGAACTTTAGATGATATGGAAGTCAGCGATGAAATTAATGCTTGTAGCATTAGAATAAATGTTGACGTAGAAGGAACAGAAGAAAAATGGCTTTTAATGTTTAAAAATGAAACTCATAATCATCCTACAGAAATAGAACCATTTGGTGGCGCTTCTACTTGTATTGGTGGCGCTATTAGAGATCCCCTTTCTGGACGTTCTTATGTTTATCAAGCAATGAGAGTTACTGGTTCTGCTGATCCTACAGAAAAAATAGAAGATACAATTAAAGGAAAATTACCTCAACAAGTAATTTCTAAGAATGCTGCTCATGGGTATAGTTCTTATGGAAATCAAATAGGTTTGGCTACTTCATTTGTCAAAGAAATTTTTGCCGAAGGTTACAGAGCAAAAAGAATGGAAGTTGGAGCAGTTATTGCTGCAGTAAAAGAAGAATATGTAAGAAGAGAAACTCCCCTTGCTGGAGATCAAATTATTTTGCTTGGTGGAAAAACAGGAAGAGATGGTTGTGGCGGTGCTACAGGATCTTCAAAAGAACATGATACAGAATCTTTAGCGACTTGTTCTGCAGAAGTTCAAAAAGGAAATGCCCCAGAAGAAAGAAAAATCCAAAGATTATTTAGAAATCCAGAAGTTACAAAATTAATAAAAAAATGTAACGATTTTGGTGCTGGAGGAGTTTCTGTTGCAATAGGAGAACTTGCAGATGGACTTATTATTGATTTGGATAAAATTTCTGTAAAATATAATGGTTTAACTGGAACAGAGCTTGCAATTTCTGAATCTCAAGAAAGAATGGCAGTTGTAGTAGCCAAAGAAGATGTGGATAAATTTATAGAATTATCTACTGAAGAAAATATTGAAACAAGAATTGTAGCTATTGTAACTGAAAATCCTAGATTAATTTTAAAATGGAGAAATAAAAATATAGTTGATATTTCTAGAGCATTTTTAGATACTAATGGAGTTAGAAATAAAATTGAAATTGAAGTTAATGATATCAATGAAAATGCTCCATTTAAAAATACTATTGAAGGAAACAATTTAAAAGATCAATTTTTGAATAATTTGAAACAAAAAAGTGTTGCTTCTCAAAAAGGATTAGTTGAAATGTTTGATTCTACAATAGGTGCTACGACTGTATTAATGCCTTATGGTGGAAAATATCAGCTTTCTGAATCTGAAGCAAGTGTTCAAAAAATTCCATATATTGGAAAACAAACAAATACTGCTAGTATTTTGAGTTTTGGATATAATCCTGTTATTAGTACTTGGAGTCCTTTTCACGGAGCTAGTTATGCAATAGTTGAATCTATCGCAAAGGTTGTTGCAGTTGGTGGAAAATGGCAAGGAATTAGATTTTCATTCCAAGAATATTTTCAAAGACTTGATCAAAATAAAAAACTTTGGGGAAAACCTTTTGCTGCATTGCTTGGTTCTCTATATGCTCAAAAAGAATTTGGACTTCCTGCAATTGGTGGAAAAGATAGTATGAGTGGTACTTTTAATGATATAAATGTCCCACCTACATTAATTTCATTTGCAGTAAATACAGAAAAAGCTGATAATATTATTTCTACTGAATTTAAAAATAGTGGTAACTATATTTATCTTGTTAAGCATAATCCAAGAAAAGATTTTATGCCAAATATTGAAGAATTGAAATCTAATTTTGATTTTGTATATGAAAATGTAAAAAATGGTAATATTATTTCTGCTAGCACATTAAAAAATGGTGGAATTGCAGAAGCTATTGCCAAAATGTCTTTTGGTAATATGATTGGTGCTGACATTGTTGATAATTATAATAATTCATTATTTGATTTAGATTATGGTTCAATTTTGATTGAATCTCAAGAAGAATTATTAAATGAAAATGTAATCTTATTAGGTAATACAACTGATGATAAAAATATTACTATTGGAGAAACTAAAATTTCTTTGGAAGATGCTTTGAAATTTTGGACAGGAACTTTTGAAAAAATATATCCTACTCAAACAGATAAAGATGGAATAAAAATAGACTCCCCTGATTTCAAAAAAGTGGATTCTATTAAATCTAAAAATAAATTTGAAAAACCTCAAGTATTTATACCAGTATTTCCTGGTACAAACTGTGAGTATGATTCAATTAATGCTTTCAAAAAAGCTGGAGCAGAAATAAAATCAATGGTTTTTAAAAATAAAAATTCTAAGCAAATTAAAGAATCAATTGATGAAATGAAAGAAATCCTTGATAATTCACAAATATTAATGCTTTCTGGAGGATTTTCTGCTGGAGATGAACCAGATGGTTCTGGAAAATTTATTGCTAATATTTTGATAAATGATGTTATCAAAAAAGGTATTGAAGATTTCTTAGATAGAGATGGTTTGATTTTAGGTATTTGTAATGGTTTTCAAGCTCTTATCAAATCTGGACTTTTACCTTATGGTAAAATTGGAAATATTGATGCTAATTCTCCTACTTTAGCTAAAAATAATATCAATAGACATATTTCAAAAATAGTTAATACTAAAATTACTTCAAATAACTCTCCTTGGTTAAATGGAACTGAGTTAAATTCTACTCATAAAATTGCTGTTTCTCACGGAGAAGGAAAATTTGTTGGAAATGAAAAATTAATTAAAGAATTATTTGAAAATGGTCAAGTTGCCACTCAATATGTTGATTTTAAAGCTAATCCAACTATGGATGGAGAATTTAATCCAAATGGTTCATATTATGCAATTGAAGGAATTACAAGTAAAGATGGAAGAATTTTTGGTAAAATGGGACATTCTGAAAGAATTGGTAAAAATATATTTAAAAATATAATTGGTGAGAAAGATCAAAAAATATTTGAAAATGGAGTTAATTATTTCAAAAAATAAATTTATTACTAAATAAATGTACTAATAAAATAAAAAGAGGATTGGCAAGGAAAACTCCTTGTCAATCCTCTTTTTTATTTTTATTACGACCAATATCTTGGACTTTGAGATAAAATAATCATCTCCAAACATTGCCGTGACATACTCCCACCACCTAGCAAAACTTGAGGTGGGGGCTTCTTGGGACGTAAGTACTTTTAATAGCCACTTATAATTACCAAGCTCTACGGATA
>Ga0307991_1003115_pt1 | contig 10883 bp, 7 predicted proteins | sample EllFjometagen131_FD_203146 | JGI IMG/M metagenome (GOLD analysis project Ga0307991, IMG submission 203146) | Marine microbial communities from Ellis Fjord, Antarctic Ocean - #131 | ecosystem: Environmental > Aquatic > Marine > Unclassified | place: Southern Ocean | collected 2014-10-08 | reverse complement strand
GCTCCTGCCAGTGTAGAGCAACGTGCAGTACGGCAAAATTTCGTCTCTCCTTCGCTTCATTCAGCAAGAAGTAAACAACTAATCATACACTCTCAGCTAATTGGAATGTGGATAATATTTCATCGTTGGGATGCACAAATAAAGTTCTGATAATGTCCACTTGGCCCCACCAGATATAGAAGCCTCGATTTATTCGGGGCTTTTTCTAATTCGAGGTTAAAATAATTACTGTCTATGTTTTGATAGGAACAAAACGCTATGTTGGCATTACAAATAATCTTGAACGCCAGCTACAAGAACACAAACGGAAATCTTCAAAGGGTAGCCAGATTATTGGAGATTTTAAATTAATATATACAAAGGAATTTCTTGATTATAAAATTGCAAGGATACATGAGAAATTCTTAAAAAGTGGAAAAGGTAGAGAATGGTTTGATAAATTTGAGGATGATCTAACTATGTATAGGAGCGGTCAGAGCCAGACATAGGCTGGTAAAGCTTGTGAGCCTTTGGCTCATTCGACTCCTCTTGGACCCACCATTGATGCCGCAACTTCCTATTTGTAGGAAGTTGCGGCATTTTGTATTAGGCGAGTTTTTTACTTTGATTCTTAGAATTTCATAAGCACTGGAAATTATTACAATACAAATTCTTTATAGAAAAAACTCCCAAGATAAACTTGGGAGTCAGATCGTTTGTTAATCAATCAGATCACATTATTTCAATAAGATCATTTTCTTAGTTATCTCATGATTTCCAGCTTTCATTTTGTAGAAGTAAATTCCTGAAGATACGGGTTTGTTGGAATTATCTGTTCCACTCCAAGCCACACTCATCATCCCTCGTCCTTCGACAAGCTCAGGATGTACTGTGTTAACTTGCCAAGCAATTTTTACAATAATCTTGATCATATGTTCTTTCATATTTCAAAATTGCAAAGATCTGTTTGATTAATTTATTAACAACAGCAACCCTACATACTTTATGTTCTTTTCCTTTCAACACTAATCGTTCATAAAACTCTTTGCAAGACTTATTATGCTGCATTGCAGATAAAGAAGTCATATACAATTGTTTTCTTAAATAACTATTACCCTTTTTGCTTATTCTACCTCGACCCCGTACTGAACTACCTGACTCCGATGGAGATGGATTGATACCAATGAAACTTGCTACCTGCTTACTGTTTTCAAAATCTTCGAATTTACCAAAAAAACCTATTATGACAACTGCGGTTTTAACTCCAACACCATTTATGCTGAGAAGACGATCATAAACATCTGAATAATATTCTTTAACTATTTGAAGTAACTCTGCTTCGAACTTTGAAATCTCTCGCTCTGCATTTCTTATTAGCTGTTTAAAACTTTTAGTCACCGATTTAACCTGCAAAGGATCTTGTGCTAAAGCTTCCAGTCTGTTATGATAGCTCTCCTTAGTTTCAATTAAGGCATCAATGGCTCTTAGTATCTTGATTATCTTCTGACGCTCAATTGAACGCGGCTGGAAAAGAGATACTTTCTGCTCATAACCATACTCGGCAATCAACCTGGCATCTACTGCATCTGTTTTGGCTCGGATCATTTTCATTTGAGCAAACCGTTTGATAATTAAAGGATTGATTACTCCTACGTTAAAGCCTTGCTCGTGTAATAATGTTGCCAACTGAAGATGATAAACTCCTGTTGCTTCCATTGCGAAAAGACAATCATCTTTCATGCTTACAAAACTTTTTAACATCTTTTCAATACTCTTCCTATCATTATTGATAAATAATGCTTTGTGATGATCTCCATCGTAAACGGATAAATCTAATTTTTTCTTTGACACATCAATACCGACTATTAATTTCATTTTACGTTCCTTAAATGGATTTGATGTGGAAAATCTATCATCGCAATTATACAGGCTCTTGCCTAGTGTACTGTTCAGATTTAAAAAGAAGGTGGGTTTAGCATCCTGAACGGTTTGGTTAACCAATGACGAGCCAAACTTGCTCACCTTCTTCCACATCTTTGTTATGATTAGAATATTAAAAAGAACATTTTGTGTCAACATACGATGACACGAGCGAAGCAAGGGAATAAGTGCCTGAGTGCGAAGTACGGGGTGCGGGAATCTTCTTTAAACCGATCCGTAAGTGTGAAAGTTGTTGACAATTAAAAAAGAAAAAATATTTATCGGAGTGAAAATTATTAAATGAGAGAAAATAACTAGAATAAACATTGTACTTACAAGATCAAAAAAGAAAATATATTAGAGTTATTGTGAACCATGAAGTTGGAGTTTTAAGACGAATCTTTTTAGTGTAACTATAAGTTAGTTATGCGCACCTTTTTAGAGGGCGCAGCGTGCATATGTTAATCAACCTTCCGCTTCGCTCCAGGTTGATTAATGTCGGCGTGCCACTAAAAAAAAGACTCGCAACCGTATCGAAGCGAAAGGTCGTTTAACACTACGTCCACGGGAACTCACAAATAAACAACCCTTGACTTTATATTTGCTCGTCTTTTATCATCTCGCTAATCGCATCAGGATTTGAAAATGCAAATCCAATGCTCATGGCAAGATGACGTGGCACGCCGACATTAGCAGAAACAATTTTCGAAATTGTAGAGATACTAAACTTAAGATGTAAAGGAGTTATAAGTGGATAAACCTGATTTACTTTATTCTTTAGCAACAATAATTATTAACGATTTAGAATTTTGGGCTATTAATTTCAGAATTAATGATAACGCCATTAGTGTAAATTATAAATTAGACGGAAGTGTTGATCCATTTTACAAATCGCAAATTACAATTAGAAAAAATGACATTTTAGCGACAAAAGAACCCTTTAATGCATACGTTAAAATCTTAAATGATGGAGTTGTATTAACTTATTATTTTTGCCGTAGAGCCGAAACTGCACAAGATAGACTTATAAACCAAAAAGAAAATGTTAGATATGTGTCTTACAAAGCACCATTAGGGAGATTAGCATCATTAGAAGTCGGCAGTGAAATTACAATGAATCTACCAAGAGGTAAATGTAATTTCAAAATATTAGAGAAAAATATTTTTAAACCTGTAAAAAGAATTAAGCATTGGGATGCAGTACTAAATAAAATTGAAACATCTGAGGGTCAATTTTCAGTTAATTCATTATTATCACTTCTTAATTCTTTTAAAAATATTTCTCCTATTGTGCAAGATGTTCAGGAAAAAATTATCGAAAGTCTTGAATCCTTAGAGAAAGAAGAACTTGAGAAATTCTTATTGGATGCTAATATTACTAAAGGATTTAAAAGAGAAATAATTCAGAAAGTTGAGTTCAGAGATCAAGCTATTTTAGATTCAATTCAAGACGAAATTTTTCGATTACCCCTTAATACACAGATAATCGTAAATGGAACTGCGGGATCAGGAAAAACTACTGTTATTTTAAAAAGATTATCTCAAAAAATTGAATATAATTATCTAACTCAAGCAGAAAGGGATATTATAAACAATAATGATTTAAAGACAATATATGATAATCCATATCGCAAATGGATTCTATTCACTCCTAATTCTGATATAAAAAACTACATTAAAGAAGCATTGAACTTAGAAGGCCTACCTGCTTCCGAAAAATCTTTATCTACTTGGGATAATATGAGAACAATGTTATCTAGAAAATTCTATGTAACTAAAATCGGAAATGATAGTGGACGATTTATTCGAACCAAAATACAGTTCTTAACGATCAATACTGATAAAGATTTGATGGCTCTAAGTATCGACTTCAGGAAGTATTATCAAGATAGAATTTATGAAAAAATTGAAAAACTAACTTCAAAATTAGAAAAATATAACAAAGACTATAAACCAATTAATAAAAAATTATTGAAATCTGCAGCAAAGATATTTGAAAATTATCTATCATCAACAAATGATTCTTCAAATCTAATGATTATTGATTTAGCTATTGATCTTGATAGACTGTTAAAGGAATATAAAAAATTAAAAAAAGAATTTAATAGCTTTTTCAAAGAAAATATTGAGAAACTCAATTCTCAAAATAATCGAATATTCAATCAAATTGTTGAATTAATTACTGAACTGGACCCAAAAGAAGAGAACGTCAATGAAGATAGCGAAGATGAAGAAATGGAGACCGTCGAAAATCATTACTATAATGAAATTTTAGAAGAAAGAGAAACAGAAAATATCAGGTTAAAATCAGCAAAATATATTAAACGTTCAATTGCTTGGTATTCTAAGAACCTAATAATGAACAAGGAGCAGAATCATCCAATTTATTCAAAAGTTATGGGATTATTACACAAAATTATTTTTGATGAAGCCTTTTTTACATTAATCGGCCAAAACATATTCGAGTTTCAAATACTTTCAATTATTTCAGAAAATTTAAATTTAGTATTAAGAAGTATTTCTAAGTATTATAATGGCTATCGATCCAAATTAATAAAAGAAGAGAATCAATTTTATAATGAGAATATGATGCAAGACCATAAAAAGAATAAGATTACTGAATTAGAAATTGATTTAATTTTAAATGAGATTTTAAGAAATGCAAGATTACTTTTTAATAAAAAAAATCGATTCTTAAAAAATGATACAGGTAATATAATTTTGGAGGATTTGAAATTTAGATTTTACATTCAAGCAATTGTAGATGAGGCAACAGATTTCTCTGAAATACAAATAAATTGTATGAGACATCTCACACACCCTAAAACAGATTCGCTTGTATTATCTGGTGATGTTATGCAAAGAATTACATATTGTGGGATTTCTTCCTGGCAAGAGCTTAAAGACAATAATCCTGAATACCAGATCTATTCACTAAAAAAAGTGTATCGTCAAAGTCCTGTTATGTTAAATATCATAAAAAAAATATACGAGAATTCAACAAATTTAATACCTAATTTTTCATCTGCTTTTGAGATTAATGATTTTGATCCTGATGCATTGAGATATAAATATAAATCAAATGAAGACTTATGTTATTGGATTGCTGAAAGAATAAATGAAATCTATTCAAACTTCAATTATTTACCTACTGTGGCTATTTTTGTGCCAACCGAAGATAGAATTAAACCTTTATTTGATATTCTATATGAACCTCTGTATGCAAATTCAATTGATTTGGAAGATTGCTATCAAGGAAAAATTGGTGAGAGTAATAAAGTTAAAATTTTTAGTATTGAGTTTATTAAAGGGATGGAGTTTGAAGCCGTTTTTATAATTGATATTGATAAAATTGCATTAAATAAACCTGATCTCGTGGACAAAATATTGTATGTTGGTCTGACAAGAGCTGCTTCTCATTTAGCAGTTACTTATAAGGATGATTTTCCCAAGAAACTGGAATATATAAAAAGTGATTTTATTTTAGGTAACTGGAAAAGAAAATAATAATGATTTCTGCTAACAAGCGCACCCACATAAAGCTGGGAGAAAAGCAAGAAGAACGTGGCGTGCGCCAAACATTAATCAACATTCCGCTTCGCTCCATGTTGATTAATGGCGGCGTGCCCCTACTAAAAGACTCGCAACCGTATCAAAGCGGAACATCGTTTAACACTACGTCCACGGGAACTCGCAAATAAACAACCCTTGACTTTATATTTACTCGTCTTTTATCATCTTACTAATCGCATCAGGATTTGAAAATACAAATCCAATGCTCATGGCAAGATGACGTGGCACGCCGCCGTTATCTGCAATTATCGTAAATTGAGGAGAGATAAAACAAAAAGGTAGAATTCTCAAAAAAAGAATGGAGGAAGATAAATGACAAAGAATGTAATTTTAGTATTTTTAGTATTGAGTGCTTCTGTAGGATTATTTGGACAATATGGTTGGACATTAAATATGTTTGAACCTGAAATTGTTGATGCAAGAGCTGAAGCTTTAGGTAGAACTTCAATTTTGTCATCATCTAGTGCAAATTTTATTTTCAACAATCCAGCTATGTTAAGTAATTTAACGCAAAAAAATGTTCAATTTAATGGCAGATCAGTATTCGGGAAAAACGAAAGAAAACATGAATCTAATGGAGAAACTAATAAAACGGAACATGAATATCCACTTCATATGAAATTTAATGGTTTTGCTTTTGGAATGCCTTACAATATGTCAGAAAATGATAATTTAAAATTGGGTTTTGGAGCTGGTTTTCGTACTTATTATGATTTAGGATTTAATATTCACTATGAAAGTGACGAAGAAGATGATAATTATGAATGGGATAAAAAATTCCACGGCGGATTTAGTACTCTTGTTTTAGGTGGTGGATTTAACTATCAGGAAAAATTCTTTGGTGGAGTTTCATTCAGTTTCCCATTTTTAAGTAATATTTCTTCTGAAACTAAATATTCAGATGATTATTATGAAGACTATGAATCAGAAGGGACAATGACGGGTTCATTCTTTATTTTAAGTGGCTCATATATTCTAAATGAGAATATTACTATAGGTGCAAGATTACGAACTGGTTTTGAGCTTGAGTGGGAAACAGAATATGAGGAAGAGCCTGATTGGGAGAATGACATTACAATTCCTTCTGAATTCGGATTAGCAATCGAAATGAAACCTAATATAAACTTAAGATTTTACGCTGAATATTTAACTCGAAATTTTGGAGATTTTGAAATTGAAAACTATTATTTTGATCAAGATCTTTATGATGATTCAAATAATGGATATTCTTTAAGAACTGGTTTTGAAGTAGGTACAAATAATGTATTCCGAGGTGGTTTCTTTATACAAAGTGTTCCCATTTATGAAATGGAATCATATTACAACGAAAACTGGGAAGAATATGAAGTAAGAATGGATGATAAACCACAAACAGAAATTGGCTTTACAACAGGTTTTGGTGTGAAAATAAATCCAAATCTTTCATTAGATGTTTTTGGTGCATATTCATTCTTGAACTATGATGAGAGCTATGTTTATTATTATGATGACGAGCAAGTTTCAAATGAATATTCCTTTTATAAAATAAAGATAGGTTGTTCAATGGGCTATTCTTTTTGAAATTGGATGCAGATAACATAATAAGAGTTTCCCTGTTTTGCCATGCCTGGAAACTCTGTTGACTAAGCTCGATATATTTCTTATTGAGGATTGCTTTTCTGAAACAGATTTCATTTTGTGAAAGATCAGATGGATATAAGGAGATTTTAGTGAAAACAAAATTAATATTACTTATTTTATTAAGTTTTTCATTTCTTTTTTCTGCAGAAATGATAATTACAAAACCGTTAACAGAGCAGATCGGAGACATTACTTTACGACAATATCCCAAAATGGATTTTAGCGGTAATACTTGCGCATTGATAAAGATAAAAACCGAGCTTGATCCGTTTGATGAGATTGGCTCAAATCGAACACCTGTAGATATTGTAAGCAAAACCGGTGAAGTTTGGGTATATCTTTCTGCAGGAGATAAAAGGCTGTATCTTTCTAAAAGTGGTTATGCTCGTTTGATCTATGATATTCCGCTTCAACTGCAAAGCAACACGGTTTATTCAATGACCATTATGGTAAGTGGTGAAAAAGTAGAAGTTACTACCCTAACTTTTACTCTGAATATTGAAGGTGTGGTAATCAGTCGAGAAGGAAAAGCACCGATAACTGCAACATCGACAATTGTTCCTTTTCGTCTTCAGAGAGGAAAATATAATATCACTTTTGAAAAACAAGGCTTTCAAACTCAAACAAAAGAGATAATTCTACAGGATGATAAAACTGTTGAAATAACTATGGAAGAAGAATCAAGTGAAGTTAGATTTTCTGCACCGGGAATAGTAACAATCCAATCTGAACCAGAAGGTGCGGAGGTTGAACTGAACGGACAAAAAGTAGGAACTACTTTCGGTACTTATCAGGGAAGCCATTATGCAGGAGAATATACTCTTACACTTCGCAAAGACCTTTATTATCCTACAACCAAATCATTTACTTTACAAAAAGGTGAAGTGATGGATATTCCCAAAATCATACTTAAACCTCGCTTTGGTTATTGGCAGATTTCCAGTGAACCCAGCGGTGCAGATATTTATCTCGATGAAAAGCATATCGGACAAACTCCGCTTAAAAAAGAAAAAATTCCCAGTGGAGATCACACTCTACGCCTTAGCAAAAATAAATACAAAACTCATCAAGAAACATTTGTAATAAAAGATGGTGATATTCCGGAATTTGATGTAGCCTTGAAACCAAACTTTGCCCTTTTGGAAATCAATTCTGCTCCGGAAACAAATGCAACGGTATTTATCGATAAAAAAGAAGCTGGCAAAACTCCCTATTCCGACCCAATGATGCAAGCTGGCACTTATATTATCAAAATAGAAAAAGAGCTCTGGATCGGAACAACTAAAACCATCACGATACGGCCGGAAATACCAGAAAAAATAAATCTGATACTTACCAAAGATTTCGGAACTCTGATCGTTGAAGCCGAAGGATACAAAATTTATCTTGATGGTAAAGAAGTTGGAACAAGTAATTTCGAACAAAAACTAAAACCGGGAAGTTACAAAATTAAAGCAGCCAAAGAAAAACATCACGATGCTGAAAAGGATGTATTTGTAAACGTAGGACAAGTTACTCGTGAAAGAATGTCTCTGGTTCCAATGCTGGGTAGTATTTCTGTTTTTGCAGTTGATAAACGCAACTCCTCCAAAAAAATTACAGATGCCGATATATTCCTAGATAATAAAGACAGCAAAAAGAAAACTCCCGCAGTTTTGGAACTGCTTTACGGAGATTATGCACTCAAACTGAAACATCCTAATTTTCTTGATGCTTCGAAAAACATAAATCTAAAAGAAGGTGATGCAAAAACCGTTACAATCGAAATGGATACATATTCCGGATCAATATTGGCAAAACGCAATAGCTGGAAAACACAAGGCTGGATTAGTTTTTCTGCTACTGCTCTTATTGCAGGTGGTGGTTATTATTACAATATGCAAATGAACGATTATCTTGATAAATACAACAATACATCTGTAACCACTGATGCTATGGAATATAAACAGAAAACATTGGATTTTGAAAACTACCGAGATTACTGTTATTATACAGCTTCCGGCGCAGTCATATATTCAGTATTTAGCTGGATTAAAACTGCAATTTATAATGGAAAATTGTAGAACAAGGGAGGTAAAAATGAGAAAAATTAAAATACTCATATTATTGGCTGTAGCGTTGATATTGATTCTTTCTTGCGATAAACCTGAGTTTACCAATCTTGCAGATCCAGATTTAGAATTTCCTGCACCGACGAATCTTTCTATTTATGGCACATCTGTAACATCATGTGAATTAAATTGGCAAGATAACAGCATAGGTGAACAAGGTTTTAAAATTGATAGGAAAAAAGACAGTGAAAATTGGGTTATTGTTTACCAAACTGTTAGTGAAAATGTAGAAACTATTATTGAAACCGGTTTAACAACAACTTCTACATACCAATACCGAGTTTATGGTTTTGCAGATGAGAATACTTCAGCTTCCATAATCGGAGAAATAAATATGACCTTTCCCGCACCGACGAATTTAACAATTACTCAAACTTCATTTACTTCCTGTGAGATAAGTTGGAATTATTCCGGTTTTGGAGATGAGGACGGTTTCAAAATTGAGCGAAGATTGATTGGAGGGAATTGGATAGAAATAGTACAAATAGGAATAAGTGAAACATCATTTGAAGATACAGGATTAATAGAAGAAGAAACTTACGAATATCAAGTTTTTGCTTTCAATTCTTTATGTAATGGAAATGCTGTTACCGAAACTATTGAATTGTTGACTTCGGTTACCGATGTTGATGGTAATGTCTATCAGACAGTGCAGATCGGAAATCAAATATGGATTGCAGAGAACTTGAAAGTTACGCATTATCGTAATGGAGATGCAATTCCGCATATTACCGGTAACGGAGATTGGACAGATACAAATAGCGGTGCATATTGCGTATATTACAATACGCCATTAAATGCTGATATATATGGCAATCTTTATAACTGGTATGCAGTGGATGACTCAAGAGAAATAGCACCCGCTGGTTGGCATGTCCCAACAGATGAAGAAATTATGGAATTAGAGATGTACTTGGGAATGAATTACAGTGAAGCTCATGATATAGGCATGCGAGGTACTAACGAAGGCAGTAAACTTGCCAGTAGATCAGACCTGTGGGCCGATGGAGATTTAGAGAATGATCCTGAATTTGATAGCAGCGGTTTTAGCTTCCTTCCTGGCGGGTACCGCGCTTACTACACTGGATCTTTCGGCCTTTTGAGCTACAGCGGTAACTTATGGTCTTCTACTGAGATTGGTAGCGTCGTTTGGAGGCGGTTACTGCAATACGATAACAACGCTGTAGCCCGGGACGACTACGGCATTAAGCGTTATGGCTTTTCAGTGCGTTGTGTAATGGATTAATTTTTGTTGGCTATTTGTCTATTTTTGGAAAAAGAATTGGTGTTACAAATGCCTCCACATTCAGATTGAGAGAAAAGCAAGAAGAGCGTGGCAGCTGCAAAACATTAGTACGCCAAGAAGCGTATTTTTACCAATTGGTGCAATTCCAATCCGTCTAATTGGTTATTCAGTCGGAAGATGATAAGACGGTAAACATCGTGAGGTGTTTGCCGGAGTTCTTTGAAGTCGGTAAGTAAGCCGTAATGCGGAAGCGTGAACCCATATAGCTTCGTTAGCAGAGCTGCAGTTGACGAGTGTTTTAATGTGCATGAAGTCTGCAACTCAACAGGAAGCAACGGAAAATAGCACTGTTGAGGGCTGTCGGAGTTGTAACTGATGGCGTGTTTAAGAATGATAAAATCATAAACGTGAGAGAGCCTTTATATTAAAGGATG
>Ga0307991_1003114_pt1 | contig 10886 bp, 14 predicted proteins | sample EllFjometagen131_FD_203146 | JGI IMG/M metagenome (GOLD analysis project Ga0307991, IMG submission 203146) | Marine microbial communities from Ellis Fjord, Antarctic Ocean - #131 | ecosystem: Environmental > Aquatic > Marine > Unclassified | place: Southern Ocean | collected 2014-10-08 | reverse complement strand
TGCGTTTGCTCAGCAAACAGATTAATCTAGAATCATTCTAATGGGTTAAATAGCTTGCAAGCTAATGATGAAAACAAAGAAATTGTTAGACTTTATGACTTAATGGGAAGAGAGAAATCACCAAATACCAAAGGAGAGTTGATTATTTTTCTATATAGTGATGGAACCACAGAGAAAAAATTCATTCAGTAGTAGGGATTTTGCCACGTTAAAAAACAAAAAAATAGAAACAAATACTTATTAGTGTAATTGTTTCTATTTCAAGTCTCCCCGGTAGGGAGAATGTTAAATGCTCTGTATGACCTTTATTTATTAGGTTTGTAGTAATTATTGATTTATAAATGGTGAAAATATGGTGAAATAAATCATTCCTTTTTATTTTCTAATTCGCTAAGTTTTTCTTTTAGAAGCTTCTCCATTTTGTCATAATTTGATGGATCGATTCGTTTAAATTTCTTGAGATCAGCAAGCATAGATAATGGATCATTAAAATCGGTTTTGTAACCCACTCCTCTTTCTTCTTTGGGGTAAGAAAGGTTATATTGTATAATGGCTTCGGCCTTTATTAACATGTCGAGAATCATGGATTTCTCTTTTAATTGCTCAGCTAAGACAGCTGTTTTATTTTCTAATTCTTGAATTTTTTCTTGATATTCGTTTATAAGTAAAATTTCATTCTTGTCTTTCTTAAAAAAATCGGTAATAGGAACACTCAAATAGTCAGCAATCTTCTCAAGCGTATCTATTCTGGTACTATTATCTTTGATAATCCTTTGCAAACCGTTTTGACTGATGGATATTGCTTCAGCGAGCTCTTTTAATGTAATTTTTCTTTCTTCACACAAGTGCCTGATTAAAGATAAGTTAGCCATATATCATTAAATTTATATTAACAAAAAGTTGTATCGATACAATATTGTATTATATTTGCATTTATAAATATACAATATTTAATAACATGAATATATTTATCATGGAAAATTTACAAATAAAAAACAAAATAGAAAGCCGAATTAGAGAAATCGAAAATAAGGGTTTTCGCTTTATGCCCGGAAGATCATTTTTTATAGAAATAGGAATTGGTCAAAAGAGGTGGGGACAATTAATTAGAAATGAAAAGCCTGTAACTACAGAGGAACTAGGAAAAATTTCAAATTATTTTGTAGTTTCAGTTAATTCACTTATTGAACAGCCAAAACATATGAGTGTAAATCATTATTAAAACTTTAACCCCTTAACAATAAATATCATGAACGAAAAAGAAAAAAAAGTATTAAGTGACCTAACAGAACTTTTAGAAACTGATAGGGCACAAAGCCTGATTGAATTCTTTATATTCTCAATGTCTTATGATGAAATAAGATCACACCTAACCACCGACGAAATAGCATCAGACTTTTTTCGTGTTATATATTTTTTAAAAGAATCCTATGAAATTCTAAATACAGAAAAATGAAAACAACAACTTCAATAGAATTGAGCCCACAGGATTTAAAAAGTCTGGTTAAAGATGCGATTACTGAACTTGAAAAGGAAAAAGACAATAATGAAGCATTAACAGAAACCTTTTCATTTAACCAGGTAAAAAATAAACTTAGGTGCTCCCATTCATCAGTTAAGAGGTTGGTTAATGAAGGTGTTTTAAAAACTACAGCAGATCAAAGAAAAGTGCCAGCATGGGCACTAAATGAGTATTTGCAGAATAAGAAATAAAAAAAAGCCCCTGGTTGCAACCAGGGGCTTTTAAATTTTAAAACTTTAACAACCAGATGACAAAGATACAAAAAAATTCTAATTCTCAGAACTTCAATGAAAAAGAGTTAGAAAATCCAAAGCTAGTCAAAACTGAATATTTAAGAATTAAGCAAGCAACAATCGACCAAATTTTTGAAACTGTACAAATTGAACAGGTTGTTGGTGACTTTGTTGATCTGAAACAAAAAGGGGTTAACTATGTTGGCAGCTGCCCGTTTCATAATGAAAAAACACCCTCGTTTTCAGTTAGTCCGGCAAAGGGTATTTATAAGTGCTTTGGCTGTGGGGTTGGTGGTAATTCTATTGGTTTTATAATGCAGCATGAACATAAATCTTATCCCGAAGCTTTAACCTATTTGGCTAATAAATATAATATTGCTATTGAAGAGGAGGATCCGGATCCTAAGCGAGAGGAAACGCAAAAGCAAAAAATCCTTATTATTGATTTCAACAAAATGGTTGTTGAATATTTTCATAAACAATTATTTCTTGCTGAAAATGCTATTGCTCTTGAATATGTTAAAAACAGGTTTAACCATGATACTATCGAACAATGGCAAATTGGTTTTGCTCCCGGTGGTTTTACCTCTCTTTTGGATGGAGCACGTAAAAAAGATTTCGATGATGAATTTTTATTAAGTACCGGCCTTTTTAAACGCAGCCCAAAAAATAATAAAATTTATGACTTCTTCCAAAATCGCATAATGTTTCCTGTATGGGATCGCCATGGGCACGTTATTAGTTTTGCAGGCAGAGCAATGCCTGATGCTGATAAAAAGCAGGCTAAGTACATTAACCTTGGCGATACTGCTATTTATAAAAAAAGTAATGTGCTGTATGGGCTTAATTTTGCGTTAACAAACATTGTACGTACAAAAACTGCCACAATAGTCGAAGGTAACCCCGATTGTGTTAAACTTCACGAAATTGGCATTGCTAATGTTATTGCACCTTCAGGTACGGCTTTAGCCGAAAGTCAAATAAAATTACTCAACCGCTTTGCTGAAAAAATAATATTGCTTTACGATGGCGACAAAGCCGGGCAAAATGCTTTGCTCAAAAATGGGAAGTTATTAGTCGAAAACGGTCTAATCCCCTATGCTGCTGTACTACCCGAAGATGAAGATCCTGATAGCTTTTTTACTTCAGAAGATCAGTATCAAAAATGGTTAAACAAAAATAAAACCGATTTTATAAGCTGGTATGCAAATAATCTATTCAAGAAAATTGGCGAAGATCCTTCATTAAAAAATGATGCAATAAATCATGTGTGCGATTTGCTAATACATGTTAGCAGTAACAAGCGCCAGTTGTATATTGATCAAATATACAAAACCAGTAAAGTAAAAGGCAAATTGTTTACTGATAGGCTGAAAGAACTGGAAGCAAAATTATCTGCTGATTATGAAACTAAGGCAATGGTTCCAGATAATGTTGATGCGAATGATTTTGAACAATGGGGCTTTTATGAATATAAGAATGCATATTACTTCCGAGTGAAAGGTCAAATTCAAAAGCTGAGCAACTTTATAATGAAATCCGTTTTTCATATCGATAGCATTATTGATAGCAAACGAATTTATGAGCTTGTTAACGAACATGGCAACCGTGTTGTTGTTAATTTGGACATGAACGAAATGACAAGTTTGCAAGGTTTTCAGCGTAATATTGAAGGCAAAGGAAACTTTATGTTTTTGGGTCAGATGGGACAATTTCAGAAACTTAAATTAAAACTTTACGAAGAAACCCGCACTTGTGTTGAAGTTAAAAACCTTGGTTGGCAAAAAGAGGGGTTCTGGGCATGGGCAAACGGTATAATTGACAGCGAAGGTAAATTTATTGAAATTGATGAATATGGAATTATTAGACACAATGATCAGGATTATTTTATACCACCTTTCTCAAAAATATATCTTAAAGATAAAAGTATTTTCCAAGACGAACGTAAATTTAAATATAAAAAATCTGATATAAGCCTAACAACCTGGATGAATCTATATCTTAAAGTCCATGGAGATAATGCCATGATTGCTTTTGCCTGGTATATTGCTGCTTTGTTTCGTGATCATATACATTATTTAAATGATAACTTCCCTCTATTAAACCTTTTCGGTCAAAAGACTTCAGGAAAAAACTCTTTAGCATACTCGCTTTTAAGCCTTTTTGGGAAAAAGCAACCCGTATTCAATTTGCATAATGGTACAAAACCGGCTCTTGCACAGCATGTTGAAATATTGCGCAATGCCATTGCTTTTCTCGATGAATACAAAAACAGTCTTGATTTTGATAAAATAGAGACTATTAAATCATTATACAATTCTATTGGCCGTAGCCGTATGAAAATGGATAATGGTAAAGTTGGAAAAAAGGAAACTACACCAGTTAATCAGGGGGCAATAATTGCCGGGCAGGAAATGCCAACAATTGACGTAGCTTTAAGCAGCAGAACAATCTTCCTTCAATTTCTATTAAAAGATGGATTGAGTAACGAAGAAAAGCAGTCTTTTAAGAAACTTCAGGAAATGGAGCGTGATGGGCTGCCTCACATAACAGTTATGTTTATAAAGCATCGTAAATATTTTATCGAATACTTTAAAGAAAACTACGAAGCCGTGATGCGCCAATTGGTTGAAGCTACCAGTAAAGAAGAAATTAACGAAAGGTTGTTGCAGAACATATGCACCGTAATGGCAGCATTTAAAACACTCGTACCTAAGTTCAATTTTTCATTCACCTATGATCAATTATTTGCTTCCGGGCTGGAAATAACCCGGGTACATAACAAGCAGATTAAGCAGAGTGACGAAATTGGAGTATTTTGGGATCTGCTAGAAGCTATATTTGATGATAATATACTATTAGAGAATTGGCATTTTAAAGTAAATCTTAAAACTTCTCTAATTACAACTAAAGGTACAAAACAATTCCCTGATGGTAAAAGGATACTCCGCTTCAAATTTAATTCAATAGCGAAACTTTATGCCGAGCACCTACGCAAACGTAGCGAAAAGCCATTACCACAAGATAGTTTGAAACACTATTTACAAACCAGTAAATATTTTATTGGAATTGAAAAGTCCTGCAAATTTACCAGAAGAGATTTTGTGGTGGCTGAGCATAAAACAATTGATAAGAGCCAAACTACAACAGCTTTTTGTTTTGATTATGATCTATTGAATATTAATCTTGAACGAGAAGGAGCTGAAACAAACAATGATATTAATGAGCATACTTCTTTAGATGATCATACTGAAGTAAAAACAGTAAAAGCAATAATGGATGATTTACCTTTTTAATATCGTTAATATTAATTTATGATCAAATTATTAAAGTACTCAGAATATTTAGGAAAACATAACTACTACTAACTACCTTAACTACTTAGTTGATATTAAAGTAATTAATTGATATAATAGATAGTTTAAAATAGTTTTAAGTAGTTAAAGATAGTTAGTAAAAGTTTGAAAATTAAATGATAGTTAGCAATGATCAGCCTAACCACCTGATATAATGCAAAGTAGTTAAGGTAGTTAGTAAAAGTAGCTTATTAGTATGTGCTTTTCAATAAAATAAAAAAAATGACTCTCAAATACTTCGATGGTGATCCATATTATGAAACTCTGCCGGAGGGTTTTAAATCAGCTGTATTAGATGATTTCTATTTATTAGATCATTTAGTGATTGATAAGCCATATTTAATACACAGCGAGATATTACAAAACCACTACTGGGCAAAACGCACCATACCCGGTTTTATGAATCATAATGATTTTTACACTTTCCTCGAGAGGGGTAGAGTGTTTGTTCTGAAATAAAAATAACAAACCCAAACCAATGAAACCACCCAAACGCACATTATATAAATATGAACTTGCTGAGAAACTTAAACTGAGCTCTAGATCACTATCAAGGTTTTTAAAAGAACGTGAAGCTAAGATAAAAGAAATATTTCCTTCATATACCAGACAATCTGGTTTACTATTCCCAAAAGTTATTGATTATCTTATTGAAGAAAATGGCTATGATTCTGATGAAATCTATAGTTACAGTAACAAAACTAAATCACATGTAGACAAAGACAGACTTTTGTAGCCAAAGACAGCCAAAGTCAGCCAAAGACAGCCAAAGTCAGCCAAAGCCAGCCAAAGCCAGCCAGCGCCATTTTAAACGGAATTATATTTGCGCTTAAGTTCTTTAAAAGATAATTGATTTGCATGTAAACTGAGTTCCGACATGGTAAACAAAACTGTAAACCACTACATAACATTATGTAAACACTCACATTTACAAATGTTTACACCATGCTCGGAACGCAGCTTTGTATAAATCAAAACAAACCCGTAAATCAAAAATTGTTTACAATGTCAACACATTGTGTTACAAGGGTAAACAAATTGAAAACTAATTTTAAACTAAAGAGATTAATAAAATGACAAACTTAAAAACCGAAGCACTAAGCATAAGAGTGCCAACTGAAGCAAAAGAAAAGTTTTTAGAATTATACGATCAATCAACTGTTGGTTCTAAATCAAAATTCTTTCAGAAATTGATGGATAAATATAATGAAAAAAGTAAAGAACCAATAATTGAAGATATTGAACAATTGCCCCTACCCCATGAAGAAAAAATAGAAGATAATGTAATTGAGGATCTAACTGAGGTAAATGAGCCAATACTTGAAGATATAGAGGATCCTGTAATTGAAAACCTATCAGAGGAAAAAAGCGAAATTGAATCTGAGGATATTGAGGTTACATTAAAATTAACTCCTGTTCAGGCATTTGCTTTGCGTGAAACAATATTGAATGAGGGATTTGCCCAGGAAGTCAATAGAGTTGTTTTTAAAGTTGATAACGCAAAAGACACAAGCTTTTTTGGAAACAGTCTTTATTCAGGTGATTATAAAGGGATTTTCTCACCAATGGATTTGGATAATGAAAATGTAGAATCTATTAACGAAAATATGGGTATTGCATTGATTAATCATTTTATTTCCTCTATTGTTTTCGGAGCACATGATTTATTCACACCAATTACACAAAACATGTTAAAAGATTTTCTCCAGGAGAAACCTGCTAATGAGTAGATAAGCAAAGAATTGATGAACTAAATAAAATATAAAGATGAAAACAACAACTGTAATATTAATTATGATTTTAGCCATGGGCGGCATATATTATTATTTCTCCGAAAATGAAAAAGCCAATACTTCAATACCTGATCCTAACATTCCAGTAGGCACATGTGATGAACAGAAAGAGGCAGAGATACAACGACTTATTAAAGAATGTTATGATACAAACAACTATGGCCAAGGACTTCCTGCTAACAAAACAGCAAGAGATATAGCTATATGGGTTTTCAATGAAGGAGTTAGATCAGGTGGATATGCTGGCAGATGTTGGGCTTCATAAAAATATGTAATTATGTGGACATTTTTTGCATCATTATTTCAGAGTTTACAAAATTTTAGTATAGGTAAACAAATCAACGCCGCTTCTGGCGTAGTAGGACAAAATCAAGCTATTGCAGATAATAATATCAACACAATTGTTAATGTTACCGGCTTCGATGGTGGTATATTTAACGATAGTGCAATGTTAGGCGTAGATAATGTACAACCATTCTATACAGGTGGTTTTATCGAAATTATGGAAAGCCAAACTAATTTATCCGGGATCTTTCAAATTAAGATAATCAATAATGAGCTTAATTTTAATACTAATCCCGAACACTGGCATCGGCATATTTTTGAACACAATACTCCCTCGCCCGGTTATATGATTGCTTCACCTGTTAATTATAATGCACAACAATTGCGTGAAATATATAGTGGAAGTAATAAAGTGCTTAATACAGGAATTTTAAAGGCTGTAAATCCAGATAGAAGTAAGGTCAAAGAGATTTTTGATAAACTCTTTCTAAAAGCTAAAGACCCAGTTATGTACAAGTATTATGCTGCTATTTTATTAGTATTGATACTTCTATCATTTGATGAGTAAACACGATTATTAAAGTTAATTAATCTCTCAAAAAATCAAAGGAATGTACCAAACTGGCGATATTATTAAGGCAAGTATTAATAAAATACCGTTTATTTATCATTATGGTATAATCCTAGTAAAAGATGGACAGGAGGCGATAATCCATAATTCACCCAATGAGAAAAACAATTATGGTGGTAATATTTTGGTTTATGACCTTCAGGAATTTTTTAAATCTCGTAAAATAGTTCATGTACAAAGGACAAATATTTCTAAAATCAGAATACTCAAAATAGTTGATAAATATAAATCAATGCCATTTAGTTTGTTAGCATTCAACTGTGAGCATTTCATTTTTGAGATTAGAGACGGAAGACCACATAGCCCACAAATTAAGGATTTTGTTTATAATTTTATAACCGTTTTGATGATTATTTATATGATTAGGAATAGGATATTGTTGAAGAAAGCTGGTATTTCAGGTTAATAGCTAAAAGATAATAATTCCGGCAACTACAGCTATTTTAAACTATGACGCCAGGTATTTAATTAAAATATTAAATATTCCGGATGTACATATAAAAACATCTTTATTGGCCAAAGAAATAAATAGAGCGGATCCTACAGCTAATTTTAACTTTATGGTCCATAAAGTTATTTTTGTCTACTTAGACCCTTAAATACCGCATGGAAATTGACATATAAAAATACTTCAAGAAAGTGTTTATAATAATTATTCAACACATTCAATGTTTTCTGTGATCGTAGTTAATGTTGCTTGACCAGTAGTTGTGTTTTTAAATTGTCCTGTAATTTTAATTAGACCACCTTCTACTGTTGAATCAACAAAGGGCTCTTTCCCATGCGATAACTTCTTTAAGTAATCATAGCAATAATTGGCAAGGAATCCTGCAAAAAATCCTATAACGAATGACCAGAATGAATTCATCTTTTTTCTGTTAAATTTGTCAAATTGAAACTTAAACTTCTTACTTTCTTATTATCAATATGAAGGATAACATAATAAGTGCCGGCATTTTCAAATGTAACATTACTTAAATTAAATGCTAGATTAACTGAACTATATCCACCAATACCTTCTTTATCTACATTTATAGTTCCCTCTATGCTAGGATTAACATCTTTTCCTTTTTTGTCTACAATTTTTATTAAAAAAGAATGCTGCTTAACCGGCCCGGTTAATCTTAACCTCCCTGCTATGGCCATATTTGGTTGTACTGCAGGAAATTTATTGGAGTAAATAGTGTCAAATGTGCCAGAAATTACAAGTTTTCCACCGTAATCTTCTACATGGTCGCAAATAGTAAAAATTTCAAATTCCATAATAATGTTAATTAATTAGTTTAAAGGATTAATGGTTAAAACCCTAAAAGTAATATATTTTTTAACCAATCATTTAATTACCGATTGTTAAATGCCTTACAATCGCCTACAGGATCACAACCAATCCCACACCCTAAAATATCCCACTCAGCAAAGCACTGGTTAGCCACTCCGGGGCTTTTTTCATTATATGCACCTCCATATCCAAAAAATTCAAACAGATCCTCTAAAGATATTTACACCTATTAAATGACTAACACAGACTATTTTTTGCTATTAACAACTTTACTCGAGTCAAGATGTAACTGTATGATATCTATATTGCAGAACAGATAAAATTAACATCTAAATCTGATCCCATTTATCCATAGCACTTTTTTTAGCTTTCTCCTGTATTTTAGCATAAATCTGTGTTGTTTTTAGGTCTGCATGACCTAATACATCACTTACTAATGCAATATTATCTGTTAATTCCAAAGTTATCATTGCCCATGTATTCCGGGCACAATGAAAGCTAATTTGCTTGTTAATTTCAGCCGCTTTCATAATGTCTTTTAAATGACGATTTGTTACCTGATTTGTAAATACTTTAAATACATTTTTGTTTAGAATAGTTTCATTGTCTAACAATGCCTTAGCCCTATCACTAAGAGGGATAGAAACAAGTTTGCCAGTTTTATGAATTTCAAAGTTTAGTGACCCCTTATTAATATCTTTGTATTTCAGTTGTTTTACGTCTTGGTATCTGAGACTTGTATAACATGCAAACAGGAAATAACGTAATACATTTAGTGTTCCTTTTTTTGTTATCTTTTTTTTAGTGTCGTATAGTTTTTGTAATTCATTAACTTCATCAACTGTTAAAAATTCCCTGTTACCTTCTTGACTTTTCACCCTTATTCCTTTTAATGGATTTTCATTGATATGACCAAAATCAATAGCCTGATTAAGGAATTTCTTGAGCAGTTTAGATTGTTTATGTATTGTATTTTGTTTGTTTCCAATTTCTTTTAGGTATGCTTCATAAGCTTTCCACAACGGTACATCAATAGAATTTAGATCAAGTTTAGCTTTGAATGTCTTCATTTTTGTCAAATGAGTATTAAAACCTTTAATAGTTCCAGGTGAATACTTATGTTTAAATTCTTTTATATAATACTCTACAAACTCATAATAGCTATTTGTTTGGTATGATGTTGATCGCAATAATATATCAAGTTTATTAATTCTAGCTACTTCATTATTTATATTGCATTGTTGAATATATTTCTCGAATTTTGATGTGTATAAACTGAGGTGACTATTAATGTCGCTGAAGTTTGAGGCGGACATTCTTGCTTCTTGCTCTTTCATATTCCAGTCCTTTTCCTTAACAGATTTATTTGTTGAATACCAACTAATTACACCATTAACATTTGTATAAAAGTAAATACTTAGTGTGCCATCTTTATTTGGACGGTCAGTACGCAACTTAAATGCTTTATGAACTCTATTCATAACCAATTATTTTAACGGTGTAAAAATGGTGAAAATATTTGGTGAAAATAATGAAAATTATCTTTTCTAAGATAAATCGGAAAGCTTTTTAATCAGTTAATTATAAAAGGATTGAAATAAATTATTCCAATCCTTTAACATAATCAGTCTCCCCGGTAGGGTTCGAACCTACGGCCCGCTGATTAAGAGTCAGCTGCTCTGCCAACTGAGCTACGGAGAGAAAGCGGAGGCAAAATTACTATTTTTTATAAATAGACAACGATTAAATACGGGTTTTTGAATCAAATTCAGGCTACTAAAAAAAGT